>MTLE01004842.1_pt1 | contig 16050 bp, 10 predicted proteins | sample 1982461 | NCBI WGS metagenome assembly MTLE01 (sample SAMN05712605, study PRJNA340218) | biofilm metagenome | isolation source: sample SPL anode biofilm adapted to -200 mV | place: USA | collected 2012-02-03
GAAATAGATATAAATCCGGGTATGACGCAAAATCCGGGATATTAATCATAAGATACAAATAAACACAAACAGCATTTAATACATATATTTATTTGATATACAACTCTTTACTTCTTTAATTTGTAAATCTCGAATCACAAATTAAAGAAATGAATTATGAAAAAACATAAGAGTTAATAAGCCCTGCCAACGTCGGCAGGGCCTTCTTTTTTGGTATAGAAGAGAAAGACAAGTCTCATGCACGCTTCTGCCTACAAATTGATTGCAGAACTAGAAAAGAACGAAATTCTGAAAGAAATAACCGGAGCGAAAGAGGTCACAATTACATATTAAGCGAATACGTTAATAAAAGCCCTTATTCGTATGGCAATAAGAAAAGGCTCATGTGGCATTTTGAAAATAACATTCGGATTGCCTGCATCCTTACCACAGAAAAACAAACCAAAGAATTTGAAGTCAGCAAACACACAACAGAATACCTAATTATCAACAAGTTAAACGAGAACGGTTCCGAGAACGGTTTCGAGAACGTTCTCGGTTTTTTAGTTGAAAAATAGTTGGTTTTATAAAAAAAGTTGTATTTTCTTTGACCGCAAATTATAAGTAGTAATCTAAAATCTAATTGTAAATGAAACGGAAAAAAACAAATTGGATGAGGTTGTTTTTACTAAACATACTTTTATCCATATCCCTGTTCCCGGGGATGTCATTCTCCCAAACATCAAGTCAAAGAACAGGTGTAGTCACAGACGCAACCACCAAGGAATCTCTTCCGGGTGTAAGTATTATGGTAAAAGGTACCCAACGGGGAACAACCACCAATCTGGATGGAGAATTTATCCTACCCGTAAGTGAGAACGAAACCCTGGTTTTTACTTATATCGGATATAAGGAAAAAGAAATTACAGTGAGAGGACAGCAAAAGTTAGTTGTTCAGCTTGAGCAAAGCACTCAAAACTTGGGTGAAGTCGTTGTAACGGCATTGGGTATAGAAAGAAACACACGTACACTTCCCTACGCCACACAACAATTAGCTGGAGGAGATCTGAATGAAATCAGAGACAACAGTTCTAATTTATTAAGCAGTTTATCCGGGAAAGTATCCGGTGCAGTAATTACAACCGCAGCCACAGGTCCCGGAGCAGCAGCCCGTGTAATTTTAAGAGGGAACAGATCGATAAGCGGAAATAACACCGCCTTGATTGTGGTCGACGGAGTCCCCTACGATAATACCTCTTATAATCAGGCAACGGGTACCACCTCCAGCTATGGAGGTAGCGACGGAGCTGCCAATGTGAATCCCGACGATGTTGCCTCTATCAACGTATTGAAAGGTCCTTCTGCTGCAGCTCTATATGGGAGCAGAGCAGCCAACGGAGCTATTATTATCACAACAAAGAAAGGACGCGAGGGCAAATTTTCAATCGACTATAACGGAGGAGTCTCTATTGATCAGCCCAATCTGTTAATGAAGTTTCAAAACAATTACGGAAGAGGTAATGGAGGTGTATATTCTCCAACTGCAGGCGAAAGCTGGGGAGAAAAGGCTGAGACCTATCCCAATAATGTAAAAGATTTTTTTGAAATCGCCCCATCCTTTAATAATGCGGTCAGCACCTACGGCGGTACTAAGGAATTACAAGGATTTGCATCCTACACGAGTAACATTGTAAACGGAATTGTTCCCGGCAACAGAATGGACCGGAACACAGCCAATGTTAGGGTCAACACCAACTTCTTCCCGAAGCTTACAACAGATACCAAAATCACCTTCGTTAATCAGAAAATAAAAAACAGACCACGCTTGGGTGATGCCGGTACCCCTCTTGAAGCCTACATTATGCCACGGGATATGAAAGAAAGCGAGTTGAAGGAATTCGAAACAATCGATCCTACTAACGGACAACCCATCCGTAAATACTGGACAACCTCATCTATATACGACAACCCCTACTGGAGTACCGAGCGGACCTCTGTAAACGAGGAAAGAAATCGTGTAACCGCATTAGGTTCGGCAAAATATCAGCTAACCGATTGGCTTAGTGTTATGGGACGGATCAGCTACGACCGATACAATGACAAAACAGACGGTTCTTTTTACAGCGGAACTGTATCTCTGGGAGACGTAAAAGCCGGAGGTAAATACTATGAGACAAATACAAGTTACTGGGAAAGAAACCTGGAAGGTCTTATTTCGGGAAACAACACCCTTTCATCCAGTTTTAAAATAAACTACAATGTGGGAGCAAGCTCACTTAAAAGAGTTTTCAGCAGTGTTCAAAGCATGGCAAACGGACTAACTATACCGAATAAATTCAGTTTATCATCGGCCACCACCCCCGCATTCGAAAATGTGTTGGGTTACGAGAGACAACTCAATTCCATTTTCGGAAACTTACAAGTTGGGTTCAATGAATATTTGTATCTTGATCTGTCCGCAAGAAACGACTGGTCATCCACATTACCCGCGCCACACAGTTATTTTTATCCGTCGGCAGGAGTATCCGCTATTTTTTCAGAGTTTATTAATTTACCGGCATGGGTAAGTTTTGGTAAGATACGTACTACCTACACCGAAGTGGGTAACGATGCTGATCCTTATTTATTAAATCAGCGCTATAACTTTGCTTTGGGCGCAGGACAAGGTTTTATTTCCAGAGACGGAAACAAATCAATACCCAATCTAAAGCCCGAAAAAACCAGATCCTATGAACTGGGACTCGAACTTAAGTTTATTGAAAACAGGCTGGGTATCGACGCCACGTTATACAAGAGTAACACCATCAACCAGTTACTTTATGTAGGTCTGCCAATGGCCAGCGGATTCAATCGCCAATATATTAATGCCGGCGATATCGAAAATAAAGGATTGGAGATAATGCTAACAGGTCGGATTATTCAATCGGATAAATTCAGCTGGTCAAGTTCAGTATCTTTCTCCACCAACAGCAACCACGTTATCGAACTGGCTCCCAATACAACCCAGGTTAACATTACCGACAATACAAAGTATGCAACTGTAATTGTTAAAGAAGGCGGTTCCTACGGAGACTTATACGGGTATAAGTGGAAGACCGATGCTAATTCAGGCAAATACATTGTAGATGCCAGAGGATTACCTGTTGTAGAGTCCAATCAGAAGCTTGGTAATTTCAACCCCGATTTCCAGTTGGGCTGGAACAATCAGCTGTCTTACAAAAACTTTAGTCTGGCATTCCAGATAGACGGACGTATCGGAGGCGAAATGGTTTCGGGAACAGATGCCTACCTTTCGTACTTCGGACTTACCGAAAGCAGCGAAAAATTCAGGGAAGGTGGACTTATAATAGATGCTGTAACAGCCGACGGAGCTGCCAATACCAAAGCGATAACCGCACAGCAGCTGTGGACTACCGTATCTCAAAACGGACGCGATGCCTGGGGAGAGTTCTTTACCTATAGCATGACTAACTTCCGTTTACGTGAAGCTTCAGTTTCTTATAATTTCGACATTAAAAACAGCTTCGTAAAACAGGCACAGCTATCCTTACTAGGGCGTAACCTGTTCTTCTTCTACAGAGGAAAGGCGAAACTCAATATTCCCGGAATCGACGAAAGAACTATCCCGGTAGATCCTGAAGCAGCACTTGGGGCAGGCAATTACCAAGGGGTGGAATTAGGATTACCCCCTGCTGTAAGATCCTTTGGATTGAATGTAAAATTAACCTTTTAAATGAAAAGTCATGAATAAATATATAGTTATCCTTTCAGCTATTCTAAGCTTGTCCTCCTGTACAGGCAACTTCGAAGAAATGAATACAGATCCCAATAAACTAACGGAAGTGGGACAAAGAGAAATGCCCTTCATGTTTGCAAAAGCTCAGTCTTCGGCTTCAATGAACCGTAGTTTTTATCAGACGGTACAGAATCTGGGGGCCGACCTCTACGCGCAGTATTTTGCACTCACCAGTACCTCCTTTGCTACAGACAGATACGTTATGACCCGCGATTGGCAACGCAGATTCTGGTCGGTTGTTTATGTAGATACGGCACCACAGCTTAAGTCAATTCTCGAAAATGCCAATCCAAACTCAGGTGAAGAGGCTCTGGCCAATATCCTTTGGGTATATGCATTTCACAGGCTGACAGACCACTTCGGTCCCATTCCTTATTTTGGAGCTGCTGAAGCAAATAAAAGTATACCCTATAACAAGCAACAGGAGATTTATGATGATTTCTTCAAACGCCTCGATGCGGCTGTTAGTAACCTCAAAGCTCTTCCTGCCGGTACAACCGTATTCAAAGGATACGAACTTATGTACAATGGCGATGTATCCAAATGGATTAAATTTGCCAATACATTACGTTTACGTCTGGCTTTAAGAATATCTAAAGCAGATCCGGCAAGAGCCAAAACAGAGGCCGAATCTGCAGTAAAATCTGGCGTATTGACAGATAATTCAGAAAATGCCTTCTTAGATAAATCATCTGCAGGAAACGACACCAACGGATTATCGCAAGTCGCAGCCTGGAATGAGTTCGCTATGAGTTCCACCATTGCCTCTTATCTGAAAGGATACAACGACCCCAGACTATCGGTATATTTCCAACCGGATATCACATCCGGAAAATATAACAGTCTCCGTAACGGACTTTCGGCTACTGCTCTTGGAATTGCCAGAAACCGACCTGCGCAAAATTCAAACATCGGAACATATTGGGTACTACCACAGGCCGACAAAACATTTGCACCGAATCTAACAGCTAAATTCCATGTAATGTGTTGTGCCGAAGCCTACTTCTTACGTGCCGAAGGTGCCCTTAACGGATGGGATATGGGAACCGAAACAGCTCAGCAACTTTATGAAAAAGGGATACAGGCCAGTTTAATCCAATGGGGCGCGAACTCGGAAACTGCAAATCAGTATATTCAGTCGGCCGCACTTCCCTCTGCACCGGACGATGCAAATAATTCGCCGGCTGTTGCCAGTACCCCTATCAAATGGGCTTCCAACGTAACTATACAAAGAGAACAGATCGGCACACAAAAATGGCTGGCATTATTCCCCAACGGAATGGAAGCATGGGCCGAATTCAGAAGAACCGGCTACCCCAAAATGTATCCTGTTGTTCAATCGGATAATCCCGATCTTCCGGGGGGTGCATTTATCAAAAGATTCCCCTATCCTCCAACGGAAGAAACAAACAATGCTACCGAGCTGGAAAAAGGCAGGGCATTACTCGGTGGAGCTGATAATACGGCAACCAGCGTTTGGTGGGATGTAGATTAATAACAATCTAAAAAACAAATATGCGATTTTACAATCTGATAGTATTAAGTTTCGTTTGCACAAGCATGGCTCAGTCCGTGCTTGGGCAAACAACTTTGCCTAAAGTATTCTCGGCAAACACACCCGATAAAACCGCTATCGGCATACGCGAACAGGCCAAAGCTGCCTCCCAAGCGATAACCAGGCTATACACAAACGAAAGCACAGTTACTAACAAAGACTCTATCCGGTCGTTTATTTTCGCGCAGGCAGGAGTAACGTATCACAAAGAGACCCCATTAAACCTAAAATCAACCAAAACCATTCAACTCGGATCATTCCGTATCGAAAATATCCGTTATCAGTCGCAACCGGGAGTATATGTTACCGCCTCACTCTATGTTCCGGAGGGTACAGGTCCCTTTCCGGCAGTAGTAAATATGCATGGGCATTGGCCGGGAGCCCGTCGTACGGAAATAGCCCAGACAACCGCCCAATTGCTCGCTCAAAACGGATATGTGTGTATCAATGTAGATGCCTGGGGAGCAGGTGAAAGATCTCCCAATCCACACATGCACGAATATCATGGATCCGGTCTTGGCGCCTCATTACTCCACGTCGGCAGCTCTTTACTGGGACAACAACTCACGGATAACATCCGGGCAGTCGACCTCCTGTGCAGTTTACCTTATGTGGACTCTTCCAACATAGGGGCCACCGGGGCCAGCGGTGGGGGGAATCAAACCATGTGGCTGGCTGCAGCAGACAACCGCATCAAGGCCATCGTTCCGGTAGTTAGCATCGGCACCTTCGAGTCCTATATAATGAATAGCAACTGTTTCTGCGAATTACTGCCATCCGGACTTTGTGGATTGGAAACCTGGACCGTTTTAGGGAGTATGGCTCCTCGTCCTCTTAAAATCCTTACGGCGATGAACGATGCCAATCCGGCTTTCACATCCGCTCAGATGCTTCGGTCTTTCAAAAAAACAAAACAAATATACGCATCCAATGGAGCGGCAAAACAAATTGAATACGAATTATTCAACAGCGGACACGGTTATTGGAATGAGATGCAGATCAGTATGCTTTCCTGGTTCAATCAACACCTTAAGAACGGAAACCGTCCTAATTATACCGCAATAGATAAAATAACTATTTTGCCGGAAGACAGCCTGGCAACCTATATGGGTGTGCCCAGAGAAATAGAGGTGGCAACAACGGCACAGTTTTGCAGGGAAAAAGGACAGATGCTACGAAAAAAGATGTTTGACACAGCCAACTTCTCAGACGGGGTTAAACGTTCGGAACTGATCAATTTAACCGGCTTCATCCCCGATGCCGTTAAAAAAACACACCCAACCGGAACAGTAAACGGATGGGAAAAAATAATTATAGAAACTGAAGGCGGAAATTTAATTCCCCTGCTCATCAAACACCCATCAGGCGAAAATCGGACGTACAACCTGCTCTTTTATCCATCAGGGAAAGACAGTATACCCGATAACTTGCTTGCGAAGTATTCTGCCGGCAACGCAGGCGTTGTATTGGCCGATCTGTGGGGAACAGGCGAAAAGGAATCCGCCGAAGCCCGGCGAATAGATGGTTCTCTTCCACCCTTCCACACCCTGTCCAGATCGTTACTATGGCTCGGTAAGACCATCATGGGAAACTGGATCGAAGAGGTAGATGCCATACAACAGGTTATCAAAACAAACTATCAAGCCCGCCATATTACCTTGTGCGGATACAGAGAAACTGCAGTAGCCATCCTGTTACACGCAGCTATCACCAACGGTAAAGCCCCACTCATACTAGAGGAAGGCCCCATCAGTTATCTATTTGATCAGGAGCCAAATGTAAATTTCTATAACATGTCGATCTATCTTCCGGAATTTCTGGTTTGGGGAGACATTTCATTGGCCGCCTCTCTTACCGAGGCTCCGATAACCGTTATTGACCCCCGCAGTATATCCGGACGAATCTTATCTAAGAAAGAACAGATCCTCTACGGGAATGAATTCATGGATATGGGGAAAAAAGCCGGAAAAGCGAATCACATTAAATTTATTTATAACGAAATAAAAAAATAAAACTATGAGTATCAATCGTAGAAACTTTCTAAAACTTGCCGGACTGGCAGGTGCGGGATGGATCGGGAATACAGCTCCCATACAAGGTATCGAGCCCGGCAAGTCCTATCCGGACGGAAAACTTCCGCACATAAAAAAGGCGGCAGAAACAAAGCATCCGCATCGGTTTAACATGTCCGGATACTGCGCACCGGCCATAAACACCGTACGCATCGGTTTTATCGGAGTGGGTAACAGAGGATCTGCTGCAGTAGAAAGAATGAGCCAGATCGATCACGTAAACATCACCGCAATCTGCGATGTCCGTCCGGAAAAGGCGCAGGAGACCAAACAGCGAATTAAAAGCGATGGACACAAAGCCATACTCTATACCGACAGTGACCAGGCATGGATGCAAATGTGCCAACGCGATGATATAGACCTGGTCTACATCGCCACACACTGGAAATTACATGCCCCCATGGCTATCTATGCCATGGAACATGGAAAGCACGTAGCACTGGAAATTCCGGCGGCCACTACCGTAGAAGATTGCTGGAAACTGGTTGAAACATCCGAGAAAACGAGGAAACACTGTGTAATGCTTGAAAACTGTTGTTACGACTTTTTCGAATTGCTCACATTGAATATGGCCCGGCAGGGATACTTCGGAGACATTATTCATTGCGAAGGAGCCTATATTCATGACATATTCGAAGGTCTCTTTCAAGAAGAAAAAAGATATGATTTCTGGCGACTCAAAGAAAATTCCACCCGCAACGGCAACCTGTACCCTACCCATGGTATCGGTCCGGTCTGCCAGATCCTCAACATCAACCGCGGTAATAAGATGGAGTATCTCGTATCCATGTCATCCAACGATTTCATGCTTAACGAAAAGGCTAAAGAGGCAGCGGCATCCAATCCCTACTTCAAGCAGTATATAGACAAGCCCTTCAGAGGAAATATGAATACAAGTACCATCCGCAATCACAACGGAAGTACCATCCTGCTACAGCACGACGTAACATCGCCACGCCCCTATTCAAGAATTCATCTGGTAAGCGGCACCAAGGCATTTGCACAAAAGTACCCGTTACCCGGCAAAATAGCCTTCGGACACGATGGCTGGGTGAGCGACACCGTTATGCAAGAGCTGGAGCAGACCTACACGCCAGCCATAACCAGACAAATCGGCGATCTTGCCAAGCAGATTGGCGGTCACGGGGGAATGGACTTTATGATGGACTGGCGACTGATCGATTGCCTGCGTAACGGACTACCGATGGACATGGATGTGTATGATGCTGCCTCATGGAGCGCCATTTCGCCCCTTAGCGAATGGTCCGTTGCCAACCGGTCGGCCGCCATCGATATCCCCGATTTTACGGCAGGAAACTGGAAAAACAACCAACCCCACGATATAAGTCTTCAAAAAGGAGGCAATACCGGTGTAAGAATGAGATAACAAATACAAAACAATCAAGTATCATTTAATAAAAAAACTCGTGAATATTAAAGTAAGCAAAGACAAATTTGATCTGGGAAAAGAGGCTGGTAAGAAAGCCGCACAAATAATCCGTTATTCCCTTCAAACAAAAGGAGAAGCCAATATCATTCTCGCTACAGGAATGAGTCAGTTCGAAACACTGCAACAACTGATCGCAGAGGAAGGCATCGATTGGAGTAAAGTCAGGATGTTCCATCTCGACGAATACATCGGACTTCCGGAATCGTCTCCGGCAAGTTTTCGTAAGTACTTAAGAGAACGGTTTATCAACCGCCTGCCGGCACTAAGAGAGGTATACCTCATCAACGGCGAAGCAGAGAATCCGGAAGAAGAGTGCAAGCGGCTGGGCGATATAATCCGCCGCTATCCGATCGACCTGGCATTTGTAGGAATAGGCGAAAACGGACACCTGGCCTTTAACGATCCCCCTGCCGATTTTGATATAGAAAATCCCTATATTGTAGTCAATCTCGACACGGTATGCAGAACGCAACAGCTTGGTGAGGGATGGTTTAAGACCATAGACAACGTCCCCACACAGGCTATCAGTATGTCTATCAAGCAAATGTTGCTGTCTAAATATATTATTTGTGCCGTACCGGATCAGCGCAAAGCCCAAGCCGTAATGAACTGCCTTACCAAAGAGGTAAGCAACCTTCATCCGGCCAGTATATTGCAAATACACCCGGCCTGTTACTTTTACCTCGATTCGCAATCTGCATCGTTAATCAGTAACACTTCGGAAATAACAAATTTATAATAAACAACAGGAAATGAAAAAGAATACAGAAAAGTACAATGTTGAATCACTTACCAGTCGTCAAACCATCCTGTCCATTGGAATAATCGGGATGATGTTTTTCATATTTGGTTTTGTTTCGTGGGTGAATGCAATTCTGATTCCATTCTTCAGGATAGGATGCGAATTAAGCAATTTCCAATCCTATCTGGTTACATTTTCTTTTTACATCTCCTATTTTGTAATGTCTGTTCCGTCGGCCTGGATTCTTAAAACAACCGGATTTAAAAAAGGCATGATGATCGGCTTCTGGATTATGGCTGCAGGAGCATTCCTCTTTATTCCCGCAGCCATGTTCAGAACGTACGAAATATTTCTTACCGGCTTATTTACCCTGGGCACCGGACTTGCTATTTTGCAAACTGCGGCTAATCCCTACATAACCATTCTCGGTCCCCGCGAACGGGCGGCTCAACGAATCAGTATCATGGGAATATGCAATAAAGGCGCCGGAATTCTGGCGCCCCTTGCCTTTGCCGCAGCCATTTTAAGGCCTACAGACAGTGCCCTTTTCGAAGCAATTCCCCACATGGATACCGTAAGCCGTAGTGCAGCCTTAGATGAATTGGTTGCCAGGGTAATCCTGCCCTATGCTGTTGTGGGAGTAATCCTATTCCTCATCGGGCTGTTTATCCGGTATTCGCCCTTGCCGGAAATTGATACCGAGCACGAATCGGACGAATTATCCAAGGCCAATGCCGGAAAGCACTCCATATTCCAGTTTCCGCATCTGGTGTTGGGAGCTTTAGCCATCTTTCTGCATGTGGGAACGCAGGTTATCGCCATCGACACAATTATCGGATATGCCTCCTCCATGGGACTGAACCTGATTGAAGCGAAAACATTTCCGTCCTATACCTTAACAGCCTCCATTATCGGTTACCTGGCAGGTATATTTCTTATTCCCAAATTTATAAAGCAAACCAGAATGTTACAGTTCTGTACCCTTGCCGGTACCCTGTTCTCCCTGTTAATTTTATTTGCTTCTGGGCCCACTTTTCTACTCAATCACCACGTGGATATCTCCATTTGGTTTGTGGTTTGTCTGGGATTTCCCAACGCGCTGATCTGGGCCGGCATCTGGCCCCTGGCATTGGACGGACTCGGCAGATATACCAAACAAGGAGCCGGATTACTTATTATGGGGCTTTGCGGAAATGCATTATTACCACTCCTATACGGAGCAATGGCAGATATTACAGATGCCAGACAAGCCTATTGGGTTTTGTTACCCTGCTACCTTTACCTGGTATTCTATGCGCACAAAGGGTATAAAATACGGACTTGGACCTTAGCAACAAAAACAGATCAGATAAATGAAAGTGTATGAAAAAAACATCAGTTAGAATTATCAACGGGAAATTAGTAACTCCCCACCAGATTCTGGAGCATAAAACGCTGTGGATTGAAGAAGGGAAGATAGCCCGTATAACAGAAACCGTCTCCGATGCAGAAGCAGAGCAGACTATCGATGCCCGGGGCCACTATGTGGCGCCAGGCTTCATAGACATGCACGTGCACGGAGGCGGTGGTGCCGATTTTATGGATGGTACGGTTGAAGCATTTCTTAAAATAGCCGAAACCCATGCAAAACACGGCACCACTTCGCTTATGCCAACTACGCTTACCAGCGGGAAGGAAGAGCTCTATAAACTGTTCGACACCTACAAAGAGGCGGAAATTCTCAACACCCACGGAGCCGAATTTCTGGGGATCCATTTAGAAGGGCCCTATTTCTGTTATAACCAGCGGGGAGCACAGGATCCCAGATATCTGCGAAATCCGGATCCGGCGGAGTATAACGAAATTCTAAATAAATGCGATGCCATTAAACGATGGAGTGTAGCACCGGAGCTTCCGGGAGCCATCGAATTCGGACAGGTATTGCGAAACCGGGGAATCATTGCGTCTATTGCGCATACCGAAGCTGTGTACGAAGAGGTTGTAACGGCTTTCGAAAACGGATACAGCCTTGTTACCCATCTATATTCCGGGATGACCGGAGTAACCAGGCGGAATGCCTACCGGTATGCCGGAGTGGTGGAAAGTGCCTATCTGTTACCCAATATGGATGTGGAGATTATTGCGGACGGTGTTCATCTGCCCGCTCCGTTACTCCGGCTTATCTATCAGATTAAAGGAGCCGGACACATTGCCTTAACCACCGATGCCATGCGGGGAGCCGGAATGCCCGAAGGCCCCAGTATACTGGGCGGAAAAGCAAACGGACTACCGGTAATCATCGAAGACGGAGTAGCCAAACTGCCGGACCGCAGCTCCTTTGCCGGCAGTGTAGCCACGGGAGACAGGTTGGTGAGGACCATGATCAGTCAGGCCGGAGTATCCCTTCCCGAAGCCGTCCGCATGATTACCCATACACCGGCACGCATACTCGGAATAGAAAACAGCAAGGGAACGATAGACATTGGCAAAGACGCCGACCTGGTTATTTTCGACAACGATATCAATATCTGTGAAACGATTATTAACGGAAAATTAATCTATCAACGATGAAGAGGTCCCCAAACAAGAGTCCCGGATAACGAGTCGGCCGGGTAAAACAATCTCCTTCGGAAGAAAATGTTTATTTGTAATGTGCTTGATAAGAAGGTTGCAACTCATTTTTCCGATTTCGAAGGCAGGCTCTTCCATCGTTGTCAACGCCGGATCGATAATAGTCGAAATCGGGTCGTTGGTAAAACCAACCACTCCAAACTCGCTGCCAACTTTTATCTGCCGCTTTTTCAACGCCTGAATAGCCCCAACAGCCTTTCGGTCGTTTACAGCAAAAACAGCATCGGGAACCTCCTTCATGTTCAGCAGGATATTCATATCGGATTCACCACATTGTTGAGAGAATCCCGAATAGATAATCCACTCTTTACGTACAGGTAAATCATATTTTTCGAGTGCAGATACATAGCCCTGCAATCGTCTCTGGGTAAAAGACAGATGTTCGCTTCCCGCAATATGGGCAATTTTAGTATAGCCATGTAAGATAAGATGTTCTGTAGCCTGAAAAGCCCCCGAAAAATCATCTTGCAATACTTTGGATGCCACTATATCATCCGGCACCCTGTCGAAAAATACCAAAGGCACCCCCTCTTCTATCAATTCCTGAAAATGATTACTCATTACCGAATTGGAAGAGATTGAAACAAGCAGACCGTCGAGGCTCGTTACGGAAAGATTTTTAATCATACTAAGTTCCCTTTCGGAACTATCATTGGTTACCAGCAATATAATATTGTACCCGTTCGTATAAGCCTCCTCCTGAATACCGGAAATAACCGTCGAAAAGTAATAATTAGTAATGAAAGGAATAACGACACCAATATTTTTAGTATTGCCCGATGCCAAAGCAGCCGCGTTAAAATTGGGTTTATATTTTAACTGGTTGGCCAAGGCAAGCACCTTCTCCTTTGTTTCTGGGTTTACATCGTAGGTATCCCTTAGTGCACGCGAAACTGTAGAAACGGATATTTGGAGAATCTCTGCGATATCTTTTATACGTAGGGGACGTTTTTTCATTAAAAATACATTAATTTTCGGTTCACGCTATAACTCTGTCTGTATGCAAATATAAGAATCATTTTACAAACAAATAAACATGAAAGCGATAAACTCGACAACAACAAACAGAAAGCCATTGCCCATAACAATCCTCCAATTCGGCGAGGGCAATTTTTTACGGGGCTTTGCCGACTGGATGATCGACAAAATAAATTCGGACGGACTAACAGCGCACGGCGTTGCGGTTGTACAGCCCATCGAACAGGGTATCAGCGACTTGCTCAATCAACAAGATGGTCTGTATCACGTTACCCTGCAAGGAATAAAAAACGGACAGCCGGTTAAAGAAAACCGCCTTATCAGTTGTATCCAGACCGCTCTTAACCCGTACAAGGAATACAACGCATACGAGAACCTGATACTCAGTCCGGATCTTAAACTAATTTTGTCCAATACCACCGAAGCCGGCATCAGGTACGACGACCAGGACGACCTGTCTGCTTGTCCGCCTAAAACCTTTCCGGCAAAAGTTACAGCCTTACTTTACAAACGGTTCAAAAAGTTCGGAGGAAACGCAAACAGTGGTTTATCCATAATCTGTTGCGAGCTGATAGAAGACAACGGATCTACCCTTCGCAGCTACGTTCTGGCACATGCAAAAAGAGAAAACCTCGGGGTGAGCTTTATTCAATGGGTTACAAACTGCTGTTATTTTTACGACACGCTGGTAGACCGAATCGTTCCCGGTTTTCCGTCGGATTCCATCCACGAAATTAAAGAGGAACTGGGTTACGACGATAACCTGGTCGTAAAGGGCGAATACTTCCATCTGTGGGCCATCGCCGGAGATCCGCAGATAAAAGAGCTGCTTCCGTTCCACCGGGCCGGACTAAACGTTGTGTTTACAGATAATATCCATCCCATCCGTACGCGAAAAGTACGTATATTGAACGGTTCACACACTGCCATGGCATCTCTGGCCTTACAACTGAACTGCCTGTCCGTACGCGAGGCAATCTCGCATCCGCTTATCCGCTCCTATATCCGTAAAATGGTTTTTGGCGAAATCATTCCTGTTATTCCGGAGAATCAGGAGCAATTATGCGATTATGCATCACAGATACTGGAACGGTTTTACAATCCCTACATCAATCATTACCTGAAGGACATTGCCCTTAACTCCCTGTCAAAATGGGAAACACGCAACTATCCCACGGTAAAAGATTACTACGATAAATATAAGAAAATAGCTCCGCTCAGTGCCTTTTCGCTTGCCTCGCTGCTGGTATTGTACAGCGGAAAAAGCCGTATCAGCTTTCAACCCAATGATGCGGCAGATGCCGTTCATTTTATCCGGAGTACATTCAATCCGGATACACCCGGGCTATGGATCAAAAACATCCTTGAAAAACGATCCGTCTGGAGCAACGATTTTACCGCCATACCAGGTTTTATCGAACAGGTGGGCACAGCTGCAGCAAACATCCTGACCCACGGTCCGGAACAAGAACTATACCGTATCATCGAATAAATAAAACAGACAGAAATGAATACATTCCTAAAAATACACGAAGCCGACAATGCATGGGTAGCCCTCCGGAATTTACCGGCCGGACACCTCATTCAAAGCGATAATTCGTCATTCACGCTAAAAGAAGATATCCCGGCCGGACATAAGTTTGCCTCCCAATCCATTGCGAAGGGAAACAACATCTACAAATACGGATACCCAATCGGACAGGCGCTTTCCAACATAGAAGCCGGACAGCATATTCACTCCCATAACCTAGCAACCAACCTGAGCGACAACCTTACCTACAGGTATCAGAAGGAAGCAATCAATACGGACATATCCGAAAGCAATCTTACTGTAAACGGGTACCTCCGGTCCGACGGAAGGATGGGTATTCGCAACGAATTATGGATAATCCCTACTGTGGGGTGCGTAAACGGTATTGCGCAAACCATGATCGATCGTCTCAAAAAGGAGACAGACACTAACCATATAGACGATATACGGGTCTACACCCACAATTACGGATGCTCCCAACTGGGAGACGATTTGCTTAACACGCAAAAGGGACTGGCTGCACTGGCCAAACACCCCAACGCCGGAGGCGTGCTGGTGTTAAGTCTGGGTTGCGAAAACAACCAACAGGCCTCCTTTAAGAAAGTAATGCAGACCTGGGACGAATCGCGCGTTCGCTTTCTGATTGCCCAGGAGGTAGAAGACGAAATAGAGGTGGGACTTTCCCTCCTCAAAGAGCTGGTGCTGGAAATGAAAAAAGACCACCGCCAGCCTCTGCCCATTTCATTACTCAAAGTAGGACTCAAATGCGGAGGCAGCGACGGATTTTCCGGAATAACAGCCAACCCCCTGCAGGGAAGGTTTTCCGACTGGCTCATCGGGCAAGGGGGAACCTCCATTCTGACTGAAGTACCCGAAATGTTCGGTGCAGAAACCATCTTAATGAACCGGGCCGAAAACACCGAAACATTCAACCGGGTGGTATCCCTCATAAATGATTTCAAAGACTACTTCCGGGCAAACAACCAACCCATTTATGAAAACCCATCACCGGGAAACAAAGCCGGAGGCATTACCACCCTGGAAGAAAAATCACTGGGATGCACTCAAAAAGGAGGCTGCTCCGCCGTAGTCGATGTACTCCAATACGCTCAACCGGCAACCAAAAAAGGACTCAACCTGCTCAACTCGCCTGGCAACGATCTGGTATCCTCTTCGGCACTGGCCTTTGCCGGTTGTCAGCTCATCCTGTTCTCCACCGGCAGAGGTACCCCGTTCGGCAGCTTTGTGCCCACCATAAAAATAGCAACCAACTCGGCATTATACAATCAGAAAAAAAACTGGCTCGACTTTAATGCCGGTATTTTATTGGAAGGAAC
>MTLE01000088.1_pt1 | contig 16023 bp, 11 predicted proteins | sample 1982461 | NCBI WGS metagenome assembly MTLE01 (sample SAMN05712605, study PRJNA340218) | biofilm metagenome | isolation source: sample SPL anode biofilm adapted to -200 mV | place: USA | collected 2012-02-03
ACGCTGAAAGCGTTACCTAGCCGGAGCCCTGGGCAACGCCCTGGGTGAATGTGCCTCCAAAGTCCTTTTGGTGAGCCCTGTAAGGGCGGCATAAAAGATCCCATTTGATAGTGGTTGAGGCTCAAATGAGCCTCGAATTAGATCGCCCTGTCAGGGCTCGAAGATTTTTTTGACCGTAACCCAGGGCGCTGCCCTGGGCTCTGGCTAGGACGCGCTTTCAGCGCTAGGGCGAGCGCTAATGAATCGTTGGTAAAGTTCGGCGTGCTCTTTTGAATTGCGGGAAATCCACCCGCATATTTCTGTTCGTATTTTCGGCGCTTTTGAAACAGGCCCGATTTTTGTCATGCTCCCCCGCCATGCCTCCCCGTTTTAAAGCCTCATTATCGTGGAGCCATCGTGGAACTGGGCACCGTGTTCGTAATCTGTCGCACCGGCAAGGGGACGTTATTAATTTCGATGCGGCCTGCGGGCACTTGGAACCAGGGCTCCCGCCGGTTGCGGCGCGATTCGACCAAGTTGCGAAACGCAGGCGTGTCCGTGCGCAAAACCTCCAGGGCGCTGCGTTCCGTTTCGGGGACGTCGGCGGCGACGCGTAGCCGGCGGATCGTCACCATTTGTCCGGGCTGGTCATAAAAGCCCATCGCGCCGCCGCCGCGGGGCAAGGTCGAAAGCAATTCCATGCCTTGCACGACGCGGCCCAGCAGAGTGACGTTGCGGTCCAATTGCCGGGGCGCCTGGCCAATCACCGCGTAGAGCGCCGTGCCACCCCCACTGGCGGGATCGTTGTCGCGCCCGGCGCCGACCATGCCGTAGCCGTGCACCAGCCACATCTTGCCGTGGCGGCGGTCGCGCGCCACGGGGAAGCCGCCGGAAAAGCCCACCTCGGGCGCGTACACGTCACCGTCTGGCAGACGGGTGAAAGGGATATGGCGGTCAAACGGGCGGTCGAACTCCGGCGGCAAGGTCTTTTGGGCGCGCTGGATTTTGCGGGCCAGCTCGGGTTTTTCATCGTTGGGATCGCCCCATTGGGCCACGTAATTATCTTGCGCGCGGAGGATGGCCAAGCCGTCAAAATAGCCTTCGCGCGCGAGGGCCTTGACGTTGGCCACATGGCGCGGGGCGAACACAGGGGCCAATTCAATAACCACCCGGCCGCTGGCCAATTCCAAGTAAAGCGTGTTCTCCGGGTCCAACGGCCGCCAATCGCTGGGCTGGGAGGCCGCTAAAACGGCCGCCATGGTCGGCGCCGGTTTCTGAGGGGCGGCGGATGCTCCCGCTAAAAAGGTTTGTGCCGCTAGAATGAAAAGGAAACCCCAGGCGCGTGTCATCATGGCCTCAGCCTGCCAAAAAGAAGCGCCATTGGCCAGCCCAATGGCGATGAGCGAAAAAGGAGTCCGCGCGGGCGAGGCGTCTTCGCCAAGCTGCGTTCAGGCCCAATTGCCCAGCATCGGCTCCGTGGTGGCCCGGCAAACTTCCGGCTTCGCTTGGGCGGCGGCGCGCATCTTCTTGATGGCGGCTTTCATATTAGGGTTGCGAAAGAGGGTAGTGCCACTGACGAGCGTGTCGGCCCCGGCGCGGGCGCATTCAGCGGCGGTTTCAAAGTTGATTCCGCCGTCGACTTCGATCCGGAAATTCAGGCCTTTTTCCTGGCGCCAGGCGTTGGCGGATTGGATTTTAGGAATGACCTCTTCAATGAACGGTTGCCCGCCGAAGCCGGGGTTCACGGTCATCACCAGCAACAAATCGATGTGTTTGAGCAGCGGGCGCACCAGATTCATGCTGGTGGGCGGATTGATGGCCAGCCCCACTTTCTTGCCCAGCGAGCGGATTTTCCACAGCAGCGTGGGCACGCGCTCCCCCAACTCCACGTGCACGGTCAACAAGTCCGCTCCGGCATCGGCAAACGGCTGCATCAGGATTTCCGGATGCAAGCACATGAGGTGCACATCGAAAGGGATCGTGGTCAGCGGCCGCAATTGGCGCACCAAATCGGGGCCGAAAGAGATGTTGGGCACGAAATTGCCGTCCATCACGTCCAAGTGCAGCCAATCGGCGCCGGCGCGGGTGGCGCGGCGCACTTCTTTGGCGAAATGCTGGTAGTCGGAGGCCAGCAGGGAAGGTGCGATCAAAGCCGTCATATCAATTTCAAGGCCGCTCCAAAGGCTGGCCTGGGCCAAACTTCACACCGTGGCGGGAGCCGGTGAAGCCAGGCCCGGGCCGATATTGGGTTGCGCCGGTTTGCTCGCATCCGAGAGCGGCGTGGCCGCCTGGGCGCCGCTGGGCGGCGTGGTGGGCGGCGGGATCGTGGGCGGGGTGAACCGTCCGGTTTTGACGATTTCCTCCACTTGCGCGCCGTCGAGGGTTTCGTGGTCCAGCAACGCCTGCGCGATGATGGCCAGCTTGTCGCGGTTGTCGTTAATCAACTGGCTCGCGGTGGTGTAGCATTCGTCGATGATCCGTTTGACTTCGGCGTCGATCGCCAGCGCGGTGGCTTCGCTGTATTCTTTGCTGCGCATCATGTCGCGGCCGATGAACACGTACTCGTTGTCGTTGCCGTATTGCACCATGCCCAGGCGCTCGCTCATGCCGTACTCGCACACCATGGCGCGCGCCAACTGCGTGGCTTGCTGGATGTCGCCGCTCGCTCCGGTGGAAATGTCGCCGGAGAAAATTTCCTCGGCAATCCGGCCCGCCATGGTGACGGTGATCATGGCCAGCATGTCTTTGCGCTGCCGATTCCAGATTTCTTCTTTCGGCAGGGACATCGTGGCGCCGAGCGATTGCCCGCGCGGGATGATCGTCACTTTGTGCAGCGGATAAGTATTGGTCAAAAGCACGTTGACGATGGCGTGGCCCGATTCGTGCCAGGCCGTGCGCCGCTTGTCCTCATCGGTCATCGCCAGGCTGCGGCGTTCGCGGCCCCAGCGCACCTTGATGCGCGCTTCCTCCAACTCGGCCATGCCGATGGACTTCTTATTGTGGCGCGCGGCTTGCAGCGCGGCTTCGTTGAGCAGGTTGGCCAGTTCCGCCCCGGAGTAACCCGGCGTGGCGCGGGCGATGACGCTCAAGTCCACCGATAAATCGAGTTTCACTTTCTTGGCGTGCACTTTCATGATCGCCTCACGGCCGCGGATGTCGGGCAAGTTCACCGTGATCTGGCGGTCGAAGCGGCCCGGGCGCAGCAGCGCGGGGTCCAATACATCGGGCCGGTTGGTGGCGGCGATGATGATGATGCCTTCCTGGGTATCGAAACCGTCCATCTCCACGAGCAACGCGTTGAGCGTCTGCTCGCGTTCGTCATTGCCGCCGCCGAGACCATGGCCGCGGCTGCGGCCCACGGCATCGATTTCGTCGATGAAAATCAAGCAGGGCGTGCTGCGGCGGGCTTGCTCGAACATGTCGCGCACGCGGCTCGCGCCCACGCCCACGAACATTTCCACAAAGTCCGAGCCGCTGATGCTGAAGAACGAAGCGTCCGCCTCGCCGGCGATGGCTTTGGCCAGCAGCGTTTTGCCGGTGCCCGGCGGGCCGATCAGCAAAATGCCTTTCGGGATGCGACCGCCCAGTTTTTGAAATTTCTTGGGATCTTTGAGGAAGTCCACCAATTCGACCACTTCGTCCTTGGCTTCTTCCACGCCGGCGACGTCTTTGAAGGTCAGCTTGTTCTTTTCCTTGCTCAACAGTTTGGCTTTGCTCTTGCCGAAACTGAGCGCGCCGCGGCCGGCCATTTTGATTTGCCGCATCAAGAAAAGGTAAATCAACCCCACGCCGAGGAGGACGGGCGCGACCACCATCAGGAAGCTGTACAGCATCGTGTTGGGGCGTTCCGGCTTGAAATTGCCCGCCCGGCACAGTTTTTCCGCCGTTTCATCGGTCATGAGGGTGGTCACTTTGAACGGCACTTTTTTGGCCGGTGTCTCGGTGCCTTCCCGGTAAAAGCCGGTGACGATTTTCAACTCGGGATTCTGCGGATCGTAGGTGATGGAGGCATCCCGGATGCGGTCCTCTTCCACCAGCTTGAAGAACTGGGAGGCGGTGAGCTCTTGCTTGCGGGACTCGGTTTTATCGCGCAAAAAAATGAGCCCCGGAATCAAAGCCAAAATGAGAATGAGCAACACCCAGCCCCGGTTGGGCACGCGATTATCCGGGCCGCGCCGGTCATTTCTTGAATCGTTCGTATCTTCAGACATTTAAAACCTTTGGTCTAACACTATCATGCGGGGGTCCCAGCCGCAAGGGAACGCGGCTAGTCCTGGCATGGGCTGGACATCCGAGCCAGCAGCTTGCCAGCAATTCGATTGCCAAGCTCGCTAGCGAGGACGCTAAGCTATAGCCTATGGTTTAACCCTTCCGAGGAAACCATCGCCAAGTCAACACCTCCCGGCTGGTTTTGTCGAGTTTATATGCGGCCCCAATTCGCAAGCCTTGGACCCAAAAGATGCCACCGTCCTGCGCGACCGCCACGATTGCTTCATGTCGTTGCGGGGGAGGGATTTTAGCATTGATAAACAAATCCTGCAATTTGCTCGATTCGGCCCGTCCAAGCGGCTGGAAGCGATCCCCCGGCTGCCAGTGGCGCAGGCGGATGGTGGAACCCACCCGGGCAGCGTCAAAGTACTCCACACCAGGTGCATGCGGGCCTGCCATGTGAGGGGCAACGGCTTCTCGTTGCCAGCGAATTTCACTGGCGCTAAAGGCAGCTGTTCCCGTCAGGCAGCGCAGGTCGAGGGCTAACGAGTCACCACAAAAAATTGCCGCCGGCGCCGGTTTCAGGAAAATTTTACCCGCGCCATCCTGGCACAGGATGATCCCATTTGGCCCATTGACCTCGGTGGCGGCTAAGCCACTTAACGTGTCCGCCAAGTCAAATTCCGGGGCGATGCCCAGCGCAATTAACTGCTGGAGCGCGCACCGGCGGCGCACGGCGAGGGGCAGGGCGGGCCACTTTTCTGGCAAAGGATTGGCGAGCCATTGGGCGGCGAGTTCGGCGACCACTTCGCCTTCGGCGCGCAAAATTTCCATCGTGCGCGCCAGGGTTTGCGGCAGGCTGGCCGCGAATTGGCCAGTTAAATGGGGCAGCAACTCGGCCCGGAGGCGATTGCGCGGAATCGCGGGATCGCCGTTCGAGAGGTCTTCGCGGAATGAGATGCCGCTGGCTTGAGCGTGCCCCTCCAGCGCGGCCTTGGGCACATCGAGCAATGGCCGGCCGAGGGCGAGTTGGGCGTCGGCGGGAGAGGGCGAGAGCCAATCCATGCCTCCCAAGCCATCCACGCCCGCGCCGCGAAACAGGCGCAGGAAAAACAGCTCGGCCTGATCCCCCGCGTGATGCGCGGTGAGGATTTTGCCGGCGCCGGCGGTGCGGGCTGATTGCGCCAAAAATTCGTGCCGTAATTGGCGCGCCGCCATCTCGAGGGATATGCCTGCTTGCGCCTGTAACGCAGCCACCTCTCCCTGGCCGCGATAAAACGGCAGGCCGAGCCGGGCGGCCTCGGCTTGCACCAAGGCCTCGTCGGCGTCACTCGCCGCGCCACGCAGGCCATGATTGAAATGGGCCACCGCCAGCCGCCAGCCGGTATCTTGGGCGATTTCCTGCATGAGGGCGAGCAACACCATCGAATCGACCCCGCCGGATACCGCCAGCAGCAAGCGCTCGCCCGGGGCGATCCGCACCCGTTCGCTCGCGTTGACTCTGGCCTGACGTAAAAGATCCATGCGCATCCGGATTTTCATCCTTTGGGCAAATTACGCAACCCCGGTTTTAGGTGGGCGCCCGCGCTCATTCCAGCCCCAATTCCAACTGATTGGATTTGGGGCGGCGGAACGCGGCGGCGGACAAGGTGGGGAAATCATCGGCCATGCCCGCCTTGCGGCACGCCGTGTGAAAGAGTTGCGAGTATTGTTGGGCCATCAAACCCTCCCCGCGCATGCGCGAACCGAAGCGCGGATCGTTCAATTTGCCGCCGCGCAGAGCGCGCAATTGGTTAAGCACTTTTTCCCGCCGGGCCGGATAATGCCGCGCCAGCCAATCCACAAACAACGGGGCCACGCCCAGCGGAAGGCGCAATAATTCCTTGGAGGCCCAGCGCGCGCCCGCTTGCGCCGCGGCGGCGATGACGTGGGGGATTTCGTGGTCGTTCAACGCGGGAATGATTGGGGCCACGATGATCCCCACCGGCACGCCCGCCGCCGCCAGTTGTGCGATCGCCGCCAGCCGTTGCGCCGGCGAGGAGGCGCGCGGTTCTAGTTCCCGGGCCAAGGCCGCGTCCAGCGAGTTGAGCGAAAAATTAATCGCCACGGCCTGATATCGCGCCAGTTCGGCCAAGTAATCAATATCGCGCGTGATCAGGAAATTTTTCGTCGTGATCACCACGGGCTGACGGCACTCGGCCAGCACGGCGAGGCAACGGCGGGTAAGGCCCAGTCGGCGTTCGATGGGCTGATAAGCGTCCGTCACACCGCCTAGGGCCATGAGCTGCGGCTTCCAACTACGGGCCGCCAGTTCGCGGCGCAATAATTCCGGGGCGCGCTCTTTGACCATGATTTTGGTTTCAAAATCCAGCCCGGCGGAAAAACCCAAGTACTCGTGCGTGGGCCGCGCGAAGCAGTAACAGCAGCCGTGCTCGCAGCCCCGGTAAGGATTCACGCTGGCATCGAAACCGACGTCAAGGCTGTCATTGTAGGTGATGGCGGTTTCGGAACTATCGCGCAGGAATTGCGTGGCTGGGGCCGGGTCTTGCGCGGGGTCCCACTCGGCGTCGCGCTCAAAAGCGAGCGGGGAGAAGCGGTTCGCCGGGTTGGCGCCCGCCCCTCGACCGCGCGGCGCTGGAGGCAAATCGGCCATCGCCTAAACCTGGCCCGCCCGCGCCCGCCGCGCAACTTCAATTGGAACGAAACGGGTTCGGCGTGGTCGAAGTTGAGGCAACCGCAAATGGCGGGTTTGTGTCACGCACTTTTGAATGAGCCTGGCAAGGCTTGTTGGATTCAGTGTTGCCAGGAATCTGGAAGCTGATAAAACCAGGTTTAAATCTCCGGCTGGAATGCCAATGCGCGCCACCCGGTGGCGGGTGAAGGTGCGGGATGCGGAAGGGGTATTGATTCATGTTGCTGCCCATTGTTCAACGCGAATTGCTTTGCGCCGCGCGGCGGCCCATGACTTATTGGAGCCGGTCGGCGGCGGTTGGCCTGGGCGCGCTGGCGCTTTTTCCCATTTTGTGGCAGCAGCAATGGACCTGGGCCTCAGCGGCGGCCCTGGGAGTCAAGTTGATAACCCAGCTGGAAGATATCGCTTACTATTTCACGCTGGTGGGTGGGGTTTGGCTGACGGCGGGCACGGTGTGCAAGGAGCGCGCCGAAGGCACCTTGGGATTGTTATTCCTCACGGATTTGCAGGCCCGGGACGTGGTGTTCGGCAAGCTCGCCGCCGCCCTGATGCAAATCGGATTCGGCCTGCTGGCGCTGATGCCGTTTTTCATGATTTGCGTCCTGTTCGGCGGGGTGACCGCGTTGAGTGTAGTGGCCATTGGCGTCAAATTATTCACCACTTTATTGCTATCGTTATCGGTGGGCTTGATGGCTTCGGCCTTTTGCCAGATTGAGCGCCAGGCCATGTTGCTGTCGGGGGTGCTGATTTATCTCCTCTGCTTTCTTCCCGCCCAGAAATTCGGTGATACTTTTCCGCTGAGTTGTTTTGGCCCACACTTCATGCCCCCCGTGTACATGTTGGGTTATATGTGGCAAAACGGTATTGCGCTGCGCGTCTTGGCGATTTTAACTCTTGAGTTCGCAGTGCTTGCGGGGCTGCCCTTATTGTTGCTGGCGATGACTTGGTGGTGGCTGGGCCGCACTTGGCGCAAGCAAGAATCCCGGCTGGACGCGCCCGAGATTACGCGGAGCCCCTGGCTAGCCCGCCGGCTCAAATCGCGCCCGTTGCGGGATGAAAACCCCTTTCAATGGCTGGCCACCCGGTGGACCTTCCGGCGCGTGGGGCTTTGGCTCATTTTCGCCTTGATAACCGTGATTCTCGGCATTTATTTGCTGTTCAGCCCCACTAACCAGAGGTTTGCCGTCGATCTTGCGATCGGCCTGCTCTTTTTTCTCATTGTCCCAGCCGTGTTTTTGTGGGTGGCGGTGGAAGCCACCAACCAGCTTAGCCTGGAACGCAGCCAAGGCACGCTCGAATTGCTGCTCACCACCCGGATGACGGCGGGCCACGTGATTCGCGGCCAAATGCACGGCATTTTCCAGGCTTATGGCGGTCCAATGACGCTGGTGCTTCTCTTGATCGGCGCGGCGGCGAGCACGGTCGGGAATCCGGCCTGGTCGAGCATTAGGACCGGGGATGATTTCGTTAAAGGCCACTTTGTGTTTTTCGGATTGCTATTCCTAGCCCAAATCACGGCCATAATCTGGGTGGGCATGTGGCGTGGGCTGGCCACTAAAAGCACGGGAAAAGCCCTGCTGCAAACGTTGTTGGCCGTGTTCACCTTGCCTGCGGGGCTGATGCTTTTGATCAGCGCCGATTTTGTATCGCTAGGCATGAGGATTGAGATTAGTTTTTCCGAAAGGCTCATTGCCGCCTTGGTCGTTACCGGAGGCTACAGCGTCTTTCTAGCCATACTAGCTTGGGCGCGTTTGACCAAAGCCCTGGCAAATCGCGACGACTTGCTGGGCAGCACCTGATTCAAACCGCTTCCGCGTGCATCAACGCAAACCGCGCCCACACCCGCACGTTGGCGGCGGACATATACCAATCGTTTTCGACCAGTTGGACTTCGTTGATTGTGGCCGTGCCGAATTCGTGGTTGCGGTAGGCTTCCAGGCATTCGAGGAAACGCGGGGCGTTCGCCAGTGGATGGCGGAAACGGAACACGGTGGCGTGGGCGGTTTGCAGACGGTAACGCTGGTCCAATCCTTCGCCCAAGCCCGCCGCGCGCAATTCGGCGCGCAACCGATCGCGCAACGTTTCGAGCGTGCCATCGGCGGGAAAACCTTGGATCATGATGGCCCCGCTGGAAGCGGTGATGCCCTGGAAACGCACGGTGATTGGCGGGGCGGAGGCCAAGGCCTTGGCGGCTGCTTGCTGGTATTCCGCCGCGCGCGCAAAGAAAGGCTCCCACGCTTCCGTAGCCGTGAACAACGAGAGCAGGGTCACGTGAAAATCGCTCGCCGGGTAAACGTATTGGCCCGGTTCGGCATGATTCAAGGTTTCCAAGAATTTCACGAACTCCGCGCTTACCACAGTTCCCAAGCGCAAGATCAGCGTCAGCCCGCGACGCCGGTCCGGCTGGCCGCTGGCCAATAAAGGTTCGACTGCCGCGCGGCCCGCTTGAAATTCCCGCGCCGCGTCCCGCCACAACAAATCGTAATGCTCCCTTAACGCATCCATCTTTGCGCAGCATTTTGCCGAACCGGGATATGATTGTCACGCGCCGGAGGGGGCGCGAATGTTTTGCCGTAGTGTCGATGTTTTTCAGATCTTCGGGAGAATAAATCGAGTTTCTGGAATGGGGCGGTGCCAGTGGGACGTTGGAAAAATTGGCTCGTATAAGATAGTCAATAAAACGGAGGATTCAAGCGTCGTTGGCTATCTTGGAGTTTAACACCCAAACCACACGTTGTGGTGTTTGGTTCGTCGCCTCCAAGCCATCATTAACCCGGAGGGTTAATATAACATAGCCCAGCGTTGGGCGACAGCCCTACGCTGGGTAGGCGCGCACCTGATCTTCCCCCCAACCCCAACGGGGTTCAATCGGCCTCTTCATAACCATTGCGTGTCATGTCCAGTTTTCGATGGAGCGGATGGCGTGTCACACGCGCAGGCGTTTTCTTAAACACTTCTTTGGGTTTGAGCGCGAAGAAGGTCGTATGGCCTTTACCCAGCGTAGCCGCTGGCGCGGCAACACTGGGCGATATTATTTTACCCCTGACGGGGTAAGGATGCATCGGTCACGCCGGGCTATTCCCTAAAGATGGGTTGAGGCAGCGCCTCATGGCAAAAACCGTCGAGACTCAAATCACCTGGCGAGTGGGGCAAAATACCCGAAATGGGACAGTCCCAAAGCTGGGTTAAAGCTACGCCTTAATAATGGGTCGAGGCTATGCCTCGTAGTTGGGTTGAGGCACCGCCTCATAGCCCAAATGCGGTGGGAAAAATCTTGGAATTTGCGCGGGAAGCCGCCAGCATGCGGGCATGAACCACTCACGCCGTTCCTTTGTCCAACGCATGGCAGCCGCCACCATGGCCGCTCCGTTTATCTTGCCGTCGCACTTGTGGGCCGCCGAAGCCGAACCCAGCAAATTGATTAATCTCGCCTTAATCGGCATGGGGAAACAAAACCATGATCTGCTTGGCAATTTCCTCTTCCGCAAAGTCAAAGTCGTGGCCGTGTGTGACGTGGATAAAAACCGCCGCGAAAACGCCGTGAAAATGGTGGAGAAATTTCACGCCGAACATCCCGAGCGCGGCGCGGCAGCCTGCCAAGCTTACGCGGATTTTCAGGAAGTCCTGGCGCGCAAAGATGTCGACGCCGTGTGCATCGCCACGCCGGATCACTGGCACGCACTCATCACCTTGGCGGCGTTGAAAGCGGGCAAAGACGTGTATTGCGAGAAGCCCTTGACGCACAACATTCACGAGGCCATCGAAGTGCTGGCGGCGGTGAAGCGCCATGGACGCGTGCTGCAGACCGGCTCGATGCAGCGGTCCATGGGCGAATTTCGCATCGCCTGCGAATTGGTGCGCAACGGCGTGATTGGCAAGATTTCCCACGTCACCTGCAAGGTCGGCGAACCGGGCCGGCCGTGCGACTTGCCCGAGGAAGCGCTGGAGCCGGGGCTGGATTGGGACCGCTGGGTGGGACCGGCGCCGCTGCGCCCTTACAATTCCGTGCTCAGCCCGCGCGGGGTGCATGACCATTACCCCAACTGGCGCGCCTTTAGCGAGTTCGGCGGCGGCGGCATCTGCGACTTCGGCGCGCACCATTTTGACATCGCCCAGTGGGGGTTGGACATGGATGAGAGCGGTCCCGTCGAGGTGCGGCCTACCGAAAAGGCGGACGCCGTGCGCGGCGCGGTGATGGTTTACGCCAATGGCATCACGGTGACGCAAACCGCCGGCGAAAACATGAAGTTTGGCGGCATCAAATTTTACGGGGCGGACGGCGAGGTGGAAGTGGACCGCGGCAGTTTCACGATGACCCACGGCGGCGAGACGCTCGATCATGCCGGGCAGGCCGAGAAAAAGTATCTGGCGGACGCCAAGGTGCGCCTCTACCGCAGTTCCTCGCATACGGACGATTTCCTGGCGCGCTTGGCCGACCGCAAACGGCCGGTCACCAGTGAGGTCGAAGGCTGCCACACCGCGATCGTGTGCCACTTGGTGAACCTCGCCTATTACCACCGTCAGGCCATTAAATGGAATCCCGCCAAAATGGCGTTCGCCGCCGCCAATTGCGACGCCTCGTGGATGACGCGCAATTATCGCGCGCCGTGGAAAGTGTGAGCGGCGGGCGGGATTAAATTTGCGACCACCTATCCGGGTAGATAAAAAAATTCAAAAGACATTTGACACGCGTCCTAAAAATCTTTAGAAATACGATCATAAAAGTCGTTAATACGACTAGATCAGGAGACAGGGTGTTAGCCGGGGATTGATTTTTTTTGTTACCGATAAACGCAAGTTCCGGTGGCTTTAAAGGCCGCCGCTTTTTTAAAAACTTAATAACGATAGAAAGAGTCGTTAATAGCTATGGCAAATTCCATCCAAGTTTCTTCCGGGGCGGAGGCGGCCCCAAGCCGCTCCTGGCTCGAAATCGTGCGCGAGCAAGTGGGCTCGCTCGAATACGGCGTGGTGCAGATCACCGTGCATAACGCGCGCGTCACGCAGATCGATCGCACCGAGCGCACCCGCCTCGCGGCGCCCGCTGCTTTGTCCTTTGCCACTCCACCAGACCACTGGCGAGAATAACTCAACATTTCAGGCGCCGACCAGTCCACTGGACGCGACTTACCATAAAATATCTCATCATTATGAAGACCGAAGTCGCTCGTTATTCCGTTTTGTCCACCCCGGCCACCGCGCTCCTCGCCACCTTGCTGGCCGTCACCAGCCTGGCGCGCGGGGAGGAGACCCCAGCCAAAGCCGAGGGTGCCGCCACCGATAAAAAAGATGCGCCCGCGGAGAAACCCGCGCCCTTGCCGTTGCACCAGATTGAAGGCAACGGCGGCATCTTCTCCACGCTTTCGGCGTACCTCGTCAACCCGCCGCGCAACGGTGAATGGCTAGGCCGGCCGAGCGTGGGTTTCAGCTATGTAAATTTGGACCATGGCCGCAATCTGGCGGCATTCACGATCACCGAATCCCCCTGGAAACGCCTGGAAATCGGCTATGCCTACAACCGCTTTGATTTGGGCGATTTGCCGCAAGACATCGAGCGCGCCACGGCGATTCGCATCAGCCGCGACCTCGTCGCCCAACACAATTTGAACGCCCGGTTGCAGGTGCTCAAGGAAGGCGAGTTTGACACCAAATGGGTGCCGGCGCTGACGCTGGGCGTGCATGGGAAGCTCAACGAGGACATTGACCAGATCGATAAGGATCTGTTCGGCACGTTGTCGAAAGCCGGGCTGACGCACGACAGCGGCGCGGACTTCACGGTGTACGCCTCCAAACTTCTGACGTTCCTCCCGCGGCCGGTGCTGATCAACGTGGGCGGGCGCGCCACCGAAGGGGCGCAGTTGGGTTTGTTGGGCTACACGGATAACTACAGCTTCGTTTTCGAAGGCAACGTGGTGGTGTTTGTCACCGGCAACTTCGCTTTGGCGGCGGAATACAAACAGAAGCCGAATGATTACAAAACCGTCGGCAGTTTGGTGGGCCGGGAAGACGATTGGTGGACCATTGATGCCGCTTATGTGGTGAACAAGCACCTGACGCTCGCCGCCGGTTACGGCCACTTCGGCCAGGTGCTCAATCACGAGTCCAATGGCGTGTGGGGCCTCACCACGAAGTGGGAATTTTAACCAAGTTGGACCCTTGGTATAGGTGGGGCTGGGCTTGAAACGTGCAGGCAACTCGTGGCCCGGCTTCACCTAAAATTTAACCTCCAGCGGCCGCCGCCGTTAGGGAACAAAACCGCGGCGGCCACTTTTGAAAAATCAAAAATAGAGTATAGTATACGGAAATCTAATATCGAAAATTAATATGTCATTCGCTACCAATAAACTCGCCACGCTGTCACTGCATGCCGGGCAGGAACCCGATCCCACGACTAACGCCCGGGCGGTGCCCATTTATCAAACCACTTCCTACGTGTTCAAGAGCACGGAGCACGCCGCCAATTTGTTCGCCTTGCGCGAGTTCGGCAACATTTACACGCGGTTGATGAACCCGACGACGGATGTGTTCGAAAAGCGCGTGGCGGCCATCGAGGGCGGCACCGGCGCGCTGGCCGTGGCCTCGGGCCAAGCCGCCATCACTTACGCCATCCTCGCCATCACCCAGCTGGGCGATGAAATTGTGGCGGGCAACAATTTGTACGGTGGCACTTACCAACTGTTCCACCACACGCTGCCCAAATTGGGGCGGACCGTGAAGTTCGTGGACTCCCGCTCGCCGGAGGCTTTTCGCCAGGCGATCGGCCCGAAGACGCGCGCCGTTTACGCCGAAACGGTGGGCAATCCCAAGCTCGACGTGCCGGACTTTGAGGCCATCGCCAAGATCGCGCACGACGCGGGCATTCCGCTCATTGTGGATAACACAGTGGGCGTCGGCTTGGTGCGGCCTATCGATTACGGCGCGGACATTCTGGCCACCTCCGCCACCAAATACATCGGCGGGCACGGCACCTCGATTGGCGGCGTGATCGTCGACGCGGGCAAATTCCAGTGGAACAACGGCAAATTCCCCGAGTTCACCGAGCCGGATCCCAGCTATCATGGTTTAAAGTATTGGGATGCCTTGAGCAATGTGCCGGGAATGGGCAATGTCGCGTTCATTTTGAAAGTGCGTGTGACGCTCTTGCGCGACACGGGTGCGGCCTTAAGCCCTTTCAACGCTTTCCAATTCCTGCAAGGTTTGGAGACGCTGCCGTTGCGCCAGAAGCAGCATTCGGCCAACGCCCTCGAAGTGGCGCGCTATTTGCAGAAACACCCGCGCGTGAACTGGGTGACGTACCCCGGCTTGGAGAGCGATCCCAGTTATGCGGTGGCCAGCAAGTACCTGAAGAACGGCTTCGGCGGCCTGGTGGGCTTTGGCATCAAAGGCGGCCTCGAGGCGGGCAAGAAATTCATCAACTCGGTGAAACTGTTCTCGCACCTGGCCAACATCGGCGATGCCAAGAGCCTGGTCATTCACCCCGCGTCCACCACGCACCAGCAATTGACCGCCGCCGAGCAGGCGCACACCGGGGTCACCGAAGATTACATCCGGCTTTCCGTCGGCATTGAAGATGTGTCCGACATCATCGCCGACATTGAACAAGCCTTGAAGTAGAACGCCGATCCGCCGGCAGGTTTACTCGTTCCTCCTGCTGGCTTGCTTGGAGCTCGGTCTGTAGATGCCGGGAAGACGGTTATTGGCCACCGTCTTCCCGGTTTTTATTTTCGGAGGCCTATCAACACTCCTTCACACACTGGTTAAGGGCAGCCGGCCTGGTGCCCTTTGGGTTGATTGCAGGCCCGTCGCTCTTAGGGGAGGTTGGCGTGTGTGCTTGGCGCGCCCTACCCGGGGCCGCACGGCTAAAAGGGGGATTTCTACCCTGTCCCCTAGGGGTATTTGCTGCCATAAAACAGATTGACATCCGGATTATCAAACTTTATATCGGTCGGCTATCTCCGGCATGCTATCGATATGCAATCATAGCCTGCCAAAGGGTGTGTAAGGGTTAAAATGAAAATTCGTTTCTGGTTCGCTTCTGCTTTGGTGGGTGTCTTGGGTCTGGTTCCTTTGGTTAACGCTGCCCCGCTGGGCACGGCGTTCACGTATCAAGGCCGGCTCACGAGTGGCGCTCAGGCCGCCAACGGCGTGTTCGATTTCCGATTCACACTGTATGACGCGGCGACCAATGGCGCCGTCGTGGCCACGCCGTTGACCAACGTGCTGGTTACCGTGAGCAACGGCGTGTTTAAGACGGACTTGGATTTCGCCTCCGGCGCGTTCACCGGCGAGGCTCGCTGGCTGGAAATCGCCACGCGCGTTACAGGCGAAGAACCTTTTACGGTGCTCAATCCGCGCCAATCCCTGCAACCGGCCCCCTATGCGCTGTATGCTTTGACTCCGGCCGGACCCAAGGGCGATCCCGGGGCGGCCGGCGCTACGGGCGCCACTGGCGAAAAAGGGGAAAAGGGAGATAAAGGAGACCCCGGAGCCAAAGGGGATAAGGGCGATAAGGGGGAGCCAGGAGTGGCGGGGCCGCAAGGCGAACCCGGGTCAGCCGGAGCCAAGGGTGATTCTGGCGCAGCCGGGGACACCGGTGCGACCGGCCCGGTGGGATTAAATTGGCGGGGCATTTGGGAGGCGGACGCGAATTATGCCGCCACGGACGCGGTGAGTTACCAAGGTTCCGCATGGGTCGCCAAGCAAGCCAGCGTCAACAATCCTCCCAACGAAGGCGAGGCTTGGACGCTGTTAGCCCAAAAGGGCGATAAGGGTGAAGCCGGCGCCACGGGGGCCACCGGAGCCGCAGGGGCTAAGGGTGACAAAGGCGACCCCGGCCTCACTGGCCCGCAGGGTCCGCAAGGGGCCATCGGTCTCACGGGAGCCATCGGCCCGCAAGGTATGCCCGGGGCCACGGGCCCGCAAGGCCCCGCCGGGCTGGCTTGGCGTGGGGCGTGGGCCGCGGGCACGAATTACGCGACTACGGATGCGGTGAGCTACCACGGCTCTTCCTGGGTTGCCAAGCAAGCCAGCGTCAACACGGCCCCGAGCGAAGGCGCTTACTGGACTCTCTTGAGCCAAAAGGGCGACAAAGGTGATATGGGAGCCACCGGCCCCATCGGCGCCACGGGAGCCACCGGGGCGGCCGG
>MTLE01000089.1_pt1 | contig 16023 bp, 11 predicted proteins | sample 1982461 | NCBI WGS metagenome assembly MTLE01 (sample SAMN05712605, study PRJNA340218) | biofilm metagenome | isolation source: sample SPL anode biofilm adapted to -200 mV | place: USA | collected 2012-02-03
GCCATAAGAACAGGACCTCCTCGTCTAGGTATTCTTGTTAGCCTTTAACTTTTGCGATAATTTCTTCAGATACAGTTTTGGGCACTGGATCATAATGATCAAATGTCATTGAATATGTTGCACGCCCCTGCGTTGCAGAACGAAGATCAGTAGAATAACCAAACATCGCAGCCAACGGAACCATCGCTGAAATCACTTGGGCTCCCGCACGACTATCCATTCCCATTATTCGTCCACGACGTGAATTAAGGTCACCGATAACATCACCCATATATTCTTCAGGCACAACAACCTCAACTGACATTATTGGTTCAAGGATTATTGGCGATGCTTTTGAGCAACCTTCCTTGAAGCCCATAGAGCCAGCAATTTTAAATGCCATCTCAGATGAATCTACCTCATGATAAGAACCATCAATCAACGTTACTTTCACGTCAACAACAGGGAACCCGGCAAGTGTGCCGTTATCGGTAGCCTCTAACACGCCTTTGCCAACAGCAGGTATATATTCGCGAGGTACAACTCCGCCCTTAATCGCATCAACGAATTCAAAGCCCTTACCAGCCTCTTGCGGCTCAACTTCAAGCCAGACATGGCCATATTGACCACGACCACCAGATTGGCGCACAAATTTGCCTTCTACCTTAACTTTCTTGGTAATAGTCTCTCTGTATGCAACTTGAGGTTTACCGACATTTGCATCAACTTTAAATTCTCGCATCAAGCGATCTACAATAATTTCAAGATGCAACTCGCCCATGCCAGATATAATGGTTTGGCCAGTTTCTTCATCTGTTTTAACCCGAAATGAAGGGTCTTCACTGGCAAGCTTAGACAGGCTTATTCCGAGCTTTTCTTGATCAGCCTTAGTTTTTGGCTCAATTGCAATTGAAATAACCGGCTCTGGAAATTCTATAGACTCAAGTATAACCTGCTTATCTTCATCACAAAGAGTATCACCTGTTGTAGTGTATTTTAAGCCTACTGCTGCGGCAATATCTCCAGCATAAACTTCTTTAATTTCTTCACGCTTATTGGCATGCATTTTAAGAATACGGCCAATTCGCTCTTTCTTGCCTTTAGTGGAATTATATATATAAGACCCTGCACTTACCACACCTGAATAAACCCTAAAAAATGTAAGTTGACCAACGAAAGGATCGGTCATTATCTTGAAACCAAGGGCAGAAAAAGGCTCATCATCAGAAGCTATTCTCTCAACCTCAGCACCGCTATCAATGTCAACCCCCTTAATAGAAGGAATATCTAGCGGAGATGGCATATAATCGATTACCGCATCAAGCAGATTTTGTACGCCCTTATTCTTAAAGGAAGAGCCACATATAACAGGACATATCTTGATATTTATCGTGCATGTCCTTATTGCTGACATGATTTCTGCCTCGGTCAACACTTCACCAGACAAATACTTTTCCATCAAAAGATCATCGTGGCTAGATATTTCCTCAATCATCTTTTCACGATAATCTTTTGCTTCGTCAAGCAAATCTGCAGGTATTTCTTCCTCATGGTAGTTCGCACCCAAAGCCTCATCTTCCCAGATAATAGCTTTCATGCGAACCAAATCAATCACACCCTTGAATGTCTCTTCTTTTCCAACAGGCAACTGAATAGGAAGCGGATTCGCCTTAAGACGCTCCTTAATCATCTGCACACCGCGAAAAAAATCTGCGCCGACTCGATCCATCTTGTTAATAAACGCAATCCGAGGCACTCCATATTTGTCAGCCTGGCGCCACACAGTCTCCGACTGCGGCTCAACACCACCAACCGAACAAAACACCGCAACAGCACCATCCAAAACACGCAGCGAACGCTCAACCTCGATAGTAAAATCTACATGCCCAGGAGTATCAATTATATTTATTCGGTAATCACGCCAGTTACATGTAGTAGCAGCAGATGTAATAGTAATTCCACGCTCCTGCTCCTGCTCCATCCAGTCCATTGTAGCAGTACCTTCGTGAACCTCACCAATTTTATGAGACACGCCGGTATAATATAGTATTCGCTCAGTTGTAGTAGTTTTACCTGCATCAATATGAGCCATTATACCAATATTTCTATATTTATTAAGCGGTGTTAAACGGGGCACAAAATCCTCCAAAAAGATTCAGCAATCACCAACGGTAATGCGCAAACGCCCTATTGGCCTCGGCCATTTTGTGAACATCTTCGCGTTTTTTTACGGCAGCTCCACGATTATTGTAAGCATCAAGAATTTCGCCGGCCAACTTATCTTTCATTGTCTTTTCGCTACGCGCATCCGAGTACTTAATAAGCCAGCGCATCGCCAACGAAACTCTGCGATCAGGCCGCACCTCAATAGGAACCTGATAAGTTGACCCACCAACCCTGCGCGACTTAACTTCAAGCATCGGCTTAATATTATCAAGGCTCTTTTTCAACACCTTGACCGCTTCATCATTTGCCCGCTGAGCAACCAAATCAAGAGCACCATACAAAATCGATTCAGCAATACTCTTTTTGCCTGCAAGCATTAAAATATTGATCAACTTTGCCACAGTCTTGTCATTATACTTCGGATCCGGCAAAATATTTCTTTTAGGCACTTCTCTTCTTCTTGGCATATCTATCCCCTCAACAAATCATTGGGTATTATTTTGGACGCTTAGCACCATACTTAGAGCGACTCTTCTTGCGGTCTTTCACACCAACCGAGTCGAGCGTGCCACGAACGATATGATAACGAACACCCGGAAGATCTTTTACCCTACCACCACGAATCAAAACCACCGAGTGCTCTTGGAGATTATGACCAACACCAGGTATATAAGATGTAACCTCAATACCATTTGTCAGCCGCACCCTAGCAACCTTGCGCAAGGCGGAGTTAGGCTTTTTGGGTGTTGTCGTATAAACCCTTGTACAAACACCACGCTTTTGAGGACAACACTTCAAGGCCGGCGCTGTCGACTTGTCCCTTTTATTTTCCCTGCCCGCCCGAATAAGCTGATTAATCGTTGGCATAATCGTTTATTTCTCCCAGCTCGATAATAGTTTACTCGCCCCCAACTAAAGCGAATCGTGAAACTAACAAATATTTTACCCACATGTCAATATATTTATTTCACAAAACTCAAGACAAACAAAATAATAACTGCGCACAAAACAACAAAACGCACCCACTCACCAAGAGTGCCAAAATACATCTTTCAACGATTTTTGACTTGAGATCCTAGCCTGCTTAGCACATTAAGCGCTTAAACTTGGAGGGGAATGGAATAGGTGTAGGGCCGGAATTAAACCGGCATCTCCATTCATGTCACAAAGCATACTACTGCTTTGGGCAATCGATCTCAAAAGATATTAGTCTATACAAGAAAATACGTATCGTGTCAACAAAAAAGTTTCATACCGCGATATTCGCGGAAAAACTGCCTGTTCAGCCAGAAGAAGGGCAGAACCTAAACGGATCTTCTTCTGGCCGAACAAAGCCATCCAAACAAGTCGCGACTATGCACTTAGCTTATTATCAAGCAGCTTCGTGTATTGGTTCCGATTCTGTTACTTCAATTTCTACAGCAGACTCATGCTCTGGAACATCCGCTAACAATCTCAAATTACGATAGCGTGCAAGCCCGGTACCAGCTGGAATTAAACGTCCCATGATGACGTTTTCTTTAAGACCGCGCAGATAATCTACCTTCCCTTCAATAGCGGCTTGAGTAAGCACCTTGGTTGTCTCCTGGAACGACGCCGCAGAAATAAAGGATTCCGTGGATAACGACGCTTTAGTTATGCCAAGCAACAAAGGTTCTGCAATAGCAGGTCGCTTTCCTTCTGAAAGCACCTTATCATTTTCTTCTTCGAACACAAACCGTTCCACCTGATCGTCAACAAGCAAGGTGGTATCCCCAACCTCCTTGATACGCACCCTGCGTAACATCTGCCTGACAATCACTTCAATGTGCTTGTCATTTATCTTAACACCTTGTAGACGATAAACTTCCTGAACTTCGTCAACAAGATATTTGGCTAATTCCTTGACGCCCAAGACTCTGAGAATGTCGTGCGGGTTGGATGATCCATCCATTAATGCCTCACCGGCACGCACTTGATCTCCCTCGTGAACGCTGATGTGTTTCCCTTTAGGTATCAAGTATTCTTTAGGTTCTCCAACTTCAGGTGTCACGATAACTTTTCGTTTACCCTTAGCGTCTTTTCCGTAAGAGACACGACCATCAATTTCCGAAATAACTGCATAATCCTTTGGTTTACGAGCTTCAAACAACTCGGCTACACGTGGCAAACCACCGGTGATGTCCTTTGTTTTGGTTGTTTCACGAGGAATTTTTGCAATTATATCACCCGCACTAATAACTATGTCTTCCTGTACTGTGATGTTGGCACCTACAGGCAGGAAGTAACGGCCAATGGTGCCCGTGCTTTCACCACTAATATCTTTAATGGCAATTCGTGGCCGTTTATCGCTGTCCTTGGATTCAATAATGACCTTCCGTGACAGCCCAGTCACTTCATCCAACTGTTCTTCCATACTAACACCTTCGACAATATCTCCGAACTTTACCTTTCCGGCAAATTCAGTAAGTATTGGCATTGTGTATGGGTCCCATTCAGCAAGTGTTGCAGACTGTTTTACCTTGCTCCCAGGGGCGATTTTAATTTTGGCCCCATAGACTACGCCGTACTTTTCTCTTTCACGTCCAGTATCATCAACAACGGCAATTTCACCGTTACGGTTCATAACAATGTGATGTCCTTCCGCATTCACGACAGTATTCAAATTAATATACTTGATGATGCCGTCAGTTCTGGCTTCGAGAGATGTCTGTTCGGCATGGCGTGATGCTGTACCGCCGATATGGAATGTACGCATGGTCAGCTGTGTGCCAGGCTCACCGATTGACTGGGCCGCAATGACACCTACCGCTTCGCCCTGGTTAACGCCATGACCACGCGCCAAATCGCGGCCATAGCATTTTGCACAGATACCACGACGACTCTGACATGTGAGAACAGATCGGATTTTGACCTTCTCCAGACCGGACTCTTCAATCCGCATGACCAGACTTTCGTCAATTTCCTGGTTGCCCTCAACCAACACCTCGCCAGTGATCGGGTCGAGGATGTCATCCAATGCCACACGTCCCAGAATCCGGTCACCGATATGCTCTATAATTTCGCCACCTTCAGTAAGCGAAGATACGACCAGGCCATCCAGGGTACCACAGTCATTTTCCGTTATAATGGCATCCTGTGCGACATCTACGAGACGACGAGTCAAATAGCCTGAATTGGCGGTCTTTAATGCAGTATCTGCAAGACCTTTTCGAGCACCGTGAGTGGAAATAAAATACTGTAGCACTGTCAAACCTTCTCTGAAGTTGGCAGTGATTGGTGTTTCAATAATTTCTCCAGAAGGCTTCGCCATCAAGCCACGCATTCCTGCCAACTGTCTGATCTGCTGCGCGGACCCCCTTGCTCCCGAATCCGCCATCATATGTATTGCATTGAACGAAGACTCGTTTCTGACAGCAGCAACGTCATCGATAAAAGTTTGCTTTGAAAGGTTGTCTAGCATTTCCTTCGCAATTTCTTCAGTGGCCTTAGCCCATATATCGATAACCTTATTGTAACGCTCGCCATCGGTAATAAGACCCTCTGTGTACTGGTTTTGGATCTCTTTAACCTCGTCCTCAGCTTTGGTAATGATTGCTGCTTTTCCTTCCGGAATGACCATATCGTCAAGGCAGATGGAAATACCTGCTAGATTGGCATATCGGAAGCCTATTTCCTTGAGTTTGTCTGCCAAAATAACCGTTTCTTTGCTATCGGCCATACGATAGCAGGTATCGACAAGGTTAGAGAGCTCTTTTTTATTCATTACCTTGTTGACAGCACTGAAGGGCACCGATGCTGGTAATATTTCACGAAGAATTACACGGCCGACTGTTGTATCAATAAGTTGGGGATACTCATCAGCTTCCAGATTCTTCATTCGAACCCGGACCTTCGCTTGCATGTCAACCTCACCTGAATCGAAGGCAATACGTACCTCATCAGTGCTAGAAAACACTTTACCAGTGCCTCTCACTTTACGGTATACCGGCTTACCTGTTTTCTCGTCGATTTTCTCCAAACCAGTTTTCTCATCTAAATCCGGCTCAAAGTGACGATCACGTGTCATGTAATAAGCACCAAGGACCATGTCCTGTGAAGGAACTATGATCGGTTTGCCATGGGCTGGAGAGAGGATGTTGTTGGTCGACATCATCAAAACCCTTGCTTCAACTTGACTCTCTATTGAAAGCGGAAGATGAACCGCCATTTGATCGCCGTCAAAGTCGGCGTTGAATGCAGTACAAACAAGTGGATGCAATTGGATCGCTTTCCCCTCGATCAAAACGGGTTCGAATGCCTGTATGCCCAGTCGATGCAAGGTGGGGGCACGGTTCAACATAACCGGATGCTCCTTAATTACCTCCTCCAAAACATCCCATACTTCTGATCGTTCTTTTTCCACCATCTTCTTGGCGCTTTTAATGGTGGTGACGTAGCCCCGTTCCTCTAGCTTGTTATATATGAAGGGCTTAAAAAGCTCCAAAGCCATCTTTTTTGGCAAACCACATTGGTGTAACTTGAGTTCTGGTCCAACAACGATAACTGAACGCCCTGAGTAGTCAACGCGCTTCCCAAGCAGGTTCTGGCGGAATCGTCCGGATTTGCCCTTGAGCATGTCGGATAAAGATTTTAATGGCCGTTTATTAGGACCAGCGATTGCGCGGCCACGGCGGCCATTGTCAAAGAGGGCATCAACAGCCTCCTGCAACATGCGCTTTTCGTTCCTGATTATAACCTCTGGAGCCTGTAGCTCCACAAGACGTTTCAGACGGTTGTTGCGGTTGATTACACGGCGATAGAGATCATTCAGATCAGATGTTGCAAAACGGCCACCATCTAGAGGGACCAGAGGACGCAACTCAGGTGGTAAAACTGGAATACACTCCAGAATCATCCATTCAGGTTTATTGCCGGAGTTTTTAAAGGCCTCAACCACCTTTAGTCGCTTGGCGTTTTTCTTGCGCTTCGCCTCACTGGTTGATTCCATCATGTCAGTTCGTAATTGCACCGCCAATTCATCTAAATCAAGGACCTTGAGGCATTCCCTGATCGCCTCGGCACCCATGCCGCCATCAAACGCATCCGAGCCATATTCCTGCTGGGCTTTTATGAATTTATCCTCAGACATTACCTCACAAAATTGCATAGGCGTATTTTTGGGGTTAGTAATTACAAACGCCTCAAAATATAAAACCTTTTCAAGGTCCTTGAGGGTAATGTCCAAAAGGTTGCCGATCCTTGAAGGTAATGACTTTAAAAACCAGATATGGGCAACGGGTGTAGCCAAGTCAATGTGCCCTAGCCGTTCTCTGCGCACTTTTGACGGGATAACCTCTACTCCGCATTTTTCGCAGACAATCCCTCGATGTTTCATTCGCTTATACTTGCCGCAATTGCACTCGTAATCTTTGGTAGGCCCAAAAATTTTGGCACAAAACAAGCCATCGCGTTCTGGCTTGAAGGTACGATAATTAATCGTCTCAGGTTTCTTAACCTCACCGTGGGAACGCTCTCTGATTTTGTCCGGTGAAGAAACTGATATGCGTATAGCCGAAAAATGGAGCGGATCCTTGGGTTTATCAAAGAAACTGAAATAATCTTCCACGATGCTCTCCTCCGTTTATTCTGAAACCTATGCTTCGGTACCTAAATAAAACCGTTTGCAAAGGTCTATAGGTTTGTGTGTAGCGCACAGGGGAAACCTGTTCGCGGGGTCGTCTTATTCATCTTCCCCTTCCAACAACTCTACATCGAGGCAAAGCGATTGCAATTCCTTGATAAGAACATTGAAAGATTCCGGAAGACCAGGTTCCAGGGTATGTTTACCTTTAACAATAGCCTCGTACATTCTTGTACGGCCAGATACATCGTCAGACTTGACCGTTAAGAATTCCTGTAGAGCATAAGACGCACCGTACGCCTCCATTGCCCAAACCTCCATCTCACCAAGCCTCTGGCCACCAAATTGGGCTTTGCCCCCGAGCGGCTGCTGTGTGACCAAACTGTATGGCCCGATGGATCGCGCATGAATCTTATCATCAACAAGGTGATGCAGCTTGAGAACATACATCACTCCAACCGTGACCTTGTGTTTAAATGGGTCTCCGGTTCTGCCATCGAACAGGGTCACCTGTCCGGACGAATGGAACCCGGCTTTTCCCAGCATATTCTTTATCTTATCTTCACTAGCTCCCTCAAAGACTGGTGATGCCATAGGTACACCGCGCTGCAGGCGGCGGCACACATTCATCAACTCTTCTTGGCTTAAAGTCTCAACAAACCTGCTCACCTCTTTGTCTCCATAAACATCTTTGAGATATGTTTTGAGACTTTCGGCGGATGTCTGTTTTTGGATCATTTCTTCTATCTTCCAGCCAATACCTTTTGCTGCCCATCCCAGATGGGTTTCCAATATCTGCCCTACGTTCATACGAGATGGTACACCCAGTGGGTTAAGCACAATCTCCACTGGCCGGCCATCCTCCATATAAGGCATATCCTCTTCAGGTAATATGCGCGAAACAACACCCTTGTTTCCATGGCGACCGGCCATTTTGTCGCCTACCTGTAGCTTCCTTTTAATGGCTATATAGACCTTGACCATCTTTATTACGCCTGGCGGCAGATCATCACCACGTTTGAGTTTTTGCACCTTATCGTCAAATACACTTTGAATTAAATCGATCTGGCGATTAAGGGTATCAAGCACTTGTATAACCTTGTCGTCTGTTTCACCACCGTCGCTGACAGAGATGCCTTCCCATCGGCTCATAGGTATGGATTTCAAGGCTTCTTCTGTAATTTTCTTCCCTTTAGCCAGTATCAACCGCCCTTCGTTGTCTTCAAGCTTTACTGCAAGGGTTTTATCCAGCAATAAACGCTTAAGCTTGCCGATAGCAGAGTCACGAATAATGCGGATTTCATCCTGCTCATCCTTACGCAGCTTTTCTTCTTCAGCCTTCTCGATCAACTCAGTTCGGGAGTCTTTATCTGCTCCCTTTCTTGAGAATACTTTGGCACCAATCACCGTACCTTCAACACCAGGCGGCACTGTTAATGAGGTGTCACGAACATCCCCAGCTTTCTCTCCAAAAATTGCACGCAACAATTTCTCTTCGGGCGATAGCTGAGTTTCTCCTTTGGGCGTTATTTTACCGACCAGGATATCACCTGGTTTTACTTCTGCGCCTATCCGGATAATACCCGATTCATCCAAGTCCTTTAAAGCCTCTTCACCCAAGTTAGGAATATCAGACGTAATATCTTCCTTGCCCAACTTAGTATCGCGAGCTACGCATTCAAATTCTTCTATGTGAATCGATGTATATCTATCATCCTTAACCAGCTTTTCAGAAACAAGGATTGAGTCTTCAAAGTTATAACCACCCCATGGCATGAAAGCCACGACCACGTTTTGCCCCAGTGCGAGTTCACCCATTTCGGTCGATGGGCCATCCGCAATAACTTCACCCCGCTTTACGGCATCACCGACTTTCACTACTGGTTTATTGTTAATGCAGGTGTTCTGATTGGAGCGGGCAAACTTTATTAGGTTGTATATATCTACTCCAGTCCCGGTCTCGTCGTGCTCCCCCTCATCTATCTTGACAACTATGCGCGAAGCATCAACTGACTCCACGACACCGTTATGACGGGCTATGACGGACACACCTGAATCCTTTGCAACAATGCGCTCCATGCCGGTCCCCACCAGTGGCGAATCAGCGCGCAACAGCGGGACAGCCTGACGCTGCATGTTGGAACCCATCAATGCACGGTTGGCGTCGTCATTCTCCAAGAAAGGAATTAAGGCTGCGGCCACGGAAACCAATTGTTTAGGGGCAACATCCATCAACTCGATTTCTTCACGATGAACCAATATGAACTCGCCACTCTTACGCGCGGAAACATAGTCATTTACAAATCGGCCATCAATGTCCACTTCTGCGTTGGCCTGCGCAATTGCATGCCCTTCTTCTTCTAACGCCGAGAAAAAGCGAACCTCGGTGGTAAGTTTGCCTTCATTGACTATGCGATATGGGGTTTCGACAAAACCATGCTCATTGATGCGAGCATATGTAGAGAGAGAGGCAATGAGTCCAATATTCGGTCCTTCAGGAGTTTCAATCGGACAGACACGACCATAATGAGTCGGATGCACGTCGCGTACTTCAAAACCGGCACGTTCGCGAGTCAAGCCACCTGGTCCGAGAGCTGAAAGACGGCGTTTATGGGTAACCTCGGAAAGTGGGTTTGTCTGATCCATAAACTGTGACAGCTGTGATGAGCCAAAAAACTCCTTAACTACTGCAGAAACGGGCTTCGAATTGATCAGGTCGTGCGGCATGAGATTCTCGACTTCCTGAAGACTCATGCGTTCTTTGATGGCTCTCTCCATCCGGACTAAACCAATGCGGTATTGATTTTCCAACAACTCACCAACTGCCCGCACTCGCCTGTTGCCTAAATGGTCAATATCGTCTATGGCCCCACGACCATTTTTCAGATCAATCAAATAACGAACAATCTCAAGAATATCGTTCTTGGAGCTTTTGTTTATAACATCTCCATACAAATCTTCAAAAATCATGCGGTTACGACGTAACACCTCAATCGCTCGGCGATTTTCATCAAAGCCACCTTGATCAATCAACTCCGTCAGCTTGATGGTTGCTTCACTTAATTGCAAGGATGCAAATATATCTTTCTGGAAGAAATCCTGATCTCTAACCAGATTATTTATTTCATCTACTAGTTGTTCTTCCAACTTATCGGAAACAGACTGAGAGGGATCAAGCTTGGCAACTGACTTGATAACGTCAGTTGGTAACTTCGTCCTAAGATACGTTGAAAACGCATTATCATCTTGGGTAATCAGCTTAACTAATTCGACAACATTATTAATGTCGTTAGCAACAAACATACAGGGTGCATTAAGAACTTTACAATCGGGCCAAACCTTCAGCCCGAGCTTGTAATTAAGCTTAAGGCGACCTACGGCCGACAGATCATAACGCTCGGGATTAAAGAAAAGATTATCGAACAACGCCAACGAGCTTTTCAGTGTAGGAGGATCCCCTGGACGCAGTCGGCGATATATTTCAATCAAAGCTTCGTCGGTAGTACTGATCTTATCTACCAGCAATGTGTCACGAAACGAGGAGGTTATGTGCAGGTTATCAATAAATAGAACTTTAAAGTTGCTTATGTTGCGGGACCTGATTTCTTCAAACTTATCAGCAGATATTTCTTCGTTGCATTCAACAACTATTTCACCAGTTACTGGATCAATAATATCAGATGAGGCAAATCTGCCGGTAATGCCGTCTATATTCACAGGAACAGTTCTAATCCCATGTTCCACCATCTTTTTAATTGAGGCTTTAGTAAATTTGCGATTTGACTTTACAATTACTTCCCCAGTTTTCGGATCAACAACATCAATGGCAGCCTTCTGGAGTGTGAGTAACTCCTGATCAATGCTTTTTGAAAGTGTCTCTCCCTGAATGTGAATCTCTTCACTCTTGTAATAGTAATTCAACAGTTGTTCGGTCGAGTACCCGAGGGCCTTTAGTAGTACAGTAGCCGGCATTTTGCGGCGACGGTCAATGCGTACATATAAAATATCTTTATGGTCAAATTCAAAATCAAGCCATGATCCTCGATAAGGAATTACCCTAGCGGAGTACAGCACTTTGCCGCTGGAGTGAGTTTTCCCTTTATCATGGTCATAAAACACACCAGGAGAACGGTGCAATTGGCTGACTATAACGCGTTCAGTACCATTAATGATAAAAGTACCATTATCGGTCATCAGAGGTATTTCGCCAAAATAAACCTCCTGCTCCTTAATATCCTTGATAGCCCTAACACCAGTCTCTTTACCGGAATCCCATATTACCAAACGCACTTTAACCTTCATTGGTGCCGCAAAGGTCATACCTCGTTGATGACACTCCTCAACATCATATTTAGGCTTACTTAGTGCATAAGACACATACTCCAGCGATGCGCTTTCGCTAAAATCCTTTATTGGGAAAACACTTCTGAAAACTGCTTCGAGACCACTGTTTTTACGTGATTCAGGGGGGGTCTCCTGTTGGAGAAACCGCCTGTAGGAATTTTTCTGTATGTCAATCAGGTTAGGGATATCTATGATATTTTTTATTTTTGCGAAATTTTTCCGCAACAGGTGATTATTGGCGATCGAATAAGCCATAGCTTCTCCTTTGGCGTGAATCATGAAGACAACTGGACTAAAAAAGACTAACCGGCTGGAATTATTAGATATTAATGGTTTATAATGTTTGCCCAAACAGGACAAGCCAAGGCCGCTCCAGGCGACCTTGGCTTTCTACTTCTTTCCGGAATCTGTCCGCTATTTGATATCGACTTCAGCGCCGGCTTCAACAAGTTGTTTTTTGGCCTCTTCGGCCTCCTGTTTTGAGACACCATTCTTGACTGTACCAGGAGCGCCGTCAACAAGGTCTTTTGCCTCTTTTAAGCCAAGGCTGGTGAGAGCGCGAACGACCTTGATCACATTGATCTTGTTAGCACCTACAGTCTTGAGAATAACATCAAACTCAGTTTGCTCCTCAGCAGGCTCAGCTGAAGCAGCTGGACCGGCAACGGCAGCTACCGCCACCGGTGCGGCAGCAGAAACACCGAATTTTTCTTCAAGTTCCTTGACAAGTTCAGCAAGGTCAAGAACAGTCATCTTTTCAATAAAACTGACAACATCTTCTTTGGTAATTTCAGCCATTTGTAATTCCTCCAGATATTTTTATAATGCGATTTCTAATGAATGACTTTAGTTTCCAGCCTTCTTTGCCCGAATTGCATCGAGGGCTCTTACAAGTGACCCTGGCAGCGCGGCAAGAACACCAACAAAGTTGGATGCTGGTGCCTGCAATGAACCAAGCAGCTTAGCAAGAAGAACCTCTCGCGAAGGCAGATCAGCTAGGGCCTGTATCTGCTTAACGTCAAGCAACTTACCGGACAGTACTCCTGCCTTGAGGACAAATTTACCCTGCGGGTCTTTTGCAAATTTACTTAGTACTTTTGCAGCACCAACAGGATCGTCATAAGTTATTGCAATTGCAGTTGGCCCAGCTAAAAAAGGACTTATACATTCTACATCTGTTCCTTTAGCGGCCAGATCAAGCAGTGTGTTTTTAAAGACCTTATACTCAACTGAAGCACTGCGTAACTCATTGCGAAGACTGGTGGCCTTCCCCACATTCATGCCGCGAAAATCAGCCAGAAATACGGCCTTGGCGCGCACTAGTTTTTCATGCATCTGGGTGACCTGTTCTTGCTTGTTTTCCTTGTTCAAGCGACTTCCTCCTTTCATTTGGTATCTGGGTGATAACCCCCGCCAAAGTCAGGAAGCGTAAGGTAGTTTCTTACGATACCCAAGTCTCGGCAGGTCCGGACAAATTCCGGATTAAGTATGCAAACGCCTGCTGTCTTTGACTTTGGCTTTACAAAAAGTCTATATCTGTGCTGTCACATCACTAACATCTAAATTGATTCCAGGCCCCATAGTTGCAGATACTGATATTTTTTTGATGTACACACCCTTGGCAGCAGATGGCTTGGCTTTGATTAGAGCTTCAACTAAGGCCAATACATTCCCCTTCAGTTTATCAGCATCAAAAGAGACTTTACCCACTGGAGCGTGAACAATCCCGGCTTTTTCTACGCGGAATTCAACTTTACCTGCCTTTGATTCCTTGACCGCCCTGCCAACATCAAACGTCACAGTACCAACCTTAGGATTTGGCATAAGACCACGGGGACCAAGTATCTTACCGATCTTGCCAACAACTCCCATCATGTCGGGAGTAGCGATTGCAGTATCAAAGTCAAACCAACCTTCCTGGATTTTAGCAACCAAATCCTCAGCACCGACATAATCGGCACCAGCATCAAGTGCTTCCTTTTCCTTTTCACCCTTTGCAAACACCAAAACACGAACAGTTTTTCCGAGTCCGTTAGGAAGCACCACTGCACCGCGTACCATCTGGTCCGCATGCCTTGGATCAACCCCTAGACGTACCGCTACATCTACAGTCTCGTCAAACTTGGCAAACGCCCCCTGCTTAACGACGTCAAGGGCCGTCACGAGGGGGTATAATTTTACCCTGTCGATTTTCGTCGCTGCCTCGTTAAGTTTTTTTCCAGATTTCGACATGATGCAACCTCTCTTGTATCGTAAATAGTGTACCCTTAGACGATATCAACGCCCATTGAGCGGGCAGTACCTTCAACAGTTCTCATAGCGGCCTCAATAGAGGCGGCATTAAGATCAGGCATTTTCTTCTTAGCGATTTCTTCAACCTGCGATTTAGTCAATTTACCAACTTTATTTTTATTCGGCACCGCTGAACCACTTTCAATGCCCAATGTTTTTTTAATCAGAACCGGAACTGGCGGGGTTTTGGTAATAAAAGTAAACGACCTATCAGCGTAGACAGTTATGACAACAGGAGTGATTGTCCCTTCGTCAGCCTGAGTTTTTGCATTAAATGCCTTACAAAACTCCATAATATTGACGCCGTGTTGGCCAAGGGCCGGACCGATCGGAGGAGATGGATTCGCCTTACCGGCAGGTACTTGCAACTTGATATAACCTGTAATCTTTTTAGCCATTATTGTGCTCCTTTATATGCCAAATGCCGTTATCTATATAAATGCTTTAACTTTTTTCAACCTGCATAAATTCAAGCTCAACCGGAGTTGCTCTCCCAAAGATTGTCACGGTTACGCGCAACTTTCCTTTATCAGGCTTTACATCTTCTACAACTCCAGAGAAATTGAGAAAAGGTCCATCAACAACACGAACTGTCTCGCCAACTTCAAACTGTACTTTAGGCCGAGGTTTTTCCGCACCTTCTTCCATTCTTCGCGCTATCTTGTTAACTTCATCGTCTTGAATAGGAAAAGGGGTATTACCACCTACAAAACCAGTAACCTTGGATGTTTCTTTCACAATGTGCCATGTTTCGTCAGTGAGCTCCATCTTTACAAGAATATATCCAGGGAAGAATTTGCGTGAAGAAGTTTTCTTTTCACCTTTCTTCAACTCAACAACAGTTTCTGAAGGAATCAGGATTTCTTCAAAATATTCTTCTACTTCTTCATTCTTTATTCGCTCAAGTAAATTAAGCCTGACCTTGTTCTCAAAGCCGGAATAAGTGTGAACACCATACCACTTTTTAGACATATATGTATTCCTTTACCCCAGTATCAGTCGCATCAGTTTGGCTAAGACAATATCACAAGCACCCAAGTAGATCGAGATAAGGAAGATTATAACAACAACAACCCCTGTAGTGGCGATCGTCTCTTTTCGTGTTGGCCAAGTAACCTTACCAAGCTCTGTTTTTACTGACTCCAGAAAGGAATTAACTTTTTGCACGTATCTCTCCTACAATACTTCGGTGACTGCTGATTTCTTCGGATTACGAGCCTTTTACGCTTACCATAACATCTCGCAACCTGGATAAATGGCAGGCCAGGAGGGATTCGAACCCCCAACATCCGGTTTTGGAGACCGGCGCTCTAGCCGTTAGAGCTACTGGCCTGCATGCCTGAACCTAATCGGAGCACTATTTGGTTTCCTTGTGGGGGGTGTGCTTGCGACAAAAACGACAGTATTTACTAAACTGCAGTTTTTCAGGTTTTGTTTTTTTGTTCTTAGTCGTTGTGTAATTTCTCTGCTTGCACTCAGTGCAGGCTAGTGTAATGATGTCTCTCATTGCAGCGTCCTTTTAAATTGCATGTCGAATCGAAGAAATTTCGACCCTGCATCTAAGATTTATTCAATAATCGAGCTTACGACACCCGCGCCAACTGTACGCCCGCCTTCGCGGATTGCAAAGCGAAGACCTT
>MTLE01006285.1_pt1 | contig 16012 bp, 9 predicted proteins | sample 1982461 | NCBI WGS metagenome assembly MTLE01 (sample SAMN05712605, study PRJNA340218) | biofilm metagenome | isolation source: sample SPL anode biofilm adapted to -200 mV | place: USA | collected 2012-02-03
CCTTCTCGAAGTCGGTATGAATTATTCCGGCTGCTTGCGGGGCTTTAGTCCCCTTCTGGTATGTCCAGGCTTTCACCTCCTGGATACCGGCAGTAAAGTATGTTTCAAGGTTCAGGAGTTTGTATGCAGCCTGAATCAGACGGTTGACACCGGACTCCGCCAGCCCTATCTCATTGAGAAACATCTCTCTCTCTTCGTAGCTTTCCAGCTCCGCAATTTCAGATTCAATTTTGGCAGCTACTACCAGCAGTTGCGCATTCTCATCTTTAATCGCCTCTCTTACCTGATTGACGTACTTGTTTCCGTTTTTTGCCGAAGCCTCGTCAACATTGCAGAGGTAGAGAACGGGTTTGTCAGTAAGAAGGAAAAGCTCCTTAGCCAGCTTCTTGTCTTCCGGATTGTCAAAAACAACTGTACGGGCCGAGAGGCCCTGTTCAAGGGCGGCTTTGTATTTAACCAGAATCTCGTATAGACGTTTTGCTGTCTTGTCTCCACCTGTCTGAGCCTGCTTCAAAGCCTTCCCGATTCTGCTCTCAACTGTATCAAGATCCTTAATCTGAAGCTCCGTGTCAATTATCTCCTTATCTCTTACTGGGTTTACACTGCCGTCTACATGCACCACATTCGGGTCATCAAAACATCTCAGTACATGAATTATGGCATCTGTCTCGCGAATGTTGGCAAGGAACTGATTGCCGAGCCCCTCTCCTTTACTTGCCCCCTTGACCAAACCGGCAATATCCACAATCTCAACAGTTGCAGGAACAACTCTGTGCGGGTGAACGAGTTTTTCGAGTACTTGAAGTCTCGAGTCAGGGACTATTGTTGAACCGATGTTAGGTTCAATGGTACAAAAAGGAAAATTTGCTGCTTGCGCCTTACCGGAGCTTATGCAGTTGAAGAGAGTTGATTTGCCTACATTAGGAAGGCCAACTATTCCGCACTGAAGTGACATTTATCTGGTTTTAAATTAACGGGCGAAATTAGTTAAATTTTATCATAATTTCTAGTAACGCATAAAATAATCTTATAATCAGATATTTATGAAAGTATTTCATCTGGTTGATTTGCCATATTGCTAACTTTAATCAAAAGAAAAGTTGCTGTTTAAATGAAATCTCTTGTGTTTCTATCAGTTGCAGGATCTGTTTTGTGGCCTTTTGTCCTTGTGCGGATGTTCCTGCTCTTTGCCGGACAACCTACTCAAAATGTGTCTGAGGAAAAAAGTGGCGGCGAGGCGTATAAGGTTGTTTTCTGGAATCTTGAGAACTATTTTGACCCCTTCGATGACCAGGTCACCTCTGATGACGAGTTCACCCCGACAGGTGAGAAACGCTGGAGCTGGAAGAAATTTGTAAAGAAAAGGAATGATATAGCTAAAGTCATTATCTCGTTGGCAGGGGAGAACTATCCGGCCCTTATAGGATTTGCCGAGGTGGAGAACCGCTTTGTGATTGAGCAGCTGGTAAGATCCTCTCCTCTGGCGATGCTTGATTACTCTGTTATTCACAGGGATTCCCCGGATGAGAGAGGTATAGATGTTGCCCTGCTTTACAAACGATCATTGTTCAGACCCTTGAAGAGAGCCTTTTATTGCGTTTCAAACAGGGATTCCTCTTTAAAAACGAGGCTTATTCTTTACGCAAAGGGGGTATTGGAAGATTTGGACACTGTTCATGTTTTTGTCAACCATTGGCCCTCAAAACTTGGCGGAGAATCTGTCTCAGGGCCGAAGAGAGAGTTAGCTGCCAGAACGTTGAGGAGGGTTTGTGACTCAATTTTTGCACTAAATTCCCGGGCGAACATAATAATCATGGGAGACTTCAATGACACTCCCGACTCGCCGCTTTTCAAAAACATTATTATTAACTCTTCAGAAAGCCCCCCTCTTGTGAATCTTGCCTCTAAGCTTTACAGGAAAGGGGTAGGGACAATAAAGTACAAGACTGAGTGGGAGTTTATAGATATGTTCTTCGTCTCCTTAAATCTTCTAGATGCGGATGAGCCTCTCTTCTGTCCTGAAGGAGCGATGAGAATCTATAAGCCCTCGTTTTTACTTGAAGATGACAGGATATATCTTGGTAAGAAGCCATTCCGCTGCCTGACCGGGCCAAGATATAACGGCGGGATAAGCGATCATTTGCCGATAGTGCTTTCAATAAACAAAATGTGGCAAAATCCTGTTAAAAATAAGTAGCTTTGTGCCATGAATGTAACTCCGAAAAAAGCATTGGGACAGCATTTTCTTAAGGATCTTAAGATTGCTTCCCGGATAGTGGAGAGCCTCTCTGTGGATAGCGGGAGTGATGCCGGTAAGAGATGGAACGCACTTGAGGTTGGCCCGGGTATGGGTGTGTTGACCCAATTCCTTATTAGCAGGAGCGATCTTGATATCAAGGTTGCCGAGATAGACAGAGAGTCTGTCGTATATCTAGAGAGAAATTTTCCCGAACTGGAGGGAAGGATTATAGAGGGAGACTTCCTTAAAATGGAGCTTGACGGGATATTTGACGGAGAGTTTCTGGTAATCGGGAATTTCCCGTATAATATCTCATCTCAGATTTTTTTCAGGGTTCTCGAATACAGGGAGAGGATTCCGATGGTGGTCGGCATGCTTCAGAAAGAGGTTGCAGAGAGGCTGGCATCTCCTCCGGGGAACAGGGATTACGGGATACTTTCGGTGCTCCTTCAGACATGGTATGATATAGAGTATCTTTTCTCCGTGGATGAGCATGTCTTTAATCCGCCGCCAAAAGTGAAGTCGGCCGTAATAAGGTTGAAAAGAAACGGAAGAACCTCTCTTGGTTGTGATGAGGTGATGTTCAAAAAAGTTGTCAAGACATCTTTCAACCAAAGAAGAAAAACAATACGAAACTCTGTTAAGTCTCTGTATCCATCAACTCCCGGTTTTTCTGCAGAATCTCCTCTGTTTGCAAAACGGCCCGAGCAGCTCTCTGTTGAAGAGTTTGTCGAGCTTACTACTATTTTAACTTGTAGTAAAAAATAAACTCCTCAACACTTTGTTTTATTTGCAGGTAATCCTTACTTGGAGTTTATCGCATCTACCGGATTGAGGCGGGCAGCTGTGTAAGCCGGTATGAAACCTGCGACAATTCCGATAATCGAAGAGATTACAAGACCTCTGAATATGTTGTAGCCACTAAGTGCCATTGGGAAGGCCTCGTTCCCTTTTGTGGCAAGAACCACTCCCAGAACCATTATTATTCCTATCACTCCTCCTGCAAGTGCGAGAAATGCCGCCTCAGCAAGGAACTGTGTAAGTATCATATACCTCTTGGCTCCGAGAGCTTTCTGAATGCCGATAAGATTTGTCCTCTCCCTGACGGATACAAACATTATGTTGGCAATACCGAATCCGCCAATCAGGATTGAAAAGCCGCCTATTATCCATCCGGCAAGATTTATACCTCCGAATATGCTTTTGGTCTGGTTGAGGAGAAATGTCATCTCATTGAGTGCAAAGTTGTCTGCCTGGTTAGGCTTGAGTCTCCTGACCGACCTCATCAGCAGCCTCATCTCTGATATAAACTCATCCCTGTCTGCATTATCAAATGGTTTCACGCAAATCATCGCATCTGTGTTTCTTGCATTAACAAGTGTGCTCATAAAACGGTACGGTACGGTTATGGAGTTGTCGGTATCGAAGATGTTCACAATACTTTCCCCCGATTTTTTATTTACTCCGATTACCTTGACGTTGCTTGATCCAACCTTGATGATTTTATTCACAGGATCTTCCCCTTCGAAGAGTGCCTCGGCGACAGAATATCCTATAACCGCGACAGGTGTTGATGTCTGAGACTCGAATGTGGAGAAATACCTTCCGTTGTCAATCTCGACATTGGAAATCTTGTCCCAGTCGCTTGTTGGGGCTGTTATGAAGCCGCTGTTGAACGAGTTCCTCTTGTATCGTATGTTTTTTGAAGTGAAGATTACAAAAGCGACAGCTTCGGAGTTCTTGCTGTTCTCCTTGATGAACCGGAACTCTTCAATTTTCGGTGCCGGTCTTTTACGATACTCCCACCATTTGTACTCTTCTCCTTCAGGGGGAGACCACGGGAATTCCTGAATGTAAAGTGTGTTTCCGCCGAAACTCTTTAGTCCGTTGGCAACATTGCTTTCGAGGGCATCAATGGCTGTGAAGACAGTCACAATTGAGAATATTCCGATACTTACTCCGAAGAGGGAGAGGAATGTGCGGAATTTGTCACCTTTTAGTGACCCATATGCAAAAGATATACTCTCGTATACAAGCTTGAGGATCACTGTAATTTTTCTGTATAATTTTATCATAGCCCCCTTTAATTAAGTTATAATCCTATTTTTTTCTTCAGAGCCCGTAATTTGTCGAATGCATCGAGCGGAGACATGGAGTTGATGTCCATTTCACGGAGTTCATCCCTTATACTGACCAAAAGTGGATCTTCAAGCTGGAAAAATGATAGCTGCACTGGATGTGTGCTATCTGTAGCTTTTGTCTCATCCTTCCTTTCGAGTTGCTTGAGTATCCTCTCTGCCCTCTTTACCACATCCTGTGGCATACCGGCCATCTTTGCCACATGTATTCCAAAGCTGTGTGCCACACCTCCCGGGAGAAGCTTTCGCAGGAAAATCACCCTGTTATCAACCTCCTTGACTGCTATGTGGTAGTTTTTAACCCGAGGGAACAAATCCTCAAGGTCATTCAATTCGTGGTAATGTGTTGCAAATAGAGTCTTGGCATGAAACTCACTGTGTTCATGGATATACTCTACTATAGCCCATGCAATTGACATGCCGTCATATGTGCTTGTTCCCCTTCCGATCTCATCGAGAAGAACCAGTGAACGGTCCGAAAGATTATGGAGGATTGTGGCGGTCTCCAGCATCTCAACCATAAATGTCGATTCTCCCCTTGAGATATTGTCCGAGGCACCCACACGTGTGAAAATCTTGTCAATAATGCCGATCTCGGCCGACTCGGCAGGCACAAAGGAGCCGGTTTGTGCAAGAAGTACAATAAGGGCAGTCTGCCTTAGAAGTGCACTTTTACCGGCCATATTTGGCCCTGTTAGGATTATTATCTGTTGGGTGTCATTGTCAAGGTAGAGGTCGTTCGGTATATACTCTTCACCCGGAGACATAAGGGTCTCAATAACGGGGTGCCGGCCGTTCCTGATTGTAATTTTATTGTCAAGAGTAACCTGAGGCCTATGGTAATTGTTATTTCCGGCAAGCTCGGCAAAACCGGCCAGTACATCAATTTTTGCAATCAGGGCAGCATTTTTCTGCATCTCTGGGATGCTCCTTCTTATCTGTTCAATTATTCCCAGAAAGAGGGAACTCTCCAGATTAAGTATTTTCTCCTCTGCACCCAATATCTTCTCTTCATACTCCTTGAGCTCCTGTGTGATGTACCTCTCTGCGCTTACAAGTGTCTGTTTGCGTATCCACTCAGGCGGAACTTTGTCCTTGTGTGTATTGCGGACCTCGAGATAGTAGCCGAATACATTGTTGTAGCTTATTTTTAACGAAGAGATTCCGGTTCTCTCAACCTCCCTCTCCTGAATCTTTTCCAATATCTCCTTTCCGTGACGGGCGATGTTCCTGAGAGAGTCAAGCTCTTCGCTCACTCCGTCTGCAATTACGTCTCCCTTGCCAATCTGCCCTGCCGGTTCAGGAAGTAGCTCCCTACGGAGTTTTTCGAGAAGATCCTCACAGAGGTCAATCTCCGAAGAGATATTTGTGAGTTCAGCTACTCCAAGTTGATTCAAAATCTCTTTTAAGGGGCCGGTGTGTTCCAACCCTCTGCGGAGCTGAACCACCTCTCTCGGGGTGACCTTCCCTGCTGCTGCCTTTGAGATTATTCTCTCCTGATCCCCGATCTCCCTTAACAGCGCTCTTGTTTTCTCCCTAATTTCACCTTCGGTGAGGAATTTTTCAACTATGTTATGCCTGTGGCTGATCTCATCTGCGCTCTTAACAGGCATGGAGAGCCAGTTTCTGAGCAATCTTGCCCCCATAGGGGAACTTGTCTTGTCAACGACATCAATCAGTGAAGAGCCGTTTTCTGCAGCGCTGTTGAAAACCTCAAGATTTCGGAATGTAAATCGGTCTATCCATACAAACTCGCCCTCATCAATTCTTGAAACAGAGCATATATGGCTAAGACCTTCATGTCTTGTCAGTTCGAGATAATATAGGATTGCCCCGGCGGCTGTTACGGCAAGTGGGAGCTTATCAATTCCAAAACCTTTGAGACTTTTGACTCCGAAATGATTTTGAAGTTTCTCGTATGCCGAGTCTGTTACAAAGGCCCATTCGTCTATAGTGGAGACATAGATCTCTTTACCAAAACGCTCTTCAAATCCTCTCTGATAGCTTTTCTGCATCAGGATCTCCTTGGGAGCAAGGCTGGCAAGAAGCAGTTCTATATATTGCAGCGGGCCTGAGGCTACTTTGTAGCTGCCGGTCGAGATATCGAGAAAGGCAACTCCGGCCTTGTCGTTTTCGAAATATATTGCTGCAAGGTAGTTGTTCTCCCTGTGAGAGAGAAGCTGGTCGTTATATGCCACACCGGGTGTCACCAGTTCGGTGATTCCCCGTTTTACTATTTTCTTTGTCAGTTTCGGATCTTCCAGCTGATCGCATATTGCAACCTTATGCCCAGCCCGGACAAGTTTAGGAAGGTATGTATCTATCGCATGATGTGGAAAACCAGCCAGTTCAACATGTTGTGCAGAGCCATTGGCCCTTTTTGTAAGCACTATTCCAAGCACTTTAGATGCAGTTATTGCATCCTCTCCGAATGTCTCATAAAAGTCCCCCACTCTGAAAAGAAGAATCGCCTCCGGATATTTGGATTTTACGGAGAAGTATTGCTTCATTAATGGGGTCTCTACTATTTTTTTATCCTCGTTCATCCTTACAAAAATAGATATTATCTTTGTATAATTTCCCTCAAAAAAATCATAAAATGAAAATTATTCCTTCACTTCTGATCGCTCTTACAATCTCATCTGCCGCATTTGGCAAGGAGAAAAAGGAGAGCATGGCTGCTGCTCAGTTACAGCAGATTATGAAAGATAACAGCACAACCGGCCTTGCTGTTGCCGTTGTTAAAAATGGAAAAATCATATACACGCAATCTTTTGGAAAAAAGAGTATTGAAAACAATACCGATCTGAAGGAGAGCGATATTTTCAGAATTGCATCAATCTCCAAGTCTTTTACGACAACGGCGTTGATGACTCTTGTTGATAAGGGGCTGGTTAATCCGGATCAGGATGTAAGTGAACTTATTGGCTTCAGGGTTCGCAATCCGAAGTTTCCCGAGATTCCCATTACAGTAAAGATGCTTTTATCACATACTTCAAGCCTTCAGGATGCTGCCGGATATTTCTCTCTTGACGTTGTCAATCCTGATAAGGGAGAAAACTATGTAAGGGCATATCACGACTATGCCCCGGGTACTCAGTATGAATATTGCAATCTGGGTTATAATATTATAGGCACTATTGTGGAGAAGGTCTCAGGTGTAAGGTTTGACAATTATGTCAGAGACAATGTGATCAAACCTTTGGGACTCTATGCAGGATACAATGTGGACTCTCTTGATGCTTCCAGATTCGTAACCCTGTACGGAAATGACGACAACGGTGTATGGGGACCGCAGCCTGCAGCATACAGAAGCAGGGCGGAGGATATACAAAACGGCTATGTAATGGGTTACAGCACTCCCCTCTTCTCACCTACAGGCGGCATAAAGATCTCTGCCCGCGACCTTGCCCGCTATATGATCATGCACATGAATTACGGCAAGTCCGGAAAGACAAGGATAATATCGGAGAAGAGTTCGAAAATGATGCAGACTCCGATTGTGAAAGTAAATGAGAATATAGGTTATGGTATGGCTATCGAGAAGGCCACCAACCTGATCGAGGGAGAGGTAATGACCGGTCACACAGGTTCTGCCTATGGAGTTTACAGTGCGATGTTCTTCAACCCTGAAAAGAGATTCGGGATAGTAATGATCACTAACGGTTGTCCTCCGGTTTACAAGAACGGCTTTACAGTAATTCAGAGAGACGTTATCAATGCTCTGTACAATATCTTCATCGCAAAATAATCTGCTTTGAAAAAGATCCTGATAATATCGTATTACTGGCCACCCGCAGGAGGTTCCGGTGTTCAGAGATGGCTGAAATTTGTAAAGTATTTCAGAAAGTACGGATATGAGCCGATAGTCTACACCCCGGAAAATCCCGAATATATGGCACAGGATCCCGGGCTGCTTTCAGAGATACCTTCCGGAACGACGATAATCAGGAGAAAGATATTGGAGCCTTATAGTCTTTATAAGATTCTGACCGGAAAGCGTGGAGAGAGCATCAAGCCCGGCTTTATCGCCCAGGAGTCGAAAGGAGGGAAGGGGAAGTTTACAGAGAAACTATCTCTCTTTATCAGGAGCAATGTATTCATCCCTGACCCAAAGTGTTTCTGGATCAGGCCATCGATAAGGTTTCTCGACAGATACCTTGCCGAAAATCCGGTAGATGCAATTATCAGTACGGGTCCTCCTCACTCTATGCATATGATTGCCAAGGCTGTGGCAAAGAGAAGGAACATACGATGGATTGCCGATTTCAGGGATCCATGGACAAAGATGTATACATTCAAGTACATGGATAACACCTTTCTGACAACCCTTCTGCACAAGCGTATGGAGAGAAATGTGGTCAGGAGAGCAGATGCGGTTGTGGTTGTAACCAATCTTATGAGAGACGAGTTCCTGGAACTTGGACCGCGAAGAATCGAGGTTATCACAAATGGTTATGATGCTTCAGACTTTGAGAATCTCCGGGAAAAGGTTGAGGAGAAGTTCACTATAGCCTATACAGGTCTTTTTGTTAAGGACAGGAATCCGTCTGTACTATGGAGAATTCTTGGTGAGATGATAAGGGAAGTTCCCGGATTTGGTGAGGATCTTACAATAAGAATCATTGGTCACACTGACAACTCTGTCTGGCAGGAGATCTCTGCAAACTCTCTTGACAACTATCTGGTCAATATGGATTATATGCCACATAATGAGGTGGTGAAATGGCAACTAAAGGCGAGGGTCTTACTATTGGCCGGGGGACAGGAACCAGAAGCCAAAGGCATACTTACCGGAAAGTTTTTCGAATACCTGGCTGCACGCCGCCCGATTCTGAGTTTTGGCCCTATCGGGGGAGATATGGATGTCGCTTTGAAGGAGTGTGAGGCCGGAGCCATGTTTGACTATTCAGATTATGCAGGTGCAAAGGCATGGATTGAGAAGCAGTATGACTTGTACAAGAAAGGAGAAATATATATACCTTCGGGCAAAATTGAAAACTACTCAAGAGAGGGACTTTGCAGAAGAATGTCCGCTTTGCTTGATGAGATAATCTAAAATTGAAAAGATGAAGAATTTTAAGCAGTACATACCTTATCTGATAGCTGTTGCATCATTCGTGGTATTGGCATATTTTTTCACCCCACAGGTCTTCAGCGGAAAGGTTGTCAACCAGTCAGACATCGCCTCGTGGAGAGGTATGGCAAACGAGATAATTCAGTACAACGATGCCAACCCGGACAAAGATCCGGCACTTTGGACCAACTCTATGTTCTCAGGAATGCCGGCAACTTCAATTTCTGTAATATATAAAGGTGACTTTACGGATTATCTCTACAAAATGTTTTTTGTGGGAGTCAGGCCGCCAAGTTATCTTCTGATAAGTATGGTCGGGGCGTTTTTAATGTTCCTTGCCTTTGGAGTGAATATCTGGCTGTCGTTGATAGGAGCCATAGCAGTAACGCTTTGTGCATACAATCCCCAGATAATCCAGGTGGGACACAACTCAAAAATGGTTGCCATCGCCTTTATGCCTTGGGTTATAGCTGCAGTCGCGTACGCTTACAGGAAAAAGCCTGTTCTGGGAGCAATTTTATTTGCTTTTGCCCTAAGTTTCCAGATAAAGGCAAACCATCCACAGATAACCTACTACCTTGCCATCATTATCATAGGTTATGTGATAGCACTGTTTTACAATTCGATAAAAGAGAAGAGCTTTATGAAGTTCGTCAGGACATCGTGTTTTCTTCTTCTTGCAGGGCTGCTCGGTATCGCCTCGAATATCAACCATCTCTGGCCTACATACGAGTACTCGAAGTATACAATGCGCGGGGGCTCTGAGCTTACAGCAAACAAGCAGGGTGATAAGAACGGAGGTCTGGACATCGCCTATGCCACTCAATGGTCGTATAGTCCTCAGGAGTTGCCGAACCTTATGATTCCAAACTATAATGGAGGCTCCTCTGCCGGAGAGTTGTCAAAGAGTTCAGAGACATATAAGGTATTCAAGAGTGCAGGATATCAGGATGCTGACAATGTTATAAAGCAGATGCCTCTCTACTGGGGACCGCAGCCGTTTACTGCAGGTCCGATGTATATCGGGGCCATATCGGTGTTCCTCTTCATATTGGGACTTGTGCTTGTTCCGGGATCCATGAAATGGTGGATTGCCGGGGTTTCTCTTGTTGCCGTCCTACTCTCGTGGGGCTCCCATTTTCTCTTCTTCACGGAACTTTTCTTCAAGTATGCACCTCTTTATAACAAGTTCCGCACGGTGTCTATGATACTTGTCATATTGCAGGTGCTGGTACCTCTTCTTGCATTTGTTACAGTTGACAGGCTGTTGAAAGGGGAGTACGATCAGAAAAAGGTAAAACAGGGGATAGTTGTTTCGCTTGTAATAACCGCCGGTTTCTCTCTACTGGTTGGCTTGATGCCTTCGCTTGCCGGTAATTTTGTATCTGCCTCAGACGGACATCTTCCTGAACAGCTGAGGAGCTCTCTCATTCAGGACAGGATGTCACTTTTAAGTGCCGATGCGTTCAGATCCTTTGCCTTCATAGTACTGGCCGCCGGAGCACTGTGGCTTACAGTAATCAATAAACTGAAGAGGTCATATTTATATGTCATTCTCGGACTATTGGTGGTAGTGGATCTATGGGCTGTAGATAAACGATACCTAAACGATTCACACTTTGTCTCTAACATGGAGTTCAAGGATCAATATGCAAAAAGACCTGTTGATGAGATGATTCTTCAGGACAAGGATCCTGATTACAGGGTTCTGGATTTAAGTGTAAACACTTTCAATGATGCTCATGTAAGTTATCACCATAAGACAATCGGGGGTTACAGCCCTGCAAAACTGCAGAGATATCAGGATCTGATTGATTATTATATAATCCCGGAAATACAGAGAATCGGTAATGACATAAAGGGTTCAACGACTATAGATGAGGCTGAGTCAAGACTTGGCAACTATATGGTTCTCAATATGCTTAATACCCGTTATATTGTTGTCAATGGTGCAAACCCTCCTCTTCGCAACAGCGGAGCAATGGGCAATGGTTGGTTTGTGGATACACTTTTATGGGCAAAAGGTGCCGAAGGAGAGATTTCCATGCTTGGCCAGCTTGACCTGAAGAGAGCTGCCGTGGTAGAGGAGAGTTTCAAAGAGCAGTTGTCCGGACTTACATTCACTAAGGCGGAGGAGTCTCCTGCCGCAGAGATGGCGGAACAGAGTGATCTTGGAAATGAGATAAACCTTACATCGTATTCACCTAACAGTTTGACGTATAAAAGCAGATCCTCTAAAGGGGGTTTGGCTATTTTCAGTGAGGTATATTATCCTGCAGGATGGAGTGCCAAAATAGACGGGCAACCGGCAGAAATATTACGTGCCAATTATGTTCTCAGAGCCTTGAGATTGCCGGCGGGAGAACATGAGATAGAATTCAGCTATATGCCGGAATCGATAGTTAAAGGGGCAATGTATTCAAGCATGGCATCAGGACTTCTGATTTTGCTTTTAATTCTTGGAATATTTTTTGAGATAAAAGGAAGAAAAGTATAAAAATGATCAGGGCAATAAGGGATTATTTAAGTGTATTCGGGTTACTGTGCCTGATACTTTTACTCACAATGGCAACACTTGAGAGGAGAAGTATAATGAATACCCTTCCTGCAAGCCCTCTTCAGGAAAATGAATTTACATACTCTCCTGTTATAGGTCAGTCCGGTGTACGGCAGGTCCTGTCAGAGACAACGGCTCCGGTAGTGACCTCTCCGGTTGGTTTCGCTGCAAATCCATGTATAGCAAACTTTCATCAGAAGGTTCTCGGATACTCACTCTTCAGAGAGCGACATATCGGGAAATTCAACGGTAGGATAGAGCAGCAGTTTCTTGAATTGATCAATTCTATTTATACACCTGCGTGCTCATTTTTCATTTATGGTCTGCGGAAGATAGTCATTTAGTGTTTTTATTGGATTTTAAGTCTGCTGTCTCCTTTTAGTGGGGGCAGGGATTGCCTATGCATTTAAAAAACAATAATTAAAAAAAACACATATTATGAACACAAATATAACACATCCGGAAATTGTAAGGGTTTTTGACTCAAAGAGTCTTATTATAACAGCTGTCACTGCTGTTGGTGGAATTGTATCACTCGTCCTCTCATGGTCCGGCATTGCAACAATTTTGCTTATCATAGCCGTACTGCTGTTCTTTTTTAAATCCAAGGTCAATGTTTATAAGCCATCTGGTAGTTTTGTGAAAACAGAATCAATCTATATGGACAAGGAAGAACTGCCTTTTTTGCTCTCTTTGTTGGAGGGCAAGGAACAAGAGGAGCCGAGAGTAATAAGATTTGCCCCTACAGGTAGTGCAAGAATAGATTATATCTTTTCTGCAGATAAACAATTTGCTGCTTTTCAGCTCTTTGAATTTATTCCACACAAATATGAGGAGTACTCAAAGATGATAAGCTTCACAGGGGCACAGGCCAAAAAAATGATTAGCTATATTGATAAGTGTAAGAAATAGCTTGATTATATCTTTCTCCACACAGGCAGGAAGAAAACAATGCCGATAATAGAGAAGACCAGTCCGCCCATTGTTCCTACAGCAAATGCAAACCAGAACTGCTCGTCTTTTCCGTCAAAGAGGAAAGGGAGCAGGCCAAGGACGGTAGAGATAATGGTCAGCAGAATAGGGATAATCTTGTAATTATAGGCTTTCACATAAAGGTCCATAGGATTGCGTGCGATTACAGATGCCGCACCTGTGGGCTTTTTGAGTATATTGTACTGGTTTATAATGTATATCCCGGCATTGACGGATATCCCGCATAGCATTATCATGGCAGCAAAGCCTCCCTGGTCGAAAGTATATCCCGTAAAATAGAATGTGAGGAAAAGTCCTATCAAGGAGAGTGGAATCATCAGTATTATCAGGAGTGGTTGCAACAGGGACTCAAAGAGCATGGAGCTGATAAAGTATATTATGGCTATAACAAGGAAAAGAAGCAGGAAGAGTTTACTTTTAGAAAAATCCCACTCATAATCCTCGGTTTCGGCCTTATAGCCGATAGGCAAAACCTCTTCGTTCAATCTCTTTATCTCCTTGTTCTTTACTCTTTTGGCAAGTTCGGAAGACCCGATAAAATCGTATGCTACAACAAGCCGGTATTGCTGATTCTCCTTGTAAATGTCGTTGCCGCTCTTTCTCATCTCAATCTCACCTATCTCAGAGAACCTCACATCCTGTTCATTGCCTATTGAAAGGTGCTCATTATAGAGATTCCACACATCAAATTTATTTAAGTTTGATGAGACAACTTTAACCGGAATCTTTTCGTCTCCCACATCCAACGATGCCGAGCCTTGACTGAAAAGTTGGTCTTGCAGTGTCATATATACATCAGCCGGGGTCATTCCGAGCACAGCCATAGTGTTGTAGTTGTAATCTATGAAATACTCGTTCCTGGCGATTTTCTCGCCATATCGCTGACTTCCGCTTATTTCAGGCTGACTTACTCTTTGGTTTTCCGAAAGACTTTTGACCGAGTTGAGGCAGTATGAGTAAAGCTGATCATAATTATATCCTGTTATAACAATTGCGTTAGACCTATATGAGCCGGAGCCCACATAGTTGTTGAATCCGTTGTCGTCAATCCCGTATACACTCCAGGTAGCTCCACCAAAATCTATTGCCTTGGCAATTACCTCCTGCTTCAGGAAAAGAGGAAACTCACCGTTCTCATACTCTTCATGGAAAGAGACCTCTATTGTGGCATTCTTATATGAAGTTATTGTTGTGTTGAACATTTTTATCTGAGGGAACTTTGTGAGAAAGTTTTCCATGTTCACCACTATGTCGTTCAATTGTTTGGTAGTACAACCATCGGGCAAGCCGGCATGAATAGTAATTGTTTTTTTTGCAGGTTCCCTTCCGTAGCCGTACGTCTTGACATTTTGTGAGAAAAGCCGCAGGGTTCCTCCAAAGACCTTCTCTGCAATGCTCTTTAAATCATTTTGATAGAAAGAGCTCCCGATTGTCTTGTTATAAGCTTTATCCAAGAAACTCTCCTCCTTTTCAATTTTCGAAGGAAGATAGTGTATGGGAATCCCGAATCCGAATATCAGCAGCAGTATGAAGATCCACCTGTGACCTCTCCCGAATGATATATATCGTTTGTAAAGGTTGTTGAATCTTACGGTTCGTCTTAACGAAGCGGTATTCTGGGATGACCTGACACCTCCGACAGGGAGCTTGTCCACCAGTGCCGGTACTAGCATCAATGATATGATCAGGGAAACCGTGAGGTTTATTATTATTACTGCTGAGAATTCGACTAAGTTGACTCTGTCTTCCTCCGGCAGGAAGAAGATTACTGTCAGCGCACCTATTGTGGTTAGGAGTGCTCCCAGAATCGCTATGAATGCCTTTCTGTCCCTGAAATAGCCGTAGTGGGAAATCATAATAATGCTGGAGTCTATAATCATTCCGAGTGAGACAGTTATGCCGGCAAGCGAGTAAATGTGTATCTGGAGCTTGAACAGATAGTAGAATATAAATGCAATGAATATGTTTGCAATAAGTGTGATAATGATGATTGAGAGATAGCGGAGGCTCTTGGTTGCCAGGAATACGAATGCCAGCAGAAATAGAAAGGAGAGAATAGTCCTTCTTAATATTTTGTTCAGCTCCACCTTTAGATCCTCAGAAACATCATAGGAGAGAGTCGCAGAGAATTTGTCAGGGAACTCTCTTTTGAGCTCATTCATTCTGGTCTTGACAGTATTGCAGAGGTCTATGGTGTTTACACCCTTTTCAGGTACAATTGAGAGATTAATTGTATTCAACCCGTTTATACGATTGTAGTAAGATGGTTCTCTCTCCTTGTAAACAGTGTGGGTAATATCATCAAGCCTAATAATGCGGCCGTCAACATTCTTTACCGGTATTTGACCGAATTTACTCCCTTTTGAAGAGGTGGTAAGCAATATAGCCTTGCTCTCTATACTGCCTATTACATCGTCTGAGCCGGCGTATGTGCTTATTGCACTTGTTATGTCTTCTGGAGTGACCCCTATTTTTCTCAAATAGTCAGGATTAAACGAGACCTCTATGAAATAAGGGGTAGCCCCGGAGAGGTTTGTTTCGGCAATTCCATTAATAAGAGACAATTGCTTTACAATGTGTTCCTCGGCGTACTCTTCGATTTGATTGGTGGGAATTCCGGCATTTATCGTATATAATAAAACGGGACTTGTGTTTTCTCCGTTATATGAGGCGGAAAACAGCGGATAACTCACACCTTCGGGAAGCTTCGGATATATTCTCCTTATCTGTGATGCGATTTCAAAGCGGACAGCATTGATGTCTGTCTTTGGTTTCAATATTATTGAGATGTTTCCTCTCTCCTTGCCGGAAACTGAGCTAATCTCCTTGATGCCGGATATGGCAGATATTACCCCCTCCAACTTTGAGGTAACCTCAGACTCAATCACCCGGGCTGAAGCTCCCTGCCAACCGTAGCTGATGGATATGTTCTTTTGCTCGTATGTAGGAGTGTACTGAATGCTCAACAATGGTGTTATCCCTGCTCCGACTATCACAAGAACAACAAA
>MTLE01008323.1_pt1 | contig 15998 bp, 13 predicted proteins | sample 1982461 | NCBI WGS metagenome assembly MTLE01 (sample SAMN05712605, study PRJNA340218) | biofilm metagenome | isolation source: sample SPL anode biofilm adapted to -200 mV | place: USA | collected 2012-02-03
AATGCTTTAAAATTCATAGTAACCTCACTTTAACATTAAATTCTCATAATATTATCAACTCATCCTCATCTGAGCCTAAATAATACGATGTGTATATTTATATAGTGTATTATAATAATCTTAGTAGTATATTCTCTGGCCTAAATTTAAAATAGCGTTCAAATTTATAATTTATTATTAAATAATAACAAATTCTAAAGTATTTATTAATAAATTATTTTTTTTAAATAACCCATAAATATAACAAAAAAGGCTAAGCTCCTTAATTATAAGGAGCTTAGCCTTTTTAAAAACATTTTAAATAAATATTATTCTATGTTAGGAGTATCCCATTGATAAGTTTGATTGCAATTTAGCATCAGAATTTGATCTCCTACTTTTATTCTGAATTCGCCTTCCTCAAGAATCCATTTATTCTCCAAACCCACAAAAGCTAAATCAGAACCCTTAATCTGGATCTTTACTTGTTTAGTTTCTCCTGGCTTTAAATCTATCTTCTGAAAATTACGCAATCTCATATTATCTGGAGATACGCTTGCCACTACATCACTTGAGAATAATAATACTGGTTCTTTTCCTTCCAATGCACCTGTATTAGTAACATCAATAGAAAATGTCAATATATCATCTTTAGTAAAATTACTTTTATCTACAGTAAAATTAGAGTATTTAAAAGTCGTATAACTTAACCCATATGCAAATGGCCATTGCACATCAAGTTTTGCATCATAATTATATGCACCTTCCATGGTTGCAACATTTTGACATGGTTTATAATCATAAGTCGAGAACGAGTTTATTTTGCTCGGATAAGTGAACGGCAATTTCGCACTAAAATTTGAATCTCCCGAAATAAGATTTGCCAATGCATCCCCGCCATAATTTCCTGGCAACATCACATTAATAATCGCAGGACATAAGGGTTCTATTTCTTGCATGATTCGAGGACGACCTTCGTTGAGGACTAAAATTATAGGCTTTCCTGTTTTAGATAGAGACTTTATAAGATTACGTTGATTCTCCGAAAGTGTAATATCATTGCAATTTCCTGGAGTCTCAGCATAAGTATTTTCACCCACGCATGCCACTATCACATCAGCATCTTTTGCCGCTAGAACAGCTTTTCCTATCTCCGGAGCCAATTCCTCATCCCATTTCCCTTTGTGATTATATTTAACCCCTTCTTCCAAAACCACATTTTCTTTTCCATATTTATTGCAAAGAGCCTCAAATATCGTATTATATTCTTGGGCGTAATCTTCAACTCCGTCGCCTAACCAAGTATAAGACCACCCTCCATTAAGAGTTCGCATACTATTAGCATTGGGACCAGCAACTAGAATTTTAGCACCTTTCTTTAAAGGCAGGATGGCTCCCTCGTTCTTAAGAAGGACTTCCCCTTCTTCTGCCATCGTCAGTGCCTCAGATGCAAATTCTTTACTGCCAAAACTTTTATAATCTTTTGCATTATAATATGGCTTATCAAATAGGTTTAATCGATATTTCAGTCTTAGGATTCTGCGAACCGCATCATCGATTCTATCCATTTTCACCTTACCTTCGTTCACAAGTTCTTTAAGCAAGTCACAGAAATTCACATTATATGGGTCCATAGACATATCTATACCAGCATTTATTGCAAGACAAATAGCTTCTTTTTTATCTTTTGCTATATGGTCACGCTTATAAAGGTTGTCAATATCTGCCCAGTCCGTAACAATCATACCATCCCAATTCAAATCCTCTTTTATCCATTTGGTAATAAGTTCTTTGTTAGCATGGAACGGAATTCCATCATTCACGGCTGAGTTTACCATCAAAGATAATGCTCCAGCTTTTGCGGCATTCATAAAGGGCTTAAAATATCTTTCTCTTAGTTCACGCTCACTCACTAATGATGGCGTTCTATCTTGTCCTGAAACTGGTACTCCATAAGCCATATAATGCTTAATGCAAGCTCCCACATTATCTTTTCCGATATTATTAGGATCATTCCCTTGGAAACCTAATACTGCTGCTACCGCCATCTCTGAATTCACATAGCAGTCTTCACCCCAACTTTCCCACAGTCTTGGCCAAACTGGATTACGACCTAAGTCCATTACTGGAGAATATACCCATGGAATACTGGCAGCTTTCGACTCATAAGCACAAATTTCAGCTACTCTTTTAGCGATATCCCTGTTAAATGATGCACCTTGATTTATTTCTTGTGGGAATAAGGTTCCACCGGCAGTATAAGTCGTCCCATGAATTTGATCAACTCCATATATATCAGGAATACCAATATTCTTTTTTGACTGGTCTTGAATTTCTTTAATCACCTCCTGCCATACTTCTTTTGTTTGCGCGCGGCTTAATGGAACATTGAGGATTGAACCTACTTTGTATTTGCCAAAAACTTTCTCCATTTTAGCTTTGTCAAGCACTACTCTTTTTTGTTTCTGTGATTGCTCTTTATCGATTATCACATCAATATTAAGTTCACACATTTGCCCAATTTTTTCGTCAAGCGTCATCTTCTTAAGAGTGGACTCTACTTTACTCTCAATCTTTTCATCACGCGGTATAGCAGGCTTGACCGCTGCCACACTTGCCAACATTGTAATGCTCAATGTTGTCGTGATTATTAATTTCCTTTTTTTCATTACGTGTATTACTGATTTAATTATATACTTATTTAATCTTTCCGTAAAGATTAATTGGTTTCTTATTGAATGGGTCAAGTATCTGGTCCGCAAGCACGGCGAAAGCGCCTCTCTTTATTGCATCCTCTGTATTAAATGCACCTAAATTGAATTTATTCCACACATTGGTAATTTGGGAATCATTCACATCAATACCTTCACTTTTTGCCGCTGTTTTAATTATAGAAATAGCTTCTCTCAGCTTCACAGCTTCGTGAATCGGACTTACCACATATGACATTGACGGATAAAGTTGCTTCATCCCTTCAAGTTCATCTCCAAGTAAATTATCATTAATTCTCATCCATGTTTGGTTACTCCAATCTACGTTTTTACCCATCCCTCTTAAAACACCACTGGCTCCTATTCTTTGTAATGGTAAAAACATTGGATCAGATTTGGCAACATCAAGATATGGCAATAAGTACGTTCCTGCTGAAAGCAATACATTTTGAACGTCTCGCACTTCTACGTCCTTAATCTTCTTTCCTTGTTGTAGAGACAATGATGCAAGAGCTCCTGCTGCCTGCCCTATTTGAAGAACTACTGGTTGCAGACGTGTAGTTCCATTTATAATATTAGAAACTGAAATTGACTTCTCGGCCACAATAAAGTTATCAACATCTTTTGGAATTAATGTGCCTAATGGTAATCCGTATGATGGAATTGGATGGAAATAAAGATTAGGAAGATTCTCTGCTCCTTCATATCTCATGTGATGATGGTCCACAGGATAGTCGCCCACTGCGATGCTTGTTCTGTATAATGCAGTTTGTTGGTCATACATCGCAGTAACATCATTCAACGTGAATCTCACCTCTCCATGTATTCTTCTTGATTCTCTGTGATAAGGTATAAACGGCAGTTTGTCTTTTGTTGGGAATTCATCATCTGCCAAGCCCAGATTCTTAAAACCTAATTCATGTTGCATAAAATACACATAGCACATAGTATAGTTCTTTGCCTTTTTCAATGCCTCTTCACGTTGTACCGGTGTCATGTCAATTAAATTTAAATAATAATCATTACCTACTATTGGCCAGTTTATCATATACTTTCCATTTGGCAGTTTTCCGTAGGTGATCATTTCTTCGCGAGTGCGCATGCGCTTTGGCTCTTTTGGATTTTGGCATAAATCATTTATGCAAGTACATGCAAAATCAGCTGGATTATATCCTTCTGGCTGAGCAATTGTCACATCATGACCATAATCTTTCAATATTGCAACATAAGTCAAATCTTGAACAATATTATTAGACTCAAGAGGTGCTATATCTTCTTTCGTAACGCTTCGACTTTCCATTCCTATATCATATCCTACGCCCACAGCTTTTGCCACATCACCAAGCTCCGTTGCATCTATCACTATTCGTGCATTAACCTTTTCTTTCTTCCCGTTTTCGAGATTCCGCAATTCCAATTTCCAGCCTTTATTATCTTTAGAAATTTCCGCTAACGTTGTCGAATATCTTACAGAAAGATTACTCTCCTTCGCAACCATCTCTTTGAAAATTATATTTCCAACAGATGGCTCAAATAGGACGTTACTTACCCACCCAGTCATCAGGTTTTCCGGCTTTCCTCCATAATAATTTGTTAGAGCATCTTTAAATTCTCCCCATAATCCTGATGGCATCCGATAATTTCCGTCAACTGCACTGACTCCGGCTGAAGTCAACATTCCACCTAACCACGTTGACTCTTCTACTATAAGAGTTTTTGACCCTAGTCTGGCGGATTGCAATCCCGCAGTGACTCCGCTGGCTCCGCCACCTATTATCACCACATCATAATTATTATTCTTTGCTACTGATACAGTTGCTATTGCAACAAAAATTAGATTTAATAAAATCCGTCTCATTTAATTGATGGTTAGTTTTATAAGATTATAATAAAGTTTTCTGATAATTCCTCGTTACAGATTCACGAATTTATCCCTAGATCTAGATATCTATATATATTGTACAAATTTAAAAAATTTTTCTTTCAAAGGCTTAGTTCTTAATATTATTTTAATCTATGGGCTTAATTTTGATAAAATCATATCATCTTTTGCTAAAATATACATACTTCGATTCATCATCCTCCAATAAAAATTTTGGAGGGAAGACATCAGTTAGCCTCCCCTCCAATTATATTATATCTTTATAATAATATGATTTCTATTTATCTGATATGAATATAAAACTCAACACCCAGCTGACTACAGAAAGAGCCACGCTATATATCAGTGCAGATAAAAAACTTGTCACCACAAAGCTATCAGGCACCAAATATGCGCAAAGCTCAATGAAAACAGCATTAATCACTAATGCAAATAGACCTAATGTGAGCAATGTCACTGGCAATGCAAGCAACTTAACTATTGGCTTTACGAATGTATTAAGAAGCCCCATTACTAAAGATACTACGATTGCGCCCTTTATTCCTGATACATCTATACCAGGCACTAACCATGCTGTTATATACACAGCTACTGCAAAAATGATGAATTTAATTAGAAATTTCATATCTCCTATTTTCTATATTTATATTGTTAGAAATCATACCCTACCGAGAAATCCCATGACTTGTTCTTCACGTTTGGATGTGTGAGAAAACTTGAATGAGTCTTCCCCACATTTCTACATCCAGCATTATAATGTATTCCTATATAATAGTGGTCGTGCAGCTTTAATCCCGTTCCAAATTTAAAACCCCAGTCTATTTTCTTATTTCCTATCATTTCTCCATCACTTTTATCGTAGAATCCATCTGAATATTTAATTACTGTTGCTGTTGGTTGTCCATTCACTACCTGGCTGTTATATGACTCTATATTATTATGTCCACCTAAGCCAAGAGATAAGTATGGGCCAGCATCCAATTGCCATTGGACATTTTTCATGATAGGAATTCTAAAGGAAACCAACATAGGAATCTGGAAATTGGTAAATCTTGTACTTCCGAAACCAGTTTTTAATGATGACAAAGTGCCGTTATCCATAGCAGCAGATGTAATCACATAATTATATCCGTGACTCTGAAAGAAAAATCCAGGTTGTAAGGCCACTAAATTTCCTAATGGAATATCTGCCACAACTCCTAATTCATATCCGGCTCTCCACTCGGTATTACCTTTCTTCACATATGGAAAAACATCACCTATATTTATTCCTTGATTTGCTGTATTGATTCCCAAACGTACGCCTAATTTCAAAGGAGCAGTTTGCGCATTCACGGGTTGAATGGCACAAAATAATACACTCACACATAAAAATACCGCTAATAATTTTTTCATAATCTTATTTGTATCGTTTAATCCAATTTGTCTTTATATTGCAAAGTAAATCAATTTTTTTATACAAAATTTACTTTATTGTCAATATTGTTGGCCTTTTTTCCATTTATTATAGTCCATTATTAGACGTCTATTGTCTGAGCTTTGAATACGATCTCTGTCATATAACAATTCAACAATTTTTCAGTTTTTCTTTTTTATTCACATTTATATCATTTAAGGCTTCAATTATGAGTCTAATTTAATAACTTTGCGTCATAATATTTATGATAACAATTTATAAGTCTTCCTATGTCAAGCATTCGTAAAATCCTTGGGAGTACTCAGGACTATATTTTAATAATTATTGGTCTTGCTTGTTATGCTTTCGGTTACACAGCTTTTATCCTGCCGGAGAAAGTGATTACTGGAGGTCTGACTGGTGTAGCGTCTCTTATTTATTTCAAGTTCGGAATACCAGTCGCAATATCTAACTACGCATTAAACATACTGCTCCTTATATTCGCATTTAAAATTGTAGGAAAGACTTTTGTTATTCGAACTGTTTTCGGAGCTACAATCCTCAACTTATTAATCGGTATTTTCCAACCTCTATTTAGCGAGCCATTTGTGACCCAACAACCTTTTATGAACGTAATAATTGGCGCACTTCTTTGTGGTTTTGGTATCGGGTTGACTTTTGTACACAATGGTAGTTCCGGCGGTACCGATATTATCGCTGCAATGGTATCCAAGCGAAGCAATGTTACCGTTGGACGCATGATTATGTACACAGATTTTTTCATAATATCATCATCCTATATCCTATTCCAAAGTATAGAAAAGATAGTTTTCGGCCTTGTCATATTATTTATAATGTCTTTCATTACTGATTTCGTTATTAACTCAAATAGACAGGCTGTACAATTCACTATATTCTCAGAGAAATGGGAAGAAATTGCCGATGCCATTATCAATGATGCTCACCGCGGATGCACTTTAATAAAAGGGACTGGATGGTACACAAAAAATGAAGTAACAATGCTCATCGTTATGTGTCGTAAAATAGAATCTGTCACCATTTTTAGAATTATAAAATCCATCGATAAATATGCCTTCGTCACACAAGCAAATGTCAATGGTGTTTATGGCCGTGGATTCGATAATGTTAAGGTTAAAATGCGCAAGGACATAACATCCGATAAAAGACATGTCCATCCTCAAACTTTCTATGAAGGATCCCAAGATTCTCCTGAGGCACCGCAAATAACACCGAAAGCTGAGGATTCAAATTTGAATTCTACAAAATAACTATATGGGGATGGAGTTATACTTCATCCCATTTTATTAAATTCCTTAGATTAATTATGAAATACTTTCTGCCTATTATTATTTTCGTGTTTTCATTAGCTAACTATTCTTTTGCAGCCGAAATTCCCACAAAGTGGGTTAATGCCGATAATCTACCTTTGATTGGTAAAGCTGTGGATTCACCTTTTTCACGCTATAGCCGTCTTCCAGATTCTCTTCAAAATATTTCCCGCCCAAGTCTATGGGATCTTGGACGAAATAGTGCTGGGCTAGCTATTCGCTTTCGCTCTAATTCTAGTATTATTAAAGCTGAATGGGATGTATGGTTAAATAGGGCTATGAACCACATGACCCCCACTGGAATTAGAGGATTAGACTTATATGCTTTGCAACCAGATGGTACTTGGACTTTTGTAAACTCTGGACGTCCAGGCACAGAGGCACATAATATAAGCACAATCACTGCAGATATGACGCACGAGATGCGAGAATATATACTATATCTACCACTCTACGATGAATGTACCTCCCTAAGAATTGGAATAGATTCTTTATCCACAATTGAGCCTCCGAAAATAGAATCCCCTATCACGGAAAAACCAATCGTATGGTATGGCTCTAGCATTCTTCAAGGTGGTTGTGCATCACGTCCCGGAATGGCTGTTACTAATATTATTGAACGCCGCATCAATAGGAAAATAATCAACTTTGGATTTAGCGGAAATGCCCAATTAGATTACGAAATAGCACATGTAATTGCAGCTACTGATCCTTCGATCATTATTCTTGACTTCGTGCCAAACATCACATTAAATCAATTAAATGAAAGAATGATTAATTTTTATAAGATTATTCGCGCTAAGCATCCATCTATTCCAATTATATTCATTGAAGATCCACTATTCCCTCACATGAGGTTTAACTCTTCAGTATATAAGAATGTAATTGAAAAGAACGAAGCCTTAAAAACTAATTTTGACTCTTTAAAAAATTCTGGGGAAAAGAACATCTATTTAATTTCTTCCGAAAATATGATAGGCAAAGACTCTGAATCCACAGTTGATGGAACCCACTTCACCGACTTGGGTTTTATGAGATATGCAGATTACATGACCCCCATAATTACAAAACTTCTTAGCACCAAATAATTAGCTTTACTTGTTAATAAGTTAATACTACTAATTCCTATTTTTACATACTCAGATAAACAATATTTTTTTATCTTTGTCTTTAGATAATTATTTATTTCTTCGTATTTAAATTTTCCATTAACGATGAACAGAATAGGTAAACTTTATTTCAGATACGGAACCATGGGATCAGCTAAGACAGCAATTCTTCTCACCACTGCCTACAACTTTGAAGAGCGTGGCATGGAGTATATTTGCATGAAACCCATCATCGATAATCGGGAAAAAGAGAATGTGATTAAATCTCGTATCGGTATTAAGCGTGAATGTATCTGGATTTATCCCGATACAGATCTCTACGAACTTGCAAAAAATATGTTTGAAGAGACTCTTATCGTGAAAGACTGGATTTTAATTGATGAAGCTCAATTCCTTTCTCGCGAACAAGTAGACCAACTTGCAAGAATTGTAGATGATTATGGTAGCAATGTTATCTGCTACGGACTTCGCACAGACTTCCTTTCTAATATGTTCGAAGGCTCAAGACGCCTTTTCGAGATAGCCGATTCGATTGACGAAATAAAATCAACTTGCTCTTGCGGACGTAAGACAATAATTAATGCTCGTATTGACAAAGATGGTACCGTACTCACAAGTGGAAACCAAGTTGAAATTGGTGGAGACGATAAATACATTGCCATGTGCCGCCGTTGCTGGAGAAATCGCCGACTTGAATCAGCTGAAAAAAACGCACTTAAATTCAAATCAGAATAAGCTCACCCCCTATACTTGTTATTTAGCGGAAGACACAATATTGCGGCTGATTATGTTAATTTCATAGCTCTAAAATAGATAAGGATATTGTTTCTTCTCATTTCAGACCTATCATTTAATAATGATGGCTTATAATTTATAATTATCACAGCATAACCTTAACACATATTTTCTTAAACTTACCTTCTCCAATTATAGGCGCGTGTCCATCCTGCGGTGTCATTATTGCATACTCTCCCGGATTTAAAGTAATATAATTTTCAGGCTCATCAGAATAGAATGCCCTATCCAATTCCTCGTCATATTCAGCTACTACCTTTCTCAAGCCATCAACACCTCTATATCCTATTACTTCAGTCTTATCCACTGGCACATGAATGTCTGTGTAAATTCTATGCACCTCAAGTATCTGTTCTTTTTTAGACCGCATTATTGGATTATCAATATTTGCAAATACTTTTTCCCCGTCTATAACAATCTTTTTCTCACCACTTTCATGTACAATATCCCAGTTCCCAATAATCCATTCAAAAGCTTTGCGCAACTCTGGATTATCAATTGTATCTGGTTTTAATTCATTTATCTTTCCCGTTTTCATATTGATATAATTAAAAAAAGCCGAATGACTAATCACTCGGCTTCAATTTATCTTAATTTCCAATTAATTAGCTGAACTTTCTTCTACGCCTGCCAATTCTGGATCAATCATGATACGTCCACAATATTCGCAAACGATAATTTTCTTATGCATCTTGATTTCCATCTGACGCTGAGCAGGGATTCTATTGAAACATCCTCCACAAGCATTTCTCTGGATACATACAATACCCAACCCATTGCGTGCATTCTTACGAATACGTTTGAATGCTGTCAATAATCGAGCTTCAACCTGCATATGGCTCTCCAATTCTTTTGCTTGTTCGCGAAGTTTCTCTTCATCTTGCTTAGTCTCCGATACAATTTGATTAAGCTCAGACTTCTTTTCGCCTAAAATATGGTGACGGTCAGAAAGGTTTTCTTCAGCCTCCTTCACTTCAGCCTTCTTTTGTTCTATCTGAGCGTTAAATTCATTGATACGCTTCTCTGCTAATTCAATATTCAAGTTTTGGAATTCAATCTCTTTTGACAAGAAATCATATTCGCGGTTGTTTCGAACATTGTTTTGTTGAGTAGTATATTTCTCAATCAAGGCTCCTGCTTCGTTGATTTCCTTATGCTGCTTGTTGATGTTGTCTGCCAACTGCTCGATTTCACCTTTAAAGTTTTGAACACGTGTCTCAAGGCCTGCAATCTCATCTTCCAAGTCTTGAACTTCTAGTGGCAACTCTCCACGAAGTGTCTTAATGCGGTCAACTTCCGACAGTATTGTCTGAAGTTCATAAAGAGTTTTTAGACGTTCTTCAACTGTCAGCTCTTTTTCTGGTTTTGTCTTATCAGTAGCCATAGCTTACAAATAATTTATCGGATTATTTTCTAATTCTGCGTAATAGGTTGCAAAGTTAGGAAATTTTTTTCTAATTATGTTATTAAAAATCTCTTTTGTGTATTGTTCACTTTCATAATGTCCAATATCGGCAAGCAATATGCGGTCATTATTCGATGTAAATTCGTGATATTTTAAATCTCCTGTTACATAAATATCGGCGCGTGCTCTTAGTGCATCGCCAATAAATTCAGCTCCAGAACCTCCACATAGTGCCACTGTCTTTATTTCCTTTGATACATTACCACTATATTTAACGGCTCCCACTCCAAATGTTTTCTTTAGAACTGATAAAAATTCCAAAGCAGGTACTTTTTCAATTAATTCACCCACTATTCCACTTCCAGAATATTTGCTCTCATTCTCAAGTGCTATTAAATCATATGCAGGTTCTTCGTAGGGATGTGCTGCAATCATTTTCTTCACAACTTGAGATTTTATACCATTATTTAAAAGTACTTCTATTCGAGTTTCTTTTTCGTGATGCACTTCACCTAAATCGCCTACCCAAGGATTTGCTCCTTCAAGAGCCCTAAAACTGCCCTCGCCTTGCAATTTGTAGCTGCATGAATCATAATTGCCCAATCTTCCAGCTCCAGCCTCAAACAAAGCCTTAGAAACCTTGTCCGTATAATCCTTAGGTGCAAATACAACTAATTTGTAAAGTTTGCCTTCCATCGGTCTCAGCACTCTTTGATTAACCAAGTGTAGTTTGTCTGCCATTATAGCCGACACTCCACCACTCGTATTATCCATGTTTGTATGCGCTGAATAAATTGCTATGTCATTTTTCAAAGCCTTCAGAACAATACGTTCTATCTGGTTTTTACCTGTAATCGACTTTAAGCCTTTAAAAAGTAGCGGATGGTGCGAAATAATCAAATTTACGTTCTTCTCAATTGCTTCATCCACTATTGCTTCAGTCACATCCACACATAATAATACACCTGTGGCTTCATTATTATTGTCACCAATCTGCAATCCGGCATTATCATAACCTTCTTGCAAATCCAGTGGTGCATATTGAGCTATTGCGTCTGTGATTTCAGCTATTCGCATATCTATTTGTGTGCTAATTTTTCTGTATCTAGTTTGATATACAACTCATCAAGCTGCTCTGGTTCTATTTCAGCTGGGCTATCGTTCATAGTATCGCGTCCTGAATTATTCTTAGGGAATGCAATAGTGTCACGAATACTGTCCAGTCCTGCTAGCATTGACACAAATCTGTCTAGTCCGAATGCCAATCCTGCGTGTGGAGGTGCTCCAAACTTAAATGCATTCATCAAGAAACCAAATTTTTCTTGTGCTCTTTCTTCCGTGAAACCAAGAAGCTCAAACATAGTATCCTGCAACTTAGGTTCATGGATTCTTATACTTCCACCACCTAATTCCACTCCGTTCATAACCATATCATAAGCATTTGCTCTCACTGCTCCTGTATCACTATGAAGCAATCCTATATCTTCCTTCTTTGGCATTGTGAATGGATGGTGCATTGCATAATAGCGTTGAGTCTCTTCATCCCATTCAAACATTGGGAAATCTATCACCCACAACGGAGCGAAGGTATCTTTATCACGCAATCCAAGACGATTACCCATTTCAAGCCTTAACTCGTTTAGAGCTTTTCTTGTTGGCATTGTCTTTCCTGCAAGTACCAGAATCAAGTCTCCTGATTTAGCACCACATCTTTCAGCCATCTTTTCTAACTCTTCATCAGAGTAGAATTTTCCTACTGAGCTCTTTATGCTGCCATCAGCTTCTTTCTTGATCCAAAGCAGCCCTTTGGCTCCAATTTGTGGACGTTTCACAAATTCAGTCAGTTCATCTATTTGTTTGCGGGTATAGGTTGCACAACCTTCTGCACAAATTGCACCTACATATTCTGCGGTGTCAAACACAACAAAATTTTTACCCTCTGTCAAGTCCTTCAATTCCACAAACTTCATTCCGAAACGAATATCGGGCTTATCACTTCCATAATATTTCATTGCATCAGCCCAGGTCATACGAGGAAAAGCCTCTTTAAAGTCTATATTACGCACTTGCTTGAACACATGTTTCACCATAGCTTCAAACATCTGCAATACATCTTCTTGCTCCACAAACGACATTTCACAGTCTATTTGTGTAAACTCTGGTTGACGGTCTGCACGCAAGTCTTCATCGCGGAAACACTTTGCAATCTGGAAGTAACGGTCAAAACCGCCCACCATTAATAATTGCTTATAAAGCTGTGGAGATTGTGGCAACGCATAGAATTGTCCAGGATTCATTCTTGAAGGAACCACAAAGTCCCTAGCTCCTTCTGGAGTAGATTTAGTTAGGATCGGAGTTTCTACCTCAAGAAAATCTTTATCGTTTAAAAAGCTTCTGATTTCAAAACAAATTTTATTTCGCATCTCAAGATTGCGACGTACAGCTTCTCTACGCAAATCCAAATATCTATATTGCATTCGCAAGTCATCTCCCCCATCACTATTATCCTCAATTGTGAAAGGAGGAACATCGCTCTTATTTAAAATATTTAGTTGGTCTGCGATTATTTCTATGTCACCTGTGGCGATATTAGCATTCTTGCTACTGCGTTCTGCTACTTTACCTACAATTTGAATCACATATTCACGTCCTAGCGTATTAGCCGTTTCACAAAGTTCTTTATTCTTGTCTGTGCTGAATACTACTTGTGTGATTCCATAACGGTCACGCAAATCAACAAATGTCATCGCGCCCATCTTTCGTGCTCTCTGAACCCATCCAGCCAAAGTCACTTCTTCTCCTACATTCGCCAAACGCAGCTCACCACATGTTTTAGTTCTGTACATAATTATATTTGTTTTTCAATTATTTCTGTTTTGCCATTGTCAACTTACTTTTTTGAGCATTGGTATCACAAAATTAATACTAAATCTAACAACATTCATAACAATCTGTCAAAAACTTTCCTCACTCCAATTTTTTTATTTTTTCTTATTGCCCGATTATCAAGCACTTCCGTTTTTATCAATATTTTTCTGCAATTTTTTTATCTCAAACTATTGCACAGTTCGCCAAAACTTCCTATCTTTGCATCGCAATTAGGAAACAAACCTACTAGCAACGGGGTGTAGCGCAGTCCGGTTAGCGCACCTGCTTTGGGAGCAGGGGGTCCCAAGTTCGAATCTTGGTACCCCGACACAGAAAAGAAGTTATCAATTATGATAACTTCTTTTTTTATGACTTTATCGAAAATTCATAATATAATATAAAGTTGACGATTCTAAATACTTACCTTAAATCCACCCATAGCGGTAAATCCGGACATATCATAACCCATGTTTATCATATACTTGGCATCAGTGATATTTTCCAATGTTACAAATAGCTCAAAAGCATTCTCTATCATATAATTCGCCTTAAGATTCAATAATACATAATTCTGAGTCTCAACATCTTTAGCCACATACAATCCACCAACGCCTCTCAGTTCTGCATTCAATTTGAGTTTCGCCAAAGCTTGCCAGCTAGCACCGATAAAATATTGATTCTTTGGGGCTCCCGTCAAATCATTAAGAGTTGTATGTAAATAACTATACGAGGCACGTAATGTCAACTTATCGATAGGCTTACCCGTTGCAGACACTTCCAATCCTTTATTCGAAAATTTTCCCGTATTTACGTTTTTCATATCTTCCACTTGAATAAGGTTATTACCTTTGCTGCAATATGCGGTAATATCTATTCCAAAATATTTTGAATACCTTTTGCCAATTGTTATCTCATAATTCATCATATTTTCGGGTTCAAGATTTGGGTAGCCGTCCGATAAAGATACATTTCTCTAAATGATGGGTTTCTATATCCTTTTGCCGCCGATGCCTTAGCAAGCCATTGTTCATGAAGTCTAAGAACTACTCCTCCCGGCGGTACCCACTGAGTGCTAAACCTATCACTGTTTGCTACTCTCAACCCACCATTAATCACTAGTATGCCTTTAAAGAGCTCCTGTGATAACGTCGCGTAAGGTGAATACTCTGTCGTGCTTTTTCTCTTTATTGTCATCATTGAACCTTCAGAATACGGCAGTCCCCCTGACATTGGTATTTTCCCAGAGTATCTGTCAAAATCAAAACCGAAGGTGGCTGAAGCGCCTTTCCACGGCATAAAATTCTGATAAGCTATCACGCCAAACCTATCGTCTAAACTATGAAAATGTTTCGGATCATCTACATAATGATTCCCGTAGCTGTAATATAGCCTCACACTTCCGCCAGTATTTCTATAAGTATTGTTAATATTCAAGGAAGTTTCTCCTCTCACAATATTCTGATGGTATATATCTGTCGAATTAGGATCTGAAAGTTTAGGATAGATAGGATCATTCCCTATAAATTTAATCGCCGAATAATCACCTTTAATCTTCCATACATCACTAAAATCATATCCAAGTTTAGCATATAAATTAGCCTGCTTAAAATCGAAATCGTTCTTTATTCCATCAGTTCTATTATAACCTAGTGATACTACTGAAGAAAATCTGCCAAAACGCGCCATATTAGTTAGCGAAGACAGCCATGTATTATAAGAACCATACTGTGAAGTCAATGCAGTATGAATGCCATCTTTAGCAGCATTCTTAGTAATAACATTTATCACACCTCCCATTGCATTCGAACCATATAGCACTGAGGCTGGGCCTCTAAGCACTTCCACGTGGTCCACATATTCTGTACCATAGGTATCTGCTACATGATGTGAATATATCCCAGCAAACTGAGGTTGCCCATCCACCATCATCAGTATAGAATTAGTAGGATTGCCTCCTACTCCTCTTATTTTTATCGCACCGGAACCACCACTACTAACGCCAAAGCCAAAAATGTTTCGCTCTGACACAAATAAACTAGGCACTTGGTTTGATATAGCGGATAGTAATTGAGTCTGACCACTTACCTGCAATTCTACACTTTCCACGGTCGATACTGTATAAGGCAATAAATTTCTATTTACAGACATATTTGTACCAGTGGTAATCACCTCTCCTAACTGATAAACTCTAGTAGTATCAACCTTTTCTTTAGAATAAATCAATTCTGGAATTATCGACAAAACTATTATTGTATACAAAAGCACTGACATCTTAAGCCTATGATCATTCATATCTTTAATTCATATAATTATATTCTACAAAGATAAAATTATTACTAAGACTCTCAATTAAACCAATTACCGAAGTATAAACCATTTTTACAGATTTCCCAAGGCTCGACCATTGTAATAGGGCCCTGTTCTTATCATATATGACTATATGTAGGCTCAAAATCTCCAATCTTCATATTACTCCGGGCATAAAAAAGAGGCCCGGGAACTTT
>MTLE01003308.1_pt1 | contig 15986 bp, 18 predicted proteins | sample 1982461 | NCBI WGS metagenome assembly MTLE01 (sample SAMN05712605, study PRJNA340218) | biofilm metagenome | isolation source: sample SPL anode biofilm adapted to -200 mV | place: USA | collected 2012-02-03
CCAGCAGTTTGCTAAACTGCCGAACTCGTAAGGGTTCCGGGGGTTCGAATCCCCCCCTCACCGCCAAAACAATAAAAGCAAACTCCAAAGGAGTAAAGCAAAAAAGATAAGACCGCCCAAGCTTGCTTGAAGGCGGTCTTTTCCTTTTTGCTTTATACGGCCAAAGGCCGTTGCTTTTATTGTTTTGAAGCTTCCCCACCTGGGGAACGTCTCGCTATGCGAGGCAATCCCCCAAATGATATATATTATGTAAAAACACACTATGTAATATGCTGTATATTAATGAATATTTATTATCTTTATCTCTTAGATAGAGTTGTCGTAAAGCAACGCAACAATGTTGAGATAGTACAATTATTGTAAAAATTATTAAAAGTTTAGTTGCAACTAAACACATTTATGCCTAATTTTGCAGTCCAAAAAATAGATATCATCAAAGGAAAACAAGTTTTTTACAAACTTATTATAGATGATACTTCTCCCTTAGATGTATTTGAGGAATCTTTGGAAGAACAATACAAGAGCGAGATGGATAGTATCTATTTATATATGGAAGAGGTTGCAAACCTTAGACCACTACCAAAAACTAAATTTAGAGAGCTTAAAGGGGTAAAAGGAATAATAAAAGAATACGAATTCAAGAGTGAACACCTTCGAGTATACGCTATAAAGCAACCTAATTGTAAGTTAATTGTTATGTGTGGATATAAGAACACACAAGACGAAGACATCAAAAAGTTCAGATCATTAAAAGACAGATATATCTCTTCAATAAAATAATAAAAAACCAAATATGAAAACAAGAGCAGAACTTCTTCGAAGTAATGGCTATTGGATTGCGAAACTTCAGATAGAATTATTTCGCGAGCTTGATGAGTTCAAGAAAAAGAAGCAAATGAATAATTCCCAGCTCGCAGAATATTTAGGATGTACTAAAGGATATGTTTCTCAATTATTAAATGGAGATTTCAACCATAAATTGAGCAAAATTGTAGAATTATCCCTTGCAATAGGAAAGGCTCCTAATTTAGTATTTGATGATTTAGATCAATACATTAAAGATGATTGTTCATTTGAAAGCAATTCAACTTCCGGGGCTTCTATTTTATTTCAAAATAACAACTATAGTTTATCAGCGTAATGATACCATACAAGATTAGTAATATAGTAACAAAGCAATTTGCAATTTTCCCCGAAAAGTTTGTTAATGGGGAAATTGTGAATATAAACACTAATTATAATTTTAATCTCAAAGTTGATTTTTCTGAGATAAGGTGCTCTTCTGTGATTCAATTCATTCAGAAAGAGCAATTAATACTAGTACTGGAAGTTGTTTGTAACTTTGATATAGCAGCAGAAGGAGTTGATTTTATTAAAAATGAAAATAAAATTCCCGTGGATTTCTTGCGATATATGGCAACTATTGTTGTCGGCACTGCCAGAGGAATAATACATTCAAAAACAGAGGGAAGTGTTCTCAACTCTATAGTATTACCACCGATTAATTTAGTTGATACTATTCAAACTGACTTTCAAATTAATGAAAAATCAAATTGCAATTAGTATTCTTTTTGAAGCAATTAGTAGCACTAGCTATTAGTTAATATTTTGACATTTAGGTAAGCCCACATCATTCCTCCATACCTGCATATTGTTTGTTTCACAGGCAATTACGACAGCATTGTTGTTACAGGGAAAATATCAATAATCCTGATTTCAATTACCCTGAATTCGGGGTAATTGGACGAGATGCACGCACAAATAGGTTCATAATGTCTTTTGGACAATGGGTTGAACGGCAAAAGTAAAACGAAGTAACCCCAGCAAGGACCACCGAGCGGAGCCAAGAAATTACTACAATCTGTCCAAAAAGGTATACTACCACAACTTAATCAAAACACCTCACCATTCCACAACATTGTCAAGAAATTCATAGCCGGCAGAACATCAATTTCATTCATCCTGCGTGGATGCTTGTCCATAGAGACAATAATCAGACGAGCGCCGGGAAATTCCTCTGAGAATGCCTTCAATCCTCTTGTATGATGTGAATGCACCTCTTCAGTCGATTTAATTTCAATAGCAACATTGGCATTTCCAATAACTGCATCTACTTCGTATCCTGAAGTTGTACGCCAATATGACAATGAGTGCTGAGACTCTGAGTACCCAATATAAGCAATTATTTCCTGTATAATAAAGTGCTCGAATGCATGACCAAACTCTGCAGAGCCCGGTAAAAGAGATCTCCTTTTAAGCAGGAAATTGGCAACACCTACATCAAAATAGTAAAATTTAGGAGACTGAATAACTCTGCGTTTTACATTTCTGGTAAAAGCCGGTATCGTGTAGCCTATAAGAGTCTCCTCCAGGATAGAAAAATACTCTTTTACCGTAGGAGCACTTACGCCACACTCAGATGCAATATTGCTGTAATTAAGAATTTCGCCATTACTCAAAGCCGCAATTTCCATAAAATGTGAAAATGTTTTCAAATTTCTGGTAAGAGCTTCGGCTTTAATTTCTTGTTGCAAATAATCACCCACATAAGCGTGAATACGCTTGCTGGCATCATCTACCAAATAGTGTCTTGGCATCATACCATTATTGCAGGCTTTTATCAGGTCAAAATCCGGAATCTCTGCACTTACAAATGGATACAAGTGCTTGCTGATAGCTCTGCCGCCTAACAGGTTAACTCCGCTGCGTATGAGCTTGCGTGCACTTGATCCGCTTAAGATAAACCGATGATTTTTATTAGTCATTAGCCATTGCACCTCATCGAGTAATTCCGGGATTTTCTGAATTTCATCTATTATAATCAGCTCATTATCCGGAAGCAAACTTAACTCTTCGCGCAATAATGATGCACGACGATTATAACGTTCAAATTCGTCCGATTTTAGTAAGTCTATATATCGGGTATTGGGAAAAATCAGTTGTAATAACGTGCTTTTCCCGGTTTGTCTGGCTCCCCACAGAAAAATGCTCTCATTTTCTGAATCTTGAAGATTAATTTTACGAGAAAACATAACAAAAAATTTTTTACCGGTATAATTTCGAGAGTAAATATAAAAATTTTTCATGAATATCTAAAGTATAACTTTATTTAATCATGTATATCCAAAGTACAACTTTAGATTTTCACATATATTCGGAAGCTCTCAAACAATATCTTCGAGTATGAAAGAATTTTTTATATTTACATAAACATATTCGAGTATGGAAGAATATTAATCTATATATTCGACATGAAAATTCCTAAACCTTGCATCATGAAAAAATCTCTGAAAATCATTTCTATCATCTCAATTTCTATTTTTGCAATCCTGTGGGTTCTTGGCAAATTCGTTGATCTCAATAATTTTAACACAATAGATTTTCGTAATGTCTTTGTCTTGATTTATCTACTGGCGAGTCTAAAGTACTATCAACTTGATTCCCGTGATAAGGATGCCACAATCAAGGAGCTAAAAGAAAAACTAGGAGAATAAATGACAAAAATCCTTAATCATTTTACAAAATATTATTGATTTATTTTACACTTTGACATCATTCTGGTTTACACTTTGACAGGCAATTGTTCTACGAAATATAAACCGGTTTTTAAATTGTGATTAGTGCTAACCCCAAGCAACTAAACTACAGATTGTAAACGCAACAGCGTTTACGTCAGAAATTGGGTATTGATCGCGATACCAATTTGGTGATTTTCTTGCAGAATATATAACTGATAATGGTTTAATCAACACTTAAGCTGGGATAACTGCTGAGAAATCACTACTTTTATACTTTATTTATCAATCCCTAACCAAACGGAAACAATTTAAATGAGGAAATTTGTCTTATTCTTGCTTTTATTGGTGGCTATATCGTCACTTCGTGCTCAGGATTTAAAATATATAGAGGCCAGCACTCTTAATCTTATAGGAAAACCATTACCAAACACTCCTAACCCATACCACAGGATTGACACATTGGTTTTCAAAGGATTCAACAAAACAGAAAACGAGCAGGTACGTTGTCCGGTAGGAATGGCCGTTCTTTTCAGAAGCAACACAAGCAACATTTCTATCAGCACAGATTGGGGATATATCTATAATTCCGTCTCAACAATGGCTATCGCTTACAAAGGATATGACCTCTATATAAAGAATTCAAATGGTGAGTGGCAATATGCAGCCAGCGGAGCCGGCAAAGAAAACGAGAAAGGCAAGACAGACACATTCAAGCTTATAGAAAATATGGATGGGAAAATGCACGATTTTATGCTATACATGCCTATGTATTCAGAGATAAACTCATGCAAAATAGGGATCGACCCGAATGCTTCAATTGAACCATTGGAATCTCCTTTCCGCCACCGAATTGCAGTTTACGGATCTTCATTTACTCATGGAGTAAGTACCAGCCGTTCCGGAATGAGCTGGCCAATGCAGTTCATGCGTCATACAGGACTCCAGGTTTTATCTATGGGATCAAGCGGCCGTTGTCTGATGCAGCCTTATTACACTACAGTTCTTGAATCCATGGACGTCGATGCATTTATTTTTGATACTTTTTCCAATCCGGATTCTGCTATGATAAAGGAAAGGCTACTCCCTTTCATAGACAGACTTATTAAGGCGCATCCCGGAAAACCACTGATTTTCCAACGAACCATCTACCGCGAAAGAAGGAATTTCGACACTGCTCTTGAAAAGAGAGAAGCTGCCAAAGCGCACGCTGTTGAAGAGATGTTCTATGAGATTAAAAACGGCAAGGACAGGGCTAGATACAAAGATGTCTATCTTATAACACCAAATGCTTCTGATAGCCATGAAACTTCGGTTGACGGAACTCATCCGGATAATTATGGTTATACATTATGGAGTCGCTCCATTGAAAAGCCCGTAATGAAAATATTGAAAAAATACGGTATCTATTAGATAATTATGAGAAAATTACCTGCTTTTTTAACACTTTTTCTTTCAGCGTTTTGTGTCTGTTCCTATGGTCAAGATGGATGGAAATCCTACAATTATCCCGATAAAAATTTTAGAATCGATTTTTGTCAACAACCCAGTATATCCGCAGACACCTCATTTTTGCAGGACACTCCTATCGTGACATATAATTGGAAAATCAATGTTGACGATACTTTACATGAAAACAAATACTATGGGTTAAGTGTCACAAAGTATCCTTCCGAGTATATATGCTCTGACTCTCTGCTGTCTGTTGTGGAAGGTTTTATCAACTCTTCTCAGAATGAATTACTAGAAGATAAGGAGTTTGTACTTCTATCGTCTTCTTTGATTGAAAAGGATGGTTATCCCGGAAAGATCTTCAAATGGAAGAATACTAATACTAACATGTTTCTTGAGTTCCGCGTATTCCTGGTAAATAGCTCTTTATATCAATTATCTGTGGTTTCAAGAGAAGATCAGAATCATAATATATTTATAAACAAGTATCTTGATTCATTTAACCTAATTAATACTACCAAGGGAAGTTTTATTGTCCCGAACGATTCGGTTGAGCTAAAATATCTAATTGATTTTCCATCCAAACCTACGACACAAAATAAATTCATTGATTCAGAATACGGGAAATTGACAATTAATATCCAGACACTGGAAGCCGATGAAGCTTCCGATAATCTTGTCTATGTTTCACTTCAGACCAAATATCCGACGAAGGTTGTCAATCAGGGTGATATTTATGAATTAAATAAGTTTTATAAAAAATGTATTGACAACTCATTACAGTCAGTTAATGGTGAACTGATTTCAATAAGCGATGTATTCTACAACAACAAACCGGGCAAAGAGTACAAGAGCTATTTCTCTAAAGGTGAGTTTCTTATCGTTTATCGTGTATTTTACATCGATGAGTTTTTATATTCCTTTGGAGTCATCACATATCCAAATAAAGATAACAACAGAAAAATATCAGAGTTTTTCAACTCTTTTAGAATTGTCAAATAAACCATGCTAATTATGAATCATCTATTATCAGAAACAGCCCTGTGGATTACAGAGACGGAATTTGTGTATCCGGACGGTAGCATATCAAAAGGAAGAGGCGAATCAAATATTGATGTAAAAGAGATAATTATTATGAACAATAGCCGTACCATGTTCGGTGAGAATAAAATTACCAATGATTATGTAATCAGATATAGTTCGGATAATGAGTATATGTTTGAATCTGTGAACCCTGAACTTGGTGCTATGAAAGGAGTCTTCAATATTGACAGAAATCTTATTTTTTCAAAATTTACAGTTCAGGATACCGAGTTGAACGGATTCGAGATTATTAGAAGAGAAGATAATACATGTTTTGCACATGGAGCATTATACGATGGTCATACTTTGATTAATACCTGGAATGCAGTAATGAAAAAGCAGTAAAAATTGACATATGATAACAAAAGGGAAAAAGATTCCGGAAAATTCTGCCTTAAAGGAAGTCAATATGGCTTCTCACTATGTTGACAGCTTTCAAAGTGAATACTTAGAACAAATATCAGATTATGACATATTAGGAATTGGAAGACTATTCTTTTCATGTGGCCCAAAATGGGCAGACAACTTAATGTTATTAAGAGATAAAATCGTAGGTGTATTTGGTTTAAAGACATCTTCGCAAATCAATTCTGGACACAGAAACATAAATACATTCAAATTTGAACCCGGTGAACAACTTGACATTTTTCGTCTCTATGACAAAACAGAAAATGAACTCATTCTAGGAGAAGATGACAAACATTTAAATTTTCGTTTTTCGCTTTTACTAGACAGTCATAATATTGATGTAAACCATAAGAGAATTGTATTAACCACATTGGTAGAATATAAAAATCTTTTTGGACGCCTCTATTTTCTGCCAGTTAAGCCTTTCCACCAACTAATAGTAAAGGCTACTCTAAAAGATATGATTCGAAAGATTGTTTATTCATCATCTCATGAAAATCACGCTTAAGATATTATTCATACTTTTAACAACTAATCTATTCGGACAAGGCAAAAATCCTGAGGACTATGGATTCAGACAGATCAATGGCAGAAGATGAATTAAAACATTGGCAAAGTATTGTTGAGAACAGTTCTAATATGAGCACATCACGAGGAGACACATACAAAGCAACATATGAATTCTCAATCCCACCTAAAGAATATCTAGAGAAACTTAAAATTCCTGTTTTAGTTTGTTATGGAACAAAGGACTGGTGTACACCTTTTAATGATTACTTTAGAGTCGATTTGATCCGTAAAAGAAAGACAAATTTCACATTTCTGCCTTACATAGGCACAGAACACAACTACTTCCCAATATTGCCGGACGGCAAACCAAACTATGACATATATAATTGGGACAAAGTTGTCAAAGATTGGTTAAAATGGTTAGAACTATAACATAAGTGGAAAAAATACAAAAATGATAAGGAAATTTTTAGCAATTATTACCGGCACTGCCCTTTTAAGCAGTTGTTCTTCATTTTATCAACTTATTAATGTAAGTCCATCTGTAAGTATAAAAGATATTTCATTCTCGATGGAAGCACCTGATACTCTATGCAGGTTTCTATATTCGGACACCTTGGATAACGAATACCTCAGAGAATTAAGAAACACATACAAACTTGATGTATTGGCAAATAACCAGGAAAGAGAGCTTGACAAAATTCTATCCATTTTAGACTGGACCAGTAATCAGTGGGAACATAACGGAAGCAACAACCCTTCTAAACAGGATGCATTGACTATACTTAAGGAAGCACACGAAGGAAAACAGTTCAGATGTGTTGAGTACGGTATTGTAGCAACCTCCGCTTTGAATAGTATAGGCATCCCGGCAAGAACAATTGGTCTGAAAACCCGAGATGTGGAAAAAGTCATGCGTGGTGGAGGGCATGTTGTTACAGAAGTGTTTTCAAAGGAGTACGATAAATGGATTTTTATTGACCCGCAGTTTGACATTATGCCGGTATTAAACGAGAATCCTTTAAATGGCGTGGAATTTCAGAAAGAAATCTACAACAAGAATGTCAACCTGAAACTGATAAACAAGCAAGGAGAACTTAATAAAACAGATTCTGAGAACTACATAAAATGGGTCGGTAAGTACTTGTTCTATTTCGATGTGCTATTTGACCAATCAACCCTTAATTCAAACAATTTCAAATCCATAAACAGGATGACCAAATTGACCTTGGTACCTGTAGGTTGCAAAGAACCACGTATTTTCCAACGCCACAGTAAAATAGACTATAGTTATTACACTAATTCTCTAAATGATTTCTATAGAAAACCCTCGTTAAATTTATAAGATAAATAAAGTTTATTAGAGTGATGATATCCAGGATTGAAAGAATAACAATTAGCAGCAAGTGTTTAGGTAAAGATATGCCACTATTGGTCTATTTACCTTATGATTATGATGAGAAGAATGAATTGCCAACATTGTATTTTTTGCATGGTAGAACTGGAGATGAAAACATCCTTATTGACACCGGTTTAAACATTGTGGCAAATAGACTTTTTGAAAATCGAAAAGTTGATTCGATGATAATTGTATGCCCAAACATGGAAAATAGCCGGGGAATAAATTCATCTGACCTTTGCAAAGAAGTTAAAGATCCATCAAGCAGAGTAATTAATATCGGCATGTATGAAGATTACTTTATAAATGAGGTTATTCCGGAAATTGACAATAGATATAAAACAATCAAAAATCGGAAGGGTCGGTTTGTTGGAGGAGCTTCTGCCGGTGGGTATACAGCTCTCCATAATGCTTTTCGCCATCCTGATCTTTTTGCCAGGATTGGAGGACATATGCCGGCCCTGGAACTTAAACTTGAGGAGGAAGACAAAGCCTATTTCCAGAATCAAGATAGTTGGAATAAATACGATCCAATAAGTATTGCCAAAGAGATGAAATGTAGAGATTTCAGCGTTTATCTTGATGCCGGAAATAATGATGAAGGGGCGTTTTACCAAGGATGCTCTATTCTAAGTGAAATTTTAACAGAAATGGGTATTGAATGTCAAAATCATATTTTTGAAGGACATCATAACTTAGAGTATATAAAATCTAATATTGAAAAGTATCTGTATTTTTATGGAACTATTATAGAAGATGAATACAAAAAACCGGAGCCGGCAGGAGTACACGGCAAGAATCAATAGGGTAACAGATTATATTGAGCAGCATATCAATGATGAGCTCTCTCTTGACAAACTAGCCGAAGTCGCTTGCTTCTCCCCTTTTCATTTTCACCGCATATTCACAACCTTCACTAATGAACCCGTCAATGCCTTCATTCAAAGGGTCAGAATAGAAAAAGCTGCACGTCTACTTGTAAATGAAGACATTGCAATAAGTGAGGTTGCATATACTTGTGGATTTGGCAGCGTAGCCCATTTCAGCCGAACATTCAGAAAATATTTTGGGGTGACTGCCAAAGAGTACAGAGATACGGAAAAAGCCGTTTTTGCAAAGGATGGGTTATATTTTAGCAAGAATGGTCAACTCAGGAGCAAGATAAATCAACACTACCCGGATTTTAGAGATCAACTTTGCAGTGATGAAACAAATCAATTTAATCACTCAAATTTAATTTTTATGGAGACTAAAATCGAAATCAAAGAGATGCCTGCATTAAATGTCATATATTGCAGACATACAGGGCAATTCAACAAGATTGGCGAGGCTTACGAGAAGTTGATGAAGTGGGCAGGCCCAAGGGGTTTGCTGAATTTTCCGGCAACCAAAACCATTACCGTTTATCACGACGATCCTGCCATAACAGCAATTGAACAAGTTCGCCAGAGCGCCTGTATCACAGTAGAAAAAGATGTCAAAGTAGAGGGAGAGATAGGCAAAATGAAAATTGAGGGAGGAAGATATGCTGTCGGTCGGTTTGAGATTGATGTAACTGGATTTGAAAAGGCATGGAATACCATGTGCTTGTGGCTAACAGAAAGCGGCCAACAACCAAGAGAGGGCAATCCGTATGAGTTATATTACAACTCCTGTGAAGATGATGCCAAAGGCAAATTTGTGCTGGATATATGCATACCCGTTAAGCCATTGTAATTGGATCCATTACGTATTAAAAGAAAAGCGGTTGAAAATCAACCGCTTTTCTTTTAAAATATTTGAATCTATAGGTGTTGGCTTAGACTGGAATATTATAACAGCGGATTTATAAAAAAAATTTGCAAATTGATTTTTAGTCCATATCTTTGCACTCCCTTTAGAAAGAGGGATAGTTCTTATAAATCGGGGTGTGGCGCAGTTGGCTAGCGCACCTGCTTTGGGAGCAGGGGGTCCTCCGTTCGAGTCGGAGTACCCCGACAAATTGATTTCAACAAAATTAGAAACCTGTAAGTCGCATGATTTGCAGGTTTTTATTTTTTATCCCACCTCTTCCCTCCTTTCTGAGTTTTATATAATTTTATTTGTTGTACAAATTCACATACCGGAAGATTTCTTCAGTCAATTATTCAATAATATTGTTACATTTGCCGCATAAATCAATTTATGATTAAATCATTACATAGTTCCGTGTTGGACATTGCATAAAGAGAGCCACACCTTCATACGGCTCACATAAAACCTCACTTGTCGGTGAGGATTATTTTTGCATTACACATAATTATACATTCCGGACATACCGGATGGATGACAACATTTACACAACACAATGGAAACTAATAAATCAAATAAAAACGAGTGTCTCACACCAGTTATAGATTTCAATCTAATTACAGATTTTTTCAAGCAGATTGACCGTCAAGGTCCGGGAGCTGTCGAAATGACAATCAAGGCTCTGGAATTCGTCGGACCGATGGATGAAAACACCAAAATAGCCGATATCGGTTGCGGAACCGGAGGCCAAACCCAGACACTCAGAGAAAATACAAAGTCTTCAATTAAAGCCGTGGATCTTATCCCTCAGATGATTGATAAGCTGAGAGAGAGAGTCTGGGAAAACAGTCTGGGTAAAAGAATTGAAGGCATAGTTGCCTCAATGGACAATCTTCCGTTCCGCGATGAGGAGTTTGACCTCATTTGGGCAGAGGGCTCTATTTACCATATCGGCTTCGAAAGAGGTATAAATGAATGGAAAAGATTTCTCAAACCGGGTGGTTATCTGGCTGTATCCGAGGTTACCTGGTTAAAGGAAAACCCTCCAAAAGCCATTGAAGAGTACTGGACCAATGCTTATCCGGAAATAGATTTCACCTCAGCGAAGATAAAGCAGATGGAGAAGGCCGGCTATGAGCCTGTTGCAACCTTTGTCCTGCCAGAATACTGCTGGATGGAAAACTATTACAAACCCATGCTCCCTATTTTTGACAAGTTTCTTGAACAAAAGAGTTCAAGCGACTCAGCAAGAAAATTTGTAGAGGAGATGAAGGAGGAGATATCATACTACGAAAAGTATAAAGATTACTACAGTTACACATTCTTTATCGGGAGGAAGTATTGATATGGAACAGGTGTTTAAACCCGATGGATTCGAGAGAGGCGGGGTAATCGCAGAGCATAAAGAGCTTTACATAGTCAAGACGGAATTTGGAGAGATTGAGGCTGAAGTTACAGGCAACATGCGTTTCACAGCAACAGGCAGGGAGGATTTCCCTGCCGTTGGAGACTGGGTTGCCTTGAAAATCTACGATAACTCTTTTGGAATAATTCATGAAATCCTGCCAAGGTCTTCCTACATTAAAAGGGAGTCATCCGGAAAACAAAGTGAAGTGCAGATAATCGGTGCAAATATCGATTATGCATTGCTTGTGCAGGCTGTAGACAGGGACTTCAATCTCAACAGATTGGAGCGATATCTCATAATATGCAATGAGTCAAAAGTCTCACCAATTATTGTGATGACAAAGACGGATATAATCTCTGATATAAAAGCTGAAGAGATCCGGCAGAGAATATGTGACAGGATAACAGACGTCCCGGTTGTTTTTATAAGCAATGAGAACCGGAAAGGATATCCGGAACTTCTCACTCTGATAAAAGAAGGAAAAACCTATTGTCTGCTCGGGTCTTCAGGTGTCGGCAAATCAACATTGATAAACAATCTGACAGGAAGAGAGCTGATGAAGACCGGGGAGATAGGTTCTCAGACGAACAAGGGGCGGCATACAACCACACACAGAGAGCTGTTTTATCTTGAGAACGGGGCCGTTCTTATAGATAATCCCGGAATGAGAGAGGTTGGAATAGCAAACTCCTCCGCAGGAATGGAAACCACCTTCGACACAATTTACCATTTGGCCAGGGGCTGCCGTTACACAGACTGTACACATACCAATGAGTCAGGGTGCAGGGTTCTCAACGCTCTTTCCAAAGGTGATCTGAATGTGGAGTTGTATAATAATTATATGAAAATGGAAAAGGAGAGAAGTTTCTTTGAATTGTCTGAACTAGAGAGGAGAAAAAGAGACAAATCCTTCGGAATGATGGTAAAAAACTACAAAAAGGAGCATAGAAAGAAATAAATACCTAATTTTGTCGCGATAATTCTGCCGGTTTCCATAATAAGAAACATAAAGGAATTAAAAGGGAATCCTGTGAGATGCAGGAGCTATCCCCGTAGCTGTAAGTCCACTTTTATAACTGGCACTCTAAAGCCACTGCCCTTTTGGGCGGGAAGGCAGCCAGGAAAGGACAAGCCAGAAGACCTGCCGGCAAATAATATTCGCAGCTTTCGGGTGAAAGGCAAGATATATAGAGTCTTAGAACCTTATATGTTAAGCTCCCCGAAAGTTGACAAAATAAAGGTAGTGTTATGCAATATTTCAGGAAATATGCCCTTCTGATTGTTTTACTATTATTTACAATCATTGGCCATTCTCAGGCAGCCCGGAGAATTGTCTCTCTCGCCCCGTCTGTCACAAATATGATCTATCTGATTGGAGCTCAGGACAAACTTGTCGGATGTACCAACTATTGCCTTGAGGGGGTGAAGGATAAGAAGAGCATTGTAGCATCAGCCATAGAGGTAAATGTGGAAAAGGTCCTGCTTCTGAAACCGGATGTTGTCTTTGCTACCAGCCTGACAAAACCTTCGGTTAAAGATGCGATGAAGAAGCTGGGTATCAAAGTAGTTTCATTTAAAAGTGCCTCTTCCTACAACGAGATATGCGAACAATTTATGCTGATAAGCAAATATGCCAGTAGAGAACCTCTTGCGAGAAATATTGTCCAATCACAAAAAAGACGGCTGGACAGCCTGAAGGCTTTAATCCCTCAAGGAAAGAAACCAAAAATATTTTTTGAGATAGGAGCTAAACCTCTTTTTACAGCAGTTCCGAACACATTTATGCATGACTTCATAGTCGAGGCCGGAGGAGTGAATATTGCAACAGATATCACTACCGGTACTATCACCAGAGAAAATGTACTTCTTAAAAATCCTGATGCAATAGTTATTGTAACAATGGGCATTGTAGGAATTGAGGAAAAGGCGACCTGGGAAAAATACAAGAATCTCTCGGCCACTAAAAACGGAAAGGTCTTTACTGTTGATCCGTATAAGTCGTGTGGACCAAATCCGGTCACTTTCGTAGATGTAGTTGAGGAACTTACAACGAAGCTATACAAATGAGATATTCCAGATATATAAAGTGGGGACTCTGGCTTGTGCTCTTTCTCTTAATTGTGATTGCGGTAGTATTATACTCTCTTTCGAGAGGCGAGATTGATATACCGTTGTCAAAAATTGCCGGCATCCTTGTAGACGGGAAAGGGAGCATCGAGTACACCGTGCTGAACGAGATTCGTCTCCCAAGAATTATTCTGGGACTTTCTGTCGGCGGAGCATTAAGTCTTGCTGGAGTCATTCTGCAGGGTATATACAGAAATCCTCTGGTTGAACCGTACACTCTTGGAATCTCGGGAGGTGCCGCTTTGGGTGTGGCATTTGCAATAGTAACCGGTCTGAGCTATACAATAGGTTCTATCATGTTGCCTGCAGCCGGTTTTATTGGAGCATTGGCTACCGTGGTTTCGGTGTACATACTCAGCGTAAGAAAGGGGAAGATTCACACTCAAAACATGCTGCTGATTGGTGTTATGGTCAGTTTCATCGCCTCTTCTGCAATGATGTTCATTATGGCCACAACCACCAACGAAAATCTTCACAATATTGTCTTTTGGGTTATGGGCTCTCTTGATGAGGCAAACGGGAACCTTATCAGAATTGCCGCCATAATTTCTCTCTGCGGTCTGTTAGTTACATATCTCTTCATTCACACACTGAATGCACTCCGATTGGGAGAGGAAAAGGCCAGACATTTGGGTATAAACACAGACATCTCAATAAAGCTGCTTTTTATCATAGCCTCCCTACTCACAGGAATGTGCGTATCTGTAGCCGGTGTCATAGGATTTGTAGGTCTGATCATTCCACAATTCATAAGAATAGTTGTAGGTTCTGACTTCAGGATACTTATCATAAGCTCTTTCCTTACAGGTGGAGGATTCATAGTATTCTGCGACACACTGGCAAGGACTATTATAGCTCCCAACGAACTCCCGATTGGTGTCATAACCGGTGTTATCGGAGGGATATCATTCATATTTATACTAATCAACCTTGGAAAAAAATCCCGGTTAATCTGAAAATTGCAATGAACTTTTTAGAAATAGAAAATATGTCATGTGGATATGAGAAAAAATTTCTCGTATCGGATATTGACATCTCTATATCAAAAGGGAGTTTTGTGGGTATTATCGGCCCTAATGGTTCAGGAAAGACAACGTTTTTCAAGGGAATCTCGGGAGATCTGAAAATTAAAAGCGGAAAAATATCTCTTAACGGAAAAAATCTAAAATACGTCTCACACAAAGAGAGGGCTCGTAATCTTGCAATTGTGACACAAGATATCGAGAGTCCGGATATCACTGTTGAAGATTATGTATTAATGGGACGCCTGCCATACAATAAAGGTTTTCAATTTTTTGAAAATGAAGAGGACATAGAAATTGCCGAAAAGTATATGAAGCTGACCGGAGTCTCTCATATGAGAGACAAGATTCTTTCGCAGCTCAGCGGGGGAGAGAGGCAAATGGTTGCTATTACCAAAGCCCTCGTGCAGGAGCCGGAATTACTGCTTCTTGACGAACCTACCTCACACCTCGATATTGCACTTCAAATCCAGATACTCAATCTTGTTCAACAGCTTAATGACGAACTGGGGCTCACCGTTATGATGATAATCCACGATCTGAATCTTGCCGGAGAGTATTGTGACGAGCTTATTCTGATGAACAAGGGAAAGATTAAGGAAAAGGGGTTCCCAGAGCATGTCCTGACATATTCTAACATTGAGGAGGTTTATGGAACAGTTGTCTTTACACAGCCCAATCCACTATCAGGAAGACCTGCAATTTTTCTGGTTTCAAAGAGAATCCTTAACAGCATAAACAAAGAAAAATAATTATGCTAAAAAAAGAGTTGGATATATTCTTTGCAACACTCATGTTCTATACTCGTATTCCTGTACCATCCGGGACCGGTCATTCAGAGGATATTCTAAACAAAACGACACGCTACTTCACGCTTGTGGGAATTATAGTCGGAGCAATGGGAAGTTTGACTTTCTGGGCTCTTGATTTTGTTTTTCCATCCAATATAGCCATTATTCTAAGCGTGATTTTCACACTATTTGTTACAGGAGCATTCCATGAGGATGGATTCGCAGATACCTGCGACGGTTTCGGTGGAGGATACACAAAAGAAAAAGTGCTGGAAATCATGAAAGACAGCAGGATTGGAACATACGGAGCCACCGGCCTTATAATGATCTTGTTGACAAAATTTTGCTCTTTATCTTCCATTCCCGTTACTGTTATACCAATAGTCCTGATTAGCGGACATGCATTCAGCCGTTTCTGGTCTGTCTGCATGCTTTATACACAATCATATGTTCGCCCTGCCGCCCAAAGTAAATCAAAACCTCTTGGGCACAAGGCTTCTG
>MTLE01006973.1_pt1 | contig 15957 bp, 13 predicted proteins | sample 1982461 | NCBI WGS metagenome assembly MTLE01 (sample SAMN05712605, study PRJNA340218) | biofilm metagenome | isolation source: sample SPL anode biofilm adapted to -200 mV | place: USA | collected 2012-02-03
TGAGCGGAGTCGAAGGCAAAGAAGCGGCGAGGCGGGGAAGTTTTCCCAAAAGGGCTAGCACTTCGCCACGCTTCATTTGCAATTCGTGATTATGAGACTGTTGTTTAATAGCAACTGGCTACTCGCAGATAGCTAATGGCAGCCTGCGCCTTACCTGTGTCAGTTACCAGCAGCTAGAAGCCTTAACCAAAGTAACACTTTTGAGAGTTGAACGATTCAAACCATCGCTGGAAATACACAATATGGTGACAGATTTTATATTTGCGCCAGAAATCAACTCCGCAATATTTTATATTCCTACCCTTATGTTACGAACAGAAGAAGCATACTAAGTACAAATTTTATAGCACTATTTAAACAATTTTTCTAGTTTGAACATTAATTAACTATATATCAATTCCTTTAAATTTAAACGTGTTCTTCATTAAAGAATTTAAAAAACCCCCAATGAAAATTCTCGTCAGTGGCGCAACAGGACTAGTTGGTAGTGAGATAACAACGTTTCTTAAAAACCTAAAGCATGAGGTATCCTCTCTTTCGAGAGATGACTTCAGCCATGAATATGCTAATCTGTCAAATAAGATAAATGGTTTCCATGCTATAATCCATTTAAGCGGTGAGCCTATCCTTCAAAGATGGACACCGGCTGTTCGAAAAAGACTAGTAGATAGTCGTGTAGAATCCACGAAATTATTAGCCAATGCAATCAATGAAGCAAACAACCCACCCTCAGTACTGCTTGTTGCAAGTGCTGTTGGCATCTATAGCTCCAACGAGATAAACCAGGAGGATCAATTCCAAACCGCACCCGATTTCTTAGGGCATCTTGTACAACAATGGGAAGAGGCTGCTAGTTTAGCCTCACCGAGATGCAGGGTAATAAACATGCGATTTGGCGTAATCTTGTCTGATCGTGGTGGTGCATTGAAACAGATGTTACCGATATTTAAGATGGGATTAGGCGGCAAAATAGGAACAGGGAAACAACCATTCCCATGGATTCATATTAGCGATGTCAGCAGAGCAATCTATTTCCTGATAAACACGCCCACAATCAAAGGCCCGGTTAACTTCGTTGCACCTCAAGTGATCGATAATCTTACACTAACCAAGGTTCTAAGCTCAACCCTTAAAAAACCGGCTCTCTTCATGGTGCCCAGATTCATCATTAAACTTCTCTATGGCGAGGCAGCAGATACCTTATTAAAAGGACAGATAGTCAAACCAAAAATTCTTTTAGAAAACGGATTCTCATTTAACTTCTCAACCATTGACAAGGCTATTTCCGATATCACAAAAAAGGCCTAAAGCTCATTAAACCCTAACATCCTTCAATTGGGCTTTTCACTGAAAGGAAATTAAGTATCTTCGTTGCTTCAAACATCTTAGCCTAAAAGAGACCCCAAATGAAGCAGTTTAAGTTGTGGAATAACCTGGCCGGTTGGCTCGTTTTTATCATTTCAGCATCTCTATACATCTATACAGCAGAACCTACAGCAAGCCTATGGGATTGTGGAGAGTACATTGCTACTGCATTAAAATTACAAGTGGGTCATCCTCCCGGAGCCCCTTTCTTTCAACTGACCGGAAGGATCTTTGGCTTTTGGGCTGAAACCTCAAACGGTGAAGCAGCTAGAATGATAAATTATATGTCGGCTCTTTCAAGCGGATTCACAATCCTATTTCTCTACTGGAGCATTTCACTGCTTTTAAGGAAACTTATTGAACCTAAAAATGGACATTACTCCTTAATCATTTTAATCTCCTCCTTTATTGGAAGTATTTCCTATGCCTTCACAGACTCGTTCTGGTTCAGCGCAGTGGAAGGTGAGGTTTATGCGATGTCCTCACTATTTACGGCTGCAGTGTTTTGGGCAATCCTTAAATGGGATGAAGCATCTGACAATGATATGTATGCCGATCGATGGCTGCTTCTTATTACCTACTTAGTTGGCCTCTCAATCGGTGTACATCTGCTAAATCTATTAGCAATCCCGGCAATAACAATGGTTTATTATGCAAAAAAGGAGAAAAAACAGACTACACTAAGATTTATCCTTTACCTTTTGGCTTCATTCTTTATTGTATCTCTTATACTATTCGGCATTATCCCTTACACAGTCAAATTTTTTGCTGCCACAGAGATTCTATTTATAAACCAATTGGGGTTACCTTTTAATACCGGAACCTTAATAGCCTTAATAGTGCTGGTTACAAGCCTTTCCTCAGCTATTATATTCTCGATTAATGGAAAGAAACAGTATCTCTACATTACACAAGGATCAATCGGATTCTTAGGATTAATGCTCTTAACCTCTGCCTCGAGTCTGCTTACCGGAATCTTAGTGCTTGCTTTTTTCGGCGGAGTAATTTACGCAAGCTATAAGTATCAGCTAAAAAGAAGAGAGATAAACATGATCTCTCTTGGACTTACTTTTCTAATGATTGGCTATAGTTCGTTTATGATCCTAGTAATAAGATCAAATGCGGGCACACCTATTAATGAAGGAGAACCGGCAAATGCCCCTGCATTGCTTAGCTATTTAAACCGTGATCAATACGGCGACTGGCCTTTGTTAAAGGGGCCGTATTATGATGCTGAAATGGTTAGAATTGATCAAAAACCTCCATCATATAGAAAAAACAGAGAAAAAGGGGTTTATGAGCAATTCAACTCGGTTTTCGGAAGAACCCCTGTCTACGATGAAAAGAGAATGACTCTATTTCCTCGAATGTACAGCCAGGAAGCAAAAAACGTAAATGATTATAAAGCTTGGACTGGCAAGGATCCGAAAAACAACACTCCACCCACTTTTAAGGATAACCTGACTTTCTTCTTCACATATCAGCTTGACCAAATGTATTTCAGATACTTTATGTGGAACTTCTCCGGGAGGCAAGACGACATTCAAGGGACAAGTGAAAAAGATAATGGCAACTGGATTACCGGATTAGGATTTTTTGATAAAGGAAGAGTTGGCGATTTGAACACAGCTCCAAAAGTGTTAGACAACAAAGGACATAACAGTTATTATTTAACGCCACTAATTCTGGGATTAATTGGATTGGTCTACCACTTCCGTAAACATAAAAATGGAGCATGGCAGGTACTCTTACTATTTCTGATGACAGGTCTTGCTATAGCAATTTACCTTAATCAGGCTTCGCCACAACCCAGAGAAAGAGATTACGCCTATGCAGCCTCATTTTATGCCTTTGCAATTTGGATAGGGGTTGGCACACTTGCCATCTTAAAAACCCTATCTCATTACCTTAAACCCTTTGCCGGTATTTTGTTAGGCACAGCAATAACTGTTACAGTACCAACAATACTACTATCTCAAAACTTTGACGACCACAATCGTAACGGCCGATATGATTCGGTCAAGATGGCTAAAAGTTATCTAGATGCCTGTCCGAAGAATGCAATCCTCTTTACATCAGGCGATAATGACACCTTTCCTCTTTGGTACGTTCAAGAGATCGAGGGCTATCGAACCGATGTAAGAGTTTGTAATTTAAGCCTGTTCAATAGCGATTGGTATATTAGACAGATGGCTAAAAAGCAATATCAATCAGAGCCTCTGCCTATAGAGTTGCCTCTTGCAATGTATAATGATGGTAGACTAGATATGGTTTATCTGATGGATTCAGGAGATAGCACATCTGTCATTGATCTTCATGCCCTATTCGATCACCTGAGCAGAAGCCCGGAATCTTTTAAAACTGCCACTGAACAAGGCAATCTGGATGTCTTTCCCGGAAATACCTTTTGGATCAGAACCGATCCTGAAACCAATTATCCTAAAGAGATTCTCCCTTCAGATACATCAAAGGTATCACCCACTGGTGTGATCTTTAGGATTGAGGGAGGCGGAATTGGCAAGAATGACCTTGCTTTACTTGACATATTAGCACATAATAACTGGGAAAGACCCATTTGCTTTACCAATAATAATGGTAGCCCCATCTCGATGGCTCTGAGTCCTTATCTCCGAAATGACGGTTTAGTTTATACTCTGTCGCCTATTCCCGGGAAAAGCCTGGTAGAAGGAAATCAGATAAACACAAAGCGATTAACTGACCTCATCAAAGGGAAAAACATCCCCGATCTTTCAAGCCCCCGAATTTATTACAATGAAGATTATCGCAGAAATGCTTCAAGTTTAAGAATTATTCATAGCCAACTAGCTTTTGAATTAGCGGCTGAAGGAAAAAACAAGGAGGCTGGTGAAATTATTCAATTAGCGATGCAACGTTACCCTCGCAATACCATTCCAAGTGATCTATCACTACTATATCTAATAGAGAGTGGTATGGCTGCAAAGCAATTTGAGCTTGTCAATCCGATACTTACCGATGTAGCTAATGACTATGCTGACAAAGCAGAATGGTATGCTGCCCAACCTCTTACTGTTTTTAAGAAATATGAATTCAACTTCAGACAGTCAATAGCCGTACTTCATCACCTCTCAGATCTGGCCTACAATTATGATCAGACTGAGATAGGTGAAAAAATCAAGACCATCTCTGATGCAATCTACTCTGATTATTTAAGTAAAGTTGGTGCAACAAAATCAAAATAAAATACCGGGCTATCCATTGACCCTGCCTTTATGGATTAGATATATACTCTCCTCTTTCTTTCTTGTTCAGAAGAAAACAAAGAGAAAGAGTATATATCTAACATTTGATGATGGTCCTATTCCCGAAGTGACCCCGACAGTCTTAAAGATTTTAAGAGAGAGGGAAATTAAGGCGACATTTTTCTGTGTAGGAGATAATATTGTCAAACATCCTGATGTTTTTGACCAAGTTATAGCTGATGGGCATACCGTGGGTAGTCATACATTCCACCACCTTAACGGCTTCAAGACTAATTGTAGGACATATATTGATGATGCCTTGAAAGCGTCCGAACTCGTTTCTGGCACACTATTTCGCCCACCCCATGGAAGAATCACTTTTTGTCAATACATACACCTCAGACCTAAATTAAAGATTGTCTTATGGTCTATTCTATCTGGTGACTACTTAGCTGACTTCACCACGCAAGATTGTGTGAATACGGTTCTTCCAAACATTAAAAAAGGGGATATTATCGTATTTCATGATAGTATTAAGGCAGCCCCCAGAATGTTAGAAGCTTTGCCGATTGTAATTGACCAACTGAAAGAGAGAGGCTATCATTTTGAAACTCTATAAATCGGACATACCTGCTATGGTGGAATAAACAAGAGCACTGACTCATTTAGCGATGTTAACTAAATACTGTTTAATTTTACATCTCGAAAATAGAATTCATGCTTAATATACGATCAGCTTTCTCTGCAAGACCGGCTTTTTACCTAACGATAGCCGTGTATCTCATTTTAAATGCATGTGCTAATCCTGTGATGCCTACAGGCGGACCAAAAGACTCGACCCCACCTAAAATAATCAAAACCATACCTCGTGATCGAAGCATCAATTTTAACAGCAATAGAATTGAAATAGAGTTTAATGAATATGTAAAACTCAACACGGGGTCTAATAAGATACTGGTGAGTCCTCCGATGAAAGAGAATCCCGTCTATAAATTGAAAGGAAAGAGTTTAGTAATAGAACTGAAAGAGAAACTTATTGATAGCTTGACCTATAGTTTCTTCTTTACTGACGCAATTCAAGACATTACTGAGGGCAATTCAATAGAGCCTTTTAGCTATGTATTCTCGACTGGCCCACATATCGATTCATTAGTTTTAAGCGGGACACAATTAGCTGCACAGTCAGGTAAACCAGAAGAGGGAGTATTTGTTGGACTCTGGCCTATTCAAGATTCTATACATCCGATAGATTCTTTACCCTTACTCAACCCTCCGAGATATCTGGCTGTTGCAACAAAAGAGGGGATTTGGCAAATCCAGAATATTGCTGAAGGGAAGTATCAGTTATTAGCATTTAAAGATGTAAACAGCTCATTCACTTATGATCGGTTTGCTGAAATGGTAGGTTATCCAGACTCATTAGTTGAACCCTTCTATATTGCCCCACCAAAAAGACAAGAAAAGGACTCTACAAAGGCAGATTCTAGCAAATTAGCTAACAAAGAAACAGTAGCTGATACAGTTAGTAAGTCATTAACTAACTCCGGGTCATCTCTGGAGAAACCGGTATACAAACAGGATTCAATAAACTACCACGTAGCAGTATCCGATTCATCTGTTCAGGCTACCACCTTAGATAGCATCTCATCAAATGATTCAAGTAACAGAGGGGTAAACAAAGTGTCTCAGACCAAGAACTTTCCCAAGATCGAATTAACCATGTTTCAAGAGATTGACTCAACGCAGCGGTTCTTAGGGTTCAATTTACTTCGTACCAATCAGGGACAGTTATCATGGAGGATGCCATTAAATGAACCCACATTTGAATTCCAGCCGCCAGTAAAAGACACCATTATTTATAGATGGTCTGCCAAATTTGACACCCTTACCATGTGGCTTCCCGGTCAGAATGCCGATTCCTTAAAACTCATTGTCAGAGATAAGCTAAAGGTGGCCGATACCATCATTAAGAGTTGGACAGCACAAGCTCCGGTTAATCGGGGAAAGAAGAAGACAGCAATAGAGAAATTAAAGATTACGCTCAAAACAGAGGTTGGTAAAGTTAGATATTATGAGCCCTTTACACTCAGATTTGATCAACCCGTTCAATATATTAATCAGGATAGTGCCATACTACTATACTCTCCCAAAGACACTACTCTGCTAGCATTTCACAAGAGTGATTCTCTTGGGATGACTTGGCAATCGGACAGGATTCCAGAGGCGCTCACAAATTATCGAGTAATAATAAAAGACTCCACCTTTATAAGTGTCCTAGGAATTAAAAATAAAAAAGAGGACATTTCGGCAACAACGACGGGGCCTGAAATGTATGGGCAATTAATAATCAATCTGAATGATTTTGAAAAAGGAAGTTGGTTTTTTGAATTATTGGACGAAAAGGACAAAAAGCTAAAAACTATAGTACCTGAGGATAGGAAACTAACAATTAGCAAGTTACTACCTGCCAAATACAAATTAAGAGCTATTTTTGATAGAAACAGAAACGGTATATGGGATCCTGGTGAATATTTCGCCAAAAAACAGCCTGAGACTATTCTTTATTATCCACAACTAATTGAAATCAGGGCAAATTGGGATTTAGAAGAACAATGGTTGTTACCAAGTTCAAATTGAGTAAGAGCAAACAAGAATCTTACAAGCCAGTCAGATACATATATTATAGACTTTAATATAAAAACATACCACATAAATGAGAACGGGGCCGAATAAATCCGGCCCCGTTCTCATAGAAAGGAATGAGTTTTTTACTCCTCACTACAAATATTAAGACAATCGATAATCTGATTAAGGGTCTTACTTTTTAACGCGTAGTAGATCTTTTTACCATCACGTTTTGAAACAAGTATTCCCTTGTTTTTCAAGATATTTAAATGATGTGAAGCAGCAGCTTGCTCAATCTGTAAGCGTTCATATATTTCCGTAACACTTAATTTATTGACATCATTCAGCATATCAATGATCGCAATCCTCATCGGATGTGCCATCGCTCTTAATTTACTTGCGGCGTTTTCTAATTTCGCAATATCCAAATCAACTTTAGACATAGGTTTTTTTTTACAAAAATAATAATTTAACAATTCAGAAACTAAATAAGAACAACTTTAAATACTCTTTTCCAATTATTAGAACATTTCTTAACTCAATAAGAGAACTATAATCAGAGGCATCTAACATTGAGGATAATCTACCAATTTACTGTATTCCAACAACATAAACAGGGTTATCACAGAAAGACAAAGAGAACATTTAAAGATATTTTACTTACATTTCTATAAACAATGGAACATATGCAAAATTGGTGCCATCGAATAAACTCTTGTCACTTATTTTCAACTCAGGAATTACAAGTAAAGCCATAAAAGACAGTGTCATAAATGGTGCTTTGAGGTTAGAACCCCAACTTAATATAAACTGTTCCATAAGCTGAAACCGTCTGGCGGTTGTTTGTCCATCCATATCAGACATTAGTCCCGCAACCGGCAGTGGAAGTATAAATACGTCATTACCATCTGCTACCGAGATACCCCCTTTCACTTCAATAACAGCATTAACAGCCCGAGCGATGTCCTCATCATTTGTTCCAACAACAATGATATTATGACTATCATGAGCAACAGTCGAAGCCATAGCACCCCGTTTAAGTCCGAATCCTTGGACAAAAGCAGTAAAGGGTGGGGCATCATTTTGGTACCGGTTAATTACAGAGATCTTCAGGATATCATTATCAAGATCGGGAACAACTTCCCCATTGACAACATTTGGATGTACAGAAATTGCTGTCGTTGATAGCTGTCCATCATAAGCTTTGATGACTCTCATATGACGTCCTTCTGCCTTGACTTGAAAATCGTCAGGTCTTACCAGCCCAGTTCTAAAGCGGTTAGGTTTAGATATTGGCACTGACGGGACTAGACAAGTTCCTGATTCAGCAACTTTAATTCCATCAATGAACACCTCTTTTATCTTGAAATCAGTAAGGTTATTAACCACCATCATATCGGCAGGATCACCAACTTGAAGCAAGCCAACACTCAAATTGTAGTGTTTTACGGGATTATAGGTAGCGGCTCTTATCACTCTAAAGACGTCATACCCTAAAGCCAGAGCCTTTTTCACCAATAGGTTAACCTGGCCCTGTAAAAGGTCACTAGGATGTAAGTCATCGGCACCCATCATGACCATTGAAGGATATTCCTGAATTAGAGACGACAATGTATCAAAGTTTTTTGCAGCTGAGCCCTCTCTAATGATAATCTTCATACCCCGTTGTATCTTTTCAAATGCTTCCTCAAAAGTCGAAGCCTCATGATCAGTAGAGATACCCGAATCAATATAACGTTGAAGATCATCACCTGTTAGACCCGGGGCATGACCATCAATAGGTTTTCCGGCCTTTCTTGCAATCTCAAGCTTCTTCATCACCTGACTATCTTTGGAGATCACACCAGGATAGTTCATCATCTCGGTAAGGAAATTTATATCGGGTAATGAAAGAAGCTTTTCTATATCTGAAGGGCTAAGAGATGCACCAGAGGTCTCATATTTTGTAGCTGGAACGCAACTTGGAGCGCCAAAATAGAACTTAAATGGAATCTTTTTCCCATTATCTATCATAAACCGAACCCCTTCAATACCTAAGACATTAGCTATTTCGTGCGGATCGGATACAACGGCTATTGTACCGTGTGTAACTGCTACTCTGGCAAACTCTGAGGGCACAAGCATTGAACTCTCAATATGAACATGTGCATCTACAAACCCTGGTAATATATAGTGACTTTCATTTACTGCTCTTTCCTTAATGCGCTTGATCCGGCCATCCTCAACCTCTATTACGCCTGATATTATTCGTTGATTTACGACATCAACAATTTGCCCTTCCAATGTAAAATGTTTTAGCGCCTGCATTATGTTTCCTTTAAATAATAATCAAATATAAATATAAAGTGCCTCGTATATGAGGCACTTATCTACAAATAACATGCTAAAGATGAAAATGACCCTTAATCAGAAAGATTATTTACCCTTTATGAACTCCATTAACGACGTTTTGCTGCTATCATAGCCTAGCACATCAACTACCTGATAATAGTTCTCCTTATCAATACAATATTGATAAGCATACTTTGCTATCTCAAGTTGAGTTGTATCAAAAGTAAACACCTTTACAATGCATGCTATCTGAACTGCTTTAAAACAACGACCTTTTGAGATAATATCCTGAGCCATCATCTTCTGAGTACTCTCAAATGTTTGCCTTGAAATAGTCTGTACAAAACCATCTAATTCATCATCACTAACACGGCAATCTCCCCCAACGGGTGGTAAAGGATCATACCCATGTTTTCTTACACTCTCACGAAAAGTATAAAAACTATCTTTCCCCTTTATCGTCCTAAACAATTGAGCCAAATAATCAATATTATCAACATCATACACAACCGACCATAAGTTTTGAATTAAACTTAAACGTTGACGTTCGTCTTGCGTCATCATGCAGATTTTCATCAATTGTCTAATCGAAATACAATAGCTGCTGAATCGTTCACCAAAATCAGATATACCACTATTAACACTCTTTGAGCCTACACTCTTAACTTCTGATCTAAAGAGATGTTCTTCCATTGGACCATTACATCTATGCGGACCATTATACTGCTCCCAAACAGGATAGTCATATCCTTCATCATAAAAATCATCAACAATAGGTTCTTCTCTAATGCCACCTTCAGTTACCAAGATATAATCATACAACCGAATAGCCGAAGACATCTTATTAAATGCATCATAAACAATCCAAAAGTTCTCTTTATCGGCTACATCAGTGTATGAATCGATCGCAAAATCTAGTTTCTTCTGATCTGTCCTAAACAAATCACATATCCTTCTAACCTGAGCCGAAGTAAATCTATAATGGTCGTGCCAGCCTCTAAACTCACTATAGAGTTTATCATCATCCTGCCCACGTTGCATCGATTTAATCTTCTTATCAAGAAACGAATCTTGAACCATCTCTACCTTTTCCTGAGCCGTAACCTTAAGGGCTACAAAAGCAAATAACATCAATACTATAACCTTAATCTTCATATTGTCGATTTGTTTTTATTTATAATGCTGAATATCGTTTTAAAAGAATCGCTATGCTAAAATTTGTACCTGAATCGAAAATCTGACTGATCCGTCAATTAAACATCATACAAAAGCTACGGCAATATCGTAAAAAAACCAATATGTTATTAACCTTCCCTTTTTGAAACAAAGAAAGTCTTATCACTTTGATATTTATCTCTAATTTCGAATGAAAATAAAGGGTAAGCCGAACCACCTGGTGGCCTATTCCAAGAGGTTCAACCATTTTGATTTTAAAATCATAGATTATGTCTACAATAATCCCTTCAAACCGTATACTATATACTGACTACCTTTTTACGGGAGAAAAGCCACCAATAAAAAATGGTTGTATCGAGATAGATAACGAGGGCACTGTAATCTCGATAATAGATAAACCCACATCTCAAATAAAGAAGGAGGCATCCTATTTCCCCGGGGCAATTATCCCTGGATTAATAAATGCTCATGTCCACGTTGAGCTGTCTATGTTAAACAGCATCGTTGCTCCGGAAAAAGGTATGACTTCTTTCATATCTTCTATTACAGGCCTAAGAGGGAAATTTTCAATTGAAGCCCAAACAGACGCCATTATAGATACCCTAAATGAGTTATACAACCAAGGTATTGTCGGAATCGGTGATATCTGTAATACCCCGCTTAGTTTTGAATCTAAAAGCAAATCACCCATAAGAACCCACAACTTTATCGAAGTCTTTGGCCTTGATTCGACCAAAGCAGACCAAACAATTGATCAAGCCTTAAAAACCCTTATTGAAGCTCAAAGCATGAATTGCGGCTCAGCCTCACTCACGCCCCATGCCCCTTATTCGCTTTCTCAGAAACTTATAACTAAACTCTATGACTATCTTGTAACATCCTATCAGCTCGTTTCTATACATCTGGCAGAAAGCAAACAAGAGATAGAGCTTCTTGAACACCGCACAGGAGAGATGGCTGAGCTCTTTGGGAAAACCGGTATGCTTAAAAACTTACCTGATAGCTTTCGTTCTCCAATCGAAATGGTAAAAACAGTAATTCCGAAAGGCTGCCGTTTACTAACTGTACACAACACCGAACTGAACGAAACAATGATAGACGACCTCAGACAGCACTTCAACGATTTATGGTTCTGTATCTGTCCGACTTCTAATTACTATATTAACAAAACATCTCCTGACATTCAACTTCTAGACTCCTCAAAAATTCCCATTGTAATAGGAACTGATTCAAGGGCATCAAATCCTGCTCTGCTTATAGCGGAAGATCTCATGGCAATTCAACGACTTGCACCAACGCTTCCGGCATGGGTAATTATAAAATGGGCAACGGTGAATGGCGCCCGTCTCTTTAATTGGGATGATCTGGGTGAGTTAAAACCTGGCACTAAACCAGGCTTGGTTTGGCTTAAAGGTGTAACATCAGGAGAACATCTGCCAATTCAAGGACTATCAACTCAACGGATAGTCTGATTATTCCAAAGTCCTAGTCACTAGATTTTCAATGATTTCTTAGTAAAAAAAAAGGTATCTCAGTTAACCCTGAGACACCTTTTTTACAATCCAGTGAGGTACTCTTAGTACATATCACCCATACCACCTGGCATACCGCCGGGCATTCCACCTGGCATAGCTGGTTTATCCTCTTTTGCTTCAACAACGACACACTCAGTTGTTAATAGCATTCCTGCGATAGATGAAGCGTTCTCAAGGGCTACACGAGTAACCTTGGTAGGATCAATAACACCGGTCTCAAAGAGGTTTTCGTAGGTCTCTGTTCTGGCATTGAAGCCATAGTCACCCTTACCATCTCTAACCTTCTGAACAATTACAGAACCTTCTAAACCTGCATTCTCAACGATCTGCCTTAAAGGCTCCTCCAAAGAACGGCGGACGATAGCAACACCTGTTTTCTCGTCAGCATTGTCGCACTTAACATTATCGAGAGCCTCAATTGCTCTGATGAAAGCAACGCCACCACCGGGAAGAATACCCTCTTCATTTGCAGCACGAGTAGCAGCAAGAGCATCCTCGAAGCGATCTTTCTTTTCCTTCATCTCAACTTCACTAGCTGCACCAACATAAATAACAGCTACACCGCCACTCAGTTTAGCCAAACGCTCCTGAAGTTTTTCACGATCATAATCAGATGTAGTAGTTCCAATCTGAGCTTTAATCTGCGCTACACGAGCATCTATCTGCTCTTTCTCACCACGTCCACTGACAATGATAGTATTCTCCTTATCAATTGAGACCTTCTCGGCACGACCAAGATAACTTAAGTCAGCATCTTCCAGTTTGTAGCCCTTTTCTTCACTAATAACAACACCACCTGTTAAGATTGCAATGTCTTCGAGCATCTCCTTACGACGATCACCAAAGCCAGGAGCCTTAACTGCGGCAACCTTTAAAGAACCACGTAGGCGGTTAACAACTAAAGTTGCCAATGCTTCACCCTCAACATCTTCAGCAATAATCAAAAGAGGACGGCCACTCTGAACAGCTTTCTCGAGGATTGGTAAGAAATCCTTCATAACACTGATCTTCTTATCATAGATCAGGATGAATGGCTCCTCGAAAACAGTCTCCATCTTCTCAGTATTGGTGACAAAATAGGGAGAAATATAACCACGATCGAACTGCATACCTTCAACTACTTTAACAGTGGTTTCGATACCCTTAGCCTCTTCGATAGTGATAACACCTTCGTTTTTAACCTTACCCATAGCTTCAGCAATTAATTTCCCTATTACGGTATCATTATTTGCTGAGATGGTAGCAACCTGTTCAAGCTCCAGATTGCTATTAATCTTGCGTGTCTGGCTCTTTAAATGATCAACTACTGATAATACGGCTTTATCAACGCCCCTCTTTAAATCCATCGGATTTGCACCAGCAGTCACATTCTTTAAACCTTGTGCATAAATAACCTGAGCAAGAACAGTTGCGGTTGTTGTACCATCACCTGCTAAATCATTGGTCTTAGAAGCTACTTCCTTAACCATCTGAGCACCCATGTTCTCAGTCTTATCTTTTAACTCGATCTCCTTTGCCACTGTTACACCGTCTTTGGTCACAGCAGGAGCACCAAACGACTTCTCAATGATTACATTGCGACCTTTAGGGCCTAAGGTAACCTTAACTGCATTAGCCAGAGCATCTACCCCTTTTTTTAAGGCTTCTCTAGCTTCATAATTGTAGCGAATTTCTTTAGCTGCCATAGTTTATTGTTTTACTTTGTTAATATTTCAATTTCTTTTACAGGATAGCAAGGATATCAGACTCCTTCATGATGAGATAATCTGTTCCATCAACACTAATTTCAGTTCCTGCATACTTTCCATAGAGCACCTGGTCACCTTCTTTTACCGTCATTGGCTCATCTTTCTTACCATTACCGACAGCAACAATGGTTCCGCGAAGGGGCTTTTCTTTTGCAGTATCAGGAATAATAAGTCCGCCCGAAGTGCGGGTTTCAGCTGGGCTGGGTAATACCAGCACGCGGTCTGCTAAAGGTTTTATTGTCATACTTGAAAACTTTTTATTATACAGGTATTAGTTATATCTATGCTGCCTCGACTCGCTAAATTCGTGCCATCACTAATAAATATGAAAAAATGACAGTATTCAGGCTCCCGGTTTATACATAAACAAAGCTCAACCTAACACAAGCTATTATATACCAATCTGTTAAACAATAAGTAATAAACAAGATCGCCCTATCTAGAAACCATTAGGTTCAGACAAGGCAATAAAAAAAGGTGTCAGAAAATGACATTCTGACACCTTTACAAATATTATGGTAACCTTAGTTCTGAGGTTGTTCTTCCTGAGGAGCAGGAGCTGCTTGAGGATTCTTTTGGAAATCAACGGCAGGTTGCTTACCAGCTGCCTCAACCTGCTTGTTTAACTCGCTAGAGGTTGATACATTTTCCACATTATTAGTATTACGTGGGATAACGAAAGTGGTAAACAGGGTAAGAACGAGCAATACGATTGCCAGTGTCCAGGTGCTTTTTTCTAAAACATCTGCAGTCTTTCTTACACCCATGATTTGATTTGAACCGGCAAAGCTTGAGGTTAATCCACCACCCTTTGAGTTCTGCATAAGAACGACCAAGATAAGTAGTGCAGAGACTACTAAAATCAGAACTAAAACAAATACGTATGCGCTCATTAGTCTAAGATTTATTACTGTTATTCAACAATTCTTCAATTTGGCCTGCAAAGTAAGTACTTTTTTCCGGATTAATCAAAATTAACTTCTCATAAATTTTAATCGCTCGTGGAATATTACCCTGTTTTTTATATATTGACGCAAGGGTTTCACTAACTATATCCTCCGTATCGTTCATTGAATTTGTAGCCAGATCAGCCGGATTAAAGAATCCAGCCCTCGGTTTGGCCATCTTTGGCTGTTCCTGTATAAATTTATCAATGATAGATAACTTAGAACCTAAACCAACTGAGTTACCCGCTTCCGATAATTCAGGTTCAGCCTCAAGTGCGGTAATATCATAGACTTGCCCATCTTGCCTGTTTGACGACGGTAACGGAACTAAATCCAAATCCCCACTCCTTGCCGTCTCAATAGCCTTCTTTAAAGTCGTCTGCTCTTTCTTTCTCGCCTCCCTTAACTCTTTTAACCTCTCATCAATTAACTTTAGCAGGTCAGCCTTTTTATCTACATGTGAAACCACAGGAGTCTCATGCTGCTCAACCTTAGGAGGGTATAAATTCTCTTTATCTGATGTCTCGGAAAGAACAGGATTCAACGCTTCATCATCTTCATCATCCTCATCAGCCAAAGAGAACCCTTCAATAACTGCATCAACATCAATCTGAGCATTTTCATTTAAAAATCCCTCAATAGGCACAAAGTGAATCTCAGCTGGTTCAACATCCTGTTCGACCAACTCCTCGGTCTCCTCTTCAAGATGAAGACTTACAATAGTCTCATCAGACTCCTGTATAGCAGGGCTAATATCGGCTTCCTGCGAAGTATCAGCAGGAGGTTCTTCTAATTCAGAATCAGAATCAATTGAATCAAAACCTTCTTCCAAATCATGTGTCGATTCCTCGAAAGCGGTCATTGAAGATACTTTCATCTCCTCAATTAACGCCTCAACCCCTAAATCAGGTATAGATCCTGTTTCACTTATGACATCATGAACCTTAATATCACTTTCGGCAGAGGCATTTTCAGTCAGCTCCTCTGCTTCAGTTTTAACTAATTCCAG
>MTLE01002186.1_pt1 | contig 15954 bp, 11 predicted proteins | sample 1982461 | NCBI WGS metagenome assembly MTLE01 (sample SAMN05712605, study PRJNA340218) | biofilm metagenome | isolation source: sample SPL anode biofilm adapted to -200 mV | place: USA | collected 2012-02-03
GTTCGAATCCTGTCTTCCCGATTGATGGTTAAACATCATTATTACACTTAGGCGGTGTAGCTCAGCTGGCTAGAGCGTCCGGTTCATACCCGGGAGGTCGGGGGTTCGATCCCCTTCGCCGCTATTTTATTTTTTCAGTTGGACCTTTAGCTCAGCTGGTTAGAGCTCTCGGCTCATAACCGAGCGGTCGTTGGTTCGAGCCCAACAAGGTCCACTTTTTATGGAGGATTACCCAAGTCCGGCTGAAGGGAACGGTCTTGAAAACCGTCAGGCGTGTAAAAGCGTGCGTGGGTTCGAATCCCACATCCTCCTTTTGTTTATTTATATAAACTATTTTTGGCTCGGTAGCTCAGTTGGTAGAGCAATGGATTGAAGCTCCATGTGTCGGCGGTTCGATTCCGTCTCGCGCCATCGTATGTCTTAATAAATAAGACTTTGCGGGTGTAGTTTAATGGTAGAACCTTAGCCTTCCAAGCTAACTACGCGAGTTCGATTCTCGTCACCCGCTTTACCTTTTTTATTGTAAAGAATGGTTCTTAATGTATACACATTAGGACGCATAACTCATCTGGTTAGAGTGTTGAGTTTGTGATGATGTAGCAAAATTATCTAGTCGATGGTTTAGCTAAAATACCTCGTAGTTGTGGTATCAAACCTCTAGCAACCTGAGTATATAAATCATTTTATGTTTTTGTGTAAACTTAGGGCGCATAGCTCAGCTGGTTAGAGCGCACGCCTGATAAGCGTGAGGTCGGTGGTTCGAGTCCACTTGTGCCCATTTATTTGTTAGCTTATTTGAAAGATTTTAGCTTTCAAAATGTTTTGATAAATGATATAATAAAGAAGTTGGGGAAGTACTCAAGAGGCTCAAGAGGACGGTTTGCTAAATCGTTAGACTGGGAAACCGGTGCGCAGGTTCGAATCCTGTCTTCTCCGTCACATACGTCTATTGTTGAATAGACGTTTTTTTGACTATGTATTGGTGATTATCACCGTTTAATTGTGTCTGTTTAAGACGAGATTGGGGGTAGCATGGCGCTTCTTGACAAAGTTAAGATAGAAGAAATCAGATCTAGTGTCAACATTGTGGATGTGATTTCACAACATGTGCACTTATCTAAAGCTGGTACGAATTATCTCGGGTTATGTCCTTTTCATGGTGAAAAGACGCCAAGTTTTAATGTTAATTCTCAAAAACAGTTTTACCACTGTTTTGGTTGTGGGAAGTCAGGGGATGTTTTTAAATTTCTTGAAGATTACAAGGAGATACCATTTCGCGATGCAGTTAAAGAAGTCGCTGATATCGCTGGTATTCCTCTTGAAATAGATACACGCCCTGTAAAAGATAATCCAAATCAAGCGATTTATGATTTGCATACTCAAGCGGCACGGATTTACCACACAGTCTTAACAGCGACTGAAGAGGGCGCCAAGGCTCGAGAGTATCTCTTAAGTCGTGGGATATCTGATGAAATCATTGAGAAATTCAATATTGGATTGAGTTTGTCAGATAATGATTTTCTATACCAGAGTGTCAAACAAAAATTTGAAGAATCTGTTTTAACAAATTCTGGATTGATTACGTTCGCTGAGAATCGCATTTTTGACAGTTTTCGTGGCCGAATCATGTTTCCGCTTAATAATGAGCGCGGTCAAGTCATCGCTTTCTCTGGGAGAATTTGGCGATCAGAGGACTTAGACAATAAAACATTAGCTAAGTATAAAAACTCAACGACCACACCAATTTTCAACAAATCTGAAGCGCTGTACAACCTTGACCGAGCGGGTAAAAGCATCAAAAAAACGCATGAAGTTTATTTGATGGAAGGCTTTATGGATGTTATTGCGGCTTATGAAAATGGCATCAGCAACGCAGTGGCAAGTATGGGAACGGCATTGACGGAGGGACATATACGCAAACTTCGGTCGTACGCTCATAAATTCGTTCTCGTTTATGATGGCGATAAGGCTGGGCAGAATGCCATTTACAAGGCTTTAAATTTACTACCTTCAGAAGATGTCGAAGTGGTTCGAATTCCTGATGGTCTAGACCCAGATGAGTACAATAAAGCTTATCCCGATGCGCTTGGCACTTTGATGACAACTGGTCGGATGGCACCAGTTGAGTTTTTGATGGACCACTTAAGGCCAGCAAATTTGACCAATCTGCAAGCGCAATTAGATTTTATTGACTTAATTGGGCCTAAGATTGCTGCGATTGACTCTTTGACGGCTCAAGATGCCTATATAAAACGATTAGTTGAGATTTTACCGGATTTCGAGTATAATCAAGTAGAGTCTGCCGTTAATCAAAGACGAGAAAATGTGATTGACTCACAGTCGATTTATGACGAATCGTTTATGTTTGATGATGGCATGGCACCTCCACCTGAGGAGGATGATGACGCATATGTCGACCCAACACTTGTAGCGCCTATTCCTGTAATGGGTGCTAAGAAATTGTCGCAAATTGAGTTATCTGAGTTACAATTACTACATCGGATGATTTATCATCCAAGTGTGATGGCACGTGTCGTTGCAGCAAATGATTTTCAATTTGTGCATCGGCGGTATCAAGATCTTTTTGAGGTCATGAAAGACTTAGAAGAGGTAGAGGAAACAAATCTGGTGGGACAGCTGACTGGCGAAGCCACAGAGACATTTTATGAAGTTTTATCAACAGTTAATGTGCCAGATGATATATCTGATCAAGAAATTGATGATTTATTAAAGAATTTCGTGAAGGCAGCTAATGGCACTCAATTGCAGGCGTTACAAGATCAACTCGTACAGGCTAAGCAAACGGGAAACAGTGCCTTAGAATTACAATTAACCTTGCAAATCATTGCTCAGAAACAACAAGATGGGGTATAAAATTGGTAGAAACAAAAAAAGATAATAAAAAAATCGGCTCAGCTTTTGATGTCGCGGTAGCAGAATTTATTCGCGACCATAAAAAGTTAGGTCAAGCTGTAGACGATGATATTACAGTTGAACTCATCACAGAATTTGAGTTAGATGCTGAAGGAATTGAGGCTTTACTGACAAAAATTCAGGATTCCGGTATTTCAATCGTTGATAAAAAAGGTGAACCGTCAGTAATGGCACTTGAATCGACAAAAGTCGATGAAAAGGAAGCCGAAGAAGAAGTAGAAGAAATCGTAACGAATGTCCGTATTGATGATCCAGTTCGGATGTACTTAAAAGAAATCGGCCGTTTCCCACTTTTGACATTTGATGAAGAAACACGTTTGGCTGAGGCAATTGTTGCGGGTGATGAAGAAGGTGAAATGGCTAAGCAAATGCTTGCTGAAGCCAATCTACGTCTCGTGGTATCCATTGCCAAACGTTATTCTGGTCGTGGGATGCAATTTCTTGATTTAATTCAAGAAGGTAACATGGGGCTTATGAAGGCCGTTGATAAATTTGACCATACCAAAGGCTTTAAGTTCTCGACTTATGCCACATGGTGGATTCGTCAAGCCATCACACGTGCCATTGCCGATCAGGCAAGGACGATTCGGATTCCAGTTCACATGGTTGAAACGATTAATAAATTAATCCGGATTCAACGCCAACTTTTACAAGATTTGGGTCGTGACCCGTCACCTGAGGAAATCGGTGCGGAAATGGATATTAAACCGGAACGTGTAAGAGAGATATTGAAGATTGCTCAGGAACCTGTATCGCTTGAAACACCCATCGGTGAAGAAGATGATTCACATTTGGGTGATTTCATCGAGGATGATGCGATTGAAAGTCCAATTGATTATACCAACCGTGTGATGTTGCGTGAACAGCTTGATGAAGTCATGGATACTTTGACTGACCGTGAAGAAAATGTTCTTAGAATGCGTTTTGGTTTAGATGATGGTCGTATGCACACACTTGAAGATGTTGGCAAGCAGTTCAAAGTAACGCGTGAACGGATTCGTCAAATTGAAGCCAAGGCTTTGAAAAAATTACGCCATCCAAGACGTAGTAAACAATTACGCGATTTTATGTAAGCAAAACAAAAGACGTCACCTGGCGTTTTTTTTGCTCTAAAATATGGGCGCCTCTAAAAACTGCTTTTGCTCCTGCGGTTACTCGTCGCAGAAGTGCTTTGATGATTTTTGAGTTAAATTTTTCTAGCGCTAGGCATTGCGACAAGGCTTGTGGCTGCGATTACTCGCCACAGAAAGCCCACCTGATACTGCAAGGTGCGGAGCAATAATGACGCGATAGGGAAATTTAACCAAAAGTGGCAAATCTGAGTTTTTGGAGGTGTCCATATGATTTTAAGTGAGCATTTTTCTTGAAAATAGATTACAATAAGCATATAATAAGATTAAAGGTCAATATTGGTCAAACGATCATTTACCTTTTAAATCATAAAAAATCAAGGATTTTTCTCAATACTTTGAAGTCTTCTTTTACTTTTAAAACATTGGGAAATACTTGCAAACTGTAAAGGAGTTACCGCCTATGCTCTGTCAAAATTGTCAATTAAATGAAGCAACGATTCACCTCTACACAAATGTAAATGGTGTTAAAAAACAAAATGATCTCTGCCAGAACTGTTATCAAATCATGAAAGCTGGTGGTCCCACAAATCTTTTTGGTGGTGGTACCAATCAAGGTACAACCAATCAATCAGATGCTAATTACAATCCTTTTGAGGATCTTTTTGGTACCTTAGGAGATAACTTGAATCGTCCTAATGGCCGTCCGGATAATGGCACACCGCCAACACAATCTGGTCGTGGTGGGAATGGTGGACAACCACCTCGTGGCCGTGGTGGGAATGCGCAACCTAAAGGTATGCTAGAAGACTTCGGGTTCAACGTGACTGAGAGCGCACGTAAAGGTGAGATTGACCCAGTCATTGGTCGAGATCAAGAAATTACACGTGTGATTGAAATTCTCAATCGCCGTACTAAAAATAATCCTGTTCTAATCGGTGAACCTGGTGTTGGTAAAACAGCTGTCGTTGAGGGATTAGCCCAAAAGATTGTTGATGGGGATGTCCCTCAAAAACTGCAAAATAAAGAAGTCATTCGACTGGATGTTGTAAGCCTTGTTCAAGGAACAGGCATCCGCGGACAATTTGAAGAACGCATGCAAAAACTGATGAAAGAAATTTCTGATCGTCAAGATGTGATTCTTTTTATCGATGAAATCCATGAAATTGTTGGGGCTGGTTCTGCTGGTGATGGCAACATGGATGCTGGTAACATTTTAAAACCAGCATTAGCTCGTGGTGAGTTGCAACTTGTTGGTGCAACGACCTTGAATGAATATCGTATCATTGAAAAAGATGCTGCCTTGGAACGTCGGATGCAACCTGTTAAGGTTAATGAACCGTCTGTTGATGAAACAATTACTATTTTACGTGGCATTCAAAAACGTTATGAGGACTATCATCACGTGAAATATACTGATGAAGCGATTGAGCAGGCAGCCGTCTTGTCTAATCGTTATATTCAAGATCGTTTCTTGCCTGACAAGGCTATTGACTTGTTAGATGAGTCTGGATCTAAGAAAAATCTGACCTTAAAATTCGTCGATCCTCAGGAAATTGCCAAACGGATTCAGTCTTCTGAAGATGCAAAAAATGAAGCGTTACGATCTGAAGACTTTGAAAAGGCTGCACATTTCCGTGATCAAATCGCTAAATTACGAGAATTATCCAACCAAGAAATGACTGATGAAGAAACACCTGTCATTACTGAAAAGGATATTGAAGCAATCATTGAAGAAAAAACGAAGATTCCTGTCGGTGATTTGAAGGAAAAAGAACAAACGCAGTTGATCAATCTGGCAGATGACCTGAAAGCTCACGTTATCGGTCAAGATGATGCCATTGATAAGATTTCTAAGGCAGTCCGTCGTAACCGTGTGGGGCTTGGTAAAGCTAATCGACCAATCGGTAGCTTTATGTTTGTTGGTCCAACTGGTGTTGGTAAAACAGAACTTGCTAAACAATTGGCACTAGAACTTTTTGGAAGTCAGGATAGTATGATCCGCTTTGACATGAGTGAATACATGGAAAAACACAGTGTGGCTAAATTGATTGGTGCGCCTCCTGGCTATGTTGGTTATGAAGAAGCAGGTCAATTGACTGAAAAAGTTCGTCGTAATCCTTACTCGCTGATTTTGCTAGATGAAATCGAAAAAGCACATCCTGATGTTATGCATATGTTTTTGCAAATATTGGATGATGGCCGTCTGACAGATGCACAAGGTCGAACGATCAGCTTTAAGGACACGATTATCATCATGACCTCCAACGCTGGTACTGGTAAAGCTGAGGCTAATGTCGGTTTCGGTGCAGCGCGTGAGGGCACGACAAATTCTGTCCTTGGTCAATTGGGGGATTTCTTCAGTCCTGAGTTTATGAACCGTTTTGATGGTATCATCGAATTCAAAGCTTTGAGTAAAGAAAACCTCCTCAAAATTGTCGATTTGATGTTAGCTGAAGTTAATGCCCAAATTGCACGCAATGACATTCATTTAGACGTGACTCAAGCTGTTAAAGAAAAATTGGTTGACATCGGCTATGATCCAAAAATGGGTGCGCGCCCACTACGTCGTACCATCCAAGATTATATCGAAGATGCCATCGCTGATTTTTATATCGAACATCCTGAACATAAAATGCTCACAGCAGATGTGATTGACAATCAAATCGTCATTGTCAATCAGTCTGATGAGGCAGTAACGGATGAAAAAATTACTGAAACAGCAGCAGATCCAGGTGATGCTGAAGTATAAGCAGATGAAAAAGAGCTAGACTAGCTCTTTTTTTGGTGAACTAAAAAACGTTCTAACAGTCAAAGTCTGTCAGAACGTTTTTGTCTTTATTCAATAATCAACATACCATCTTTTATCGCAAAAGGATCAGCTTCGTTGATGCGATCGTAGAACATGATGCCATTGGTGTGGTCAATCTCGTGTTGAACGACCATGGCATCATAGCCTTTAAGTTTGAGACGCTGTTTGTCGCCGTTTTTATCGATATAGTCGACTGTGACACGTGCATGACGGACGACGTAGCCAGGCACATCACGATCAACAGATAGGCAGCCTTCACCATCAGCAAGGGCTGCATCTTGAACGGAGTGTGCCACGATTTTAGCATTGTACATAATTGTGGCTAGGCTGTAAGCTTCATTAGCTTTTTCGGCAGCTTCTTCGCTTTCAAATTCTTTGGGAACGAGGCAAGCGATGATTTTTTTAGAGACATCGAGCTGTGGTGCAGCAAGGCCAACACCACCACGTAGGCCCATTTTTTCAGACATGACAGGGTCTTGCGAGTTACGTAAGAACTCCAACATTTTTTCGCCTAGGATAATATCTTCGTCAGAGAGTGGTAGTGTAACGTTGGCACCTACCGCGCGGAGCGTCGGATTGCCTTCACGGATGATATCGTCCATGTCGATTAAATGACTAGCTTTGATTAATTTTTCTTGTATTGACATGATAACCTCTTTTTAATGGATTCACATTCATTATACCACAAAATAGGGGTCAAAAATGGTAAAATTGACCTATGATAGAAAAAGATACGTCAAGAAAATTCGAGTTAATTTCAAAGTATGAGCCGTCTGGTGACCAGCCAACAGCGATTGAGGCCTTGTGTGAGGGTATCGAAAATGGTGAGAAAGCGCAAATCTTGCTGGGGGCAACGGGAACTGGGAAGACCTATACCATGAGTCAGGTGATTGCGCGTGAAAACAAGCCAACGCTTGTCATCGCCCACAACAAAACCCTTGCCGGTCAGCTCTACGGCGAGTTCAAGGAGTTTTTTCCTAATAATGCGGTCGAGTATTTCGTGTCTTACTACGATTATTACCAGCCAGAGGCTTATGTGCCGAGTTCTGATACCTATATCGAAAAAGACAGCTCGGTCAATGATGAGATTGATAAGCTCCGCCATAGTGCGACGAGCTCGCTTTTAGAACGCAATGATGTCATTGTCGTGGCATCGGTCAGCTGTATTTACGGCTTGGGGAATCCCAAGGAATACGCTGATAATGTGGTCAGCCTGCGGCCGGGACTTGAAATCACACGAGATCACTTGCTCAATAGTTTGGTAGATATTCAGTTTGAGCGCAATGACATTGACTTCCAGCGTGGTAAATTCCGCGTGCGTGGCGATGTCGTCGAAATTTTCCCAGCCTCTCGGGATGAGAATGCCTTTCGTGTTGAATTTTTCGGCGATGAGATTGAGCGGATACGTGAGATTGAGGCGCTGACAGGACATGTGCTTGGAGAAGTCGAACATTTGGCAATTTTTCCTGCCACTCACTTTGTGACCAATGATGAACACATGGAAGAGTCTATTAGTAAAATTGAGGCGGAACTTGAAACGCAACTGAAAACCTTCAATGAGGAGGGCAAGCTCCTTGAGGCGCAGCGTTTGGAACAGCGGACCAATTATGATATCGAAATGTTGCGGGAAATGGGCTACACCAATGGTGTTGAGAACTATTCTCGACATATGGACGGGCGCAGTGAAGGCGAGCCACCTTATACCTTGCTAGACTTTTTCCCTGATGATTTCTTAATCATGATTGATGAAAGTCACATGACCATGGGGCAAATCAAGGGGATGTATAATGGTGACCGATCGCGTAAAGAAATGCTAGTTAATTACGGTTTCCGTTTGCCAAGTGCACTTGACAATCGACCACTCAGACGAGAAGAATTTGAAAGCCATGTGCATCAGATTGTCTATGTTTCTGCAACGCCTGGGGACTATGAATTGGAGCAGACGGATACGATTGTCGAACAGATCATTCGCCCGACTGGTTTACTTGACCCAATCGTAGAGGTTCGCCCCATCATGGGGCAGATTGATGATCTCCTAGGCGAGATTAATCTGCGCGCCGAGCGCAACGAACGGACCTTTGTCACGACCATGACCAAGAAAATGGCTGAGGATTTGAGCGACTACCTCAAAGAAATGGGTGTCAAGGTCAAATACATGCACTCGGATATTAAAACGCTTGAGCGGACGGAGATTCTGCGTGACTTGCGGCTGGGCGTGTTTGATGTGCTGGTCGGGATTAATCTCTTGCGTGAGGGGATTGATGTGCCTGAGGTGTCCTTGGTGGCGATTTTGGATGCTGATAAGGAAGGGTTCTTGCGCAATGCGCGTGGCTTGATTCAGACGATTGGTCGCGCGGCGCGAAATTCGGAAGGGCGCGTGATTATGTATGCCGATAAGATGACGGAGTCGATGCGAATCGCAATTGATGAGACTGCCCGCCGTCGTGAGACGCAAATGGCATATAATACAGCGCATGGGATCACACCGACGACGATTATCAAAGAAATTCGCGATAAGATTGGCTTGACTAAGGTTGCAGATGACGGACAAGTGGTAGAAGTAGATTATGAAACCATGAACCGAAAGGAACGTAAAGCAGCAGTTAAAACGCTGACTGAGCAGATGAATGAAGCGGCTGGTAACTTAGATTATGAGCTTGCGGCGCAAATTCGGGATACGATTTTGGAGATTAAGGCGATTGACTAAAGCAGCAAGTTGCTTGACGGATAGAAATTCTTGACATATTTCGAAAGCAATGTATAATTATACTGATAAATAATATATATGCAGAAAAGAGAACACATGAACTTGAAAAAATTAGCGTTAGGCCTTGTTGCTTTGACATCAATCGTGACTTTGGCAGCCTGTGGGTCATCATCATCAAAAGATACATTGTCTAAAATTAAAGATAAAGGCACTTTGACTGTTGCCTTGAGTCCTGACTATGCCCCTTTTGAGTTTCAAATGTTAAAAGATGGCAAAAATGAAATTGTCGGTTCAGATGTTGATTTGGCTAATGAAATCGGTAAAGCATTGGGTGTGAAAGTTAAAATTCAAGCAATGGATTTTAATAATGTGCTAGCGAGTGTAACAAGTGGCAAAGCAGATATTGCGATTTCTGGTATTTCGGCTGACCCTGACCGAGCTAAATCATATGATTTTTCAGATAGCTACTACACAGCTAATAATGTTATTGTTGTCAAGAAAGAACACCATGATAAATATGCCACAATTGCAGATTTTAAAGACAAGAAAGTTGCGGCTCAAAAAGGATCAGTTCAAGAAAAAGTGGCAACGAATCAAGTTAAGGGTGCCTCACTGGTTTCCTTGATTAAAACTGGTCAAGCTATTAATGAGTTGAAAAATGGAACAGTTGAGGGTGTCGTTTTAGAGGAACCTATTGCGAAGTCTTATATCTCTGCCAATTCTGATTTGGCTTTATCTGGCGTAAAACTTGATTCATCAGATACTGACAGCTATTGTGTTGCGATGCCTAAAAAATCTGATAAACTGAAAAAAGAAATTGATTTGGTTATCAAAAAATTGAAAGCGACAGATGCGATCAGTCAATCTGTTGAGAAAAATTTTGAACTTGCACAGAGTGCAAAATAAATTGATAAAGTCATTCTTTCTACATACGGTAAGTCTGTAGGGAGATTTTTTATGACATATGATCAAAAAAATGAAAAAATATGCAAAAAGCTTGACTTATTATTAAAATAGTGTATAATTATACTATAAACTAATAAATATGCAGAAAAGAGATAACTGATGAAGATGAAAAAAATGATTTTAGGTATTGTTGCTGTGACGGCTGTACTTGCTTTGACGGCTTGTGGTTCTGATAAAAAGGCTGACCCAAATCACTATGTAGACCAAATTAAAGATAAAAAGACTTTAACAGTCGCCTTGAATCCAGAGTTTGCCCCTTTTGAATTTCAAGTGATTAAAGACGGAAAAAATACAATTGTAGGTTCTGACATTGATTTAGCTAATGAAATTGGTAAGGCATTAGGAGTGAAGGTCAAGTTCCAAGCGATGGACTTTAATAATGTACTTGCATCAGTCGAATCTGGTAAGGCTGACATAGCCATTTCGGGGATTTCAGCAACACCTGATCGTCAAAAGGCATATGACTTCTCAACGTCCTATTATACAGCGCAAAATGTGATGATCGTTCAAAAGTCTCAAGCAGACGCTTATCATAATTTAGCAGCATTTGACGGCAAGAAAGTAGCTGCTCAAAAAGGAACGGTTCAGGAAAATATTGTGAAAGATCAAGTCAAGGGGGCGAATTTGGTCAGCTTGACTAAGAATGGTCAGATGATTAATGAGCTCAAAAATGGTACAGTTTCAGGAGTTGTTTTTGAAGAACCAATTGCCAAAGCTTACGTGGCAGCAAATCCTGATTTAGCGATTGTCACAAATATTAAATTTGATTCATCAAAATCGGATAGTTATGCGATTGCGATGCCTAAGGATTCAGGTAATCTGAAAAAAGAAATTGACAAAGTGATTACACAACTTAAAGCAGATGGTAAAATTGAAGAATTTGTCAAAACTAATTTTGAATTATCGCAAGCAGCAGCTAAATAAATAGACTTATACTTGAATGCGTATATGACTCGAACTATCATTTATCCATAAAAACACGAACAATCCCTGAAAATTTCTATGAAATAAGGGATTTTTGTGTATAAATTTTCACAATATGATATAATAGTATTAATATTTAGTTAATTCTAAATATTAAGGCGAGTTTAATTCTGAATTCGTCGGCAAAATAAATCGGAGGTTTCTACCAAATGACAGTTTACAATTTTTCAGCAGGACCAGCTGTCTTGCCAAAACCAGTGCTTAAACAAGCACAAAAAGAAATGCTAGATTACCGCGGAAGTGGTATGAGTGTTATGGAACTGTCTCATCGCTCCTCCGAGTTTGATGAAATTATCAAAGCTGCTGAATTACGCTTGCGTGACTTGATGGCGATTCCAGATAATTATAAAGTCCTTTTCTTACAGGGCGGTGCATCATTACAATTCTCTATGATCCCACTAAATTTGGCTCAGAAAAAGAAAAAAGCCTATTATATTGTGGGTGGTTCATGGGGTAAAAAAGCTTATACAGAGGCTGTTAAGTTATCTGAGACAATTGATTTCCAACCGGAACTTTTAGCGTCTTCAGAAGCAACAGTTTATAATCATATTCCGACTTTCGACGCAGCAACGATTGATCCAGATGCAACTTATGTACATTTGACGACCAATAATACGATTGAAGGGACGACGATTTATGACTTGCCAGATACTAATGGTGTGCCGATCGTTGCGGATATGAGTTCAAATATTTTGGCAGTTCGTTACAATGTTGCTGACTTTGGCTTGATTTATGCCGGTGCACAAAAGAATATTGGACCTGCTGGCGTAACCCTTGTCATCGTTCGCGAAGATTTGCTTAATGATGAGCCAGTTCTTTCTTCAATGTTGGACTATCGCATCCAAGCGGATAACAACTCACTCTACAATACCCCTCCAACTTATGGCATCTACATGGCACGTCTTGTGTTTGATTACGTGGCAAGCTTGGGAGGTGTTGACGCCATGCAAGCTAAAAACATCGAAAAAGCCAACTTGCTTTATGACTTTATCGATCAGTCTGAGTTTTACTCAAATCCCGTTGAAATAAAGGCAGACCGTAGCATCTGTAATATTCCATTTGTGACCCCAACGGATGACTTGGACAAGTTGTTTAACAAAGAAGCACTTGAACATGATTTCAAAAACATCAAAGGTCACCGCTCAGTTGGGGGGATGCGTGCGTCGATCTATAACGCCTTTCCACTTGAAGGGGTACAAGAATTGGTAGCCTTTATGAAAGCATTTGAGGCTAGAAATTTATCTTGAGTTTATTTACCGTTTAGCGTTTGATTGCGTCACTCGTTCAAATATATACTCGTTTAACCAAAAAAGCACTACACTTTTTTAGTTAAACGAGTATGAAATCAAAATGCAAGACTTTGAGATAGTTTTAGTCGAATCAAGAAAAGCAGCCACAAACGTATAGGTATACGATAAGTCTGAATGACGAAGAGTTGGCTGAGACTAGTCAAAAACTGTTTTGATTTTGTGCTTGAATGAGTATAATTGGGCGCATGGTTCAGTTAAAATAGAAAGCAAGTAGATGACAACATTTTCAGTAAAAACTTATAATAATATCAATAAAATCGGTCTTCGTGAACTTGGTAATGCCTTCCAAATTGATGGGGATCACAAAGAAAATCCGGATGCTTATATTGTCCGTTCTGAAAATTTACATGGCACTGAATTTCCAGAAAATCTTAAAGCTATCGCTCGTGCAGGTGCTGGTACTAATAACATTCCAATCGAAGAAGCAACTGACAAAGGAATTGTGGTGTTTAATACGCCGGGTGCTAATGCCAATGCCGTGAAAGAAGCCGTGATTGCTTCAACACTTTTGAGTGCGCGTGATTATATCGCAGCTAATGAATGGGTTAATACCTTAACTGGTGAAGATGTGCCTAAGCAAGTCGAAGCAGGTAAGAAACAATTCGCAGGTTCTGAAATTACAGGCAAAAATTTTGGTGTGATTGGTCTTGGCGCAATTGGTGCTCGTATCGCAAATGATGCTTATCGTTTGGGGATGCACGTTTATGGCTACGATCCTTATGTGTCGATTGAGACAGCTTGGAATATTTCGAGTCACGTCCGTCGTGTCAACGACATCAAAGATATTTTCAGAAACTGTGATTACATCACGATTCACGTGCCTTTGACTGAAGAAACCAAAGCGACTTTCAACCGTGAAGCCTTTGATGTTATGGGTAAAGACGTGACGATTATCAACTTTGCGCGTGGTGAGCTGATGGATAATGAAGCCTTGTTTGATGCGATTGAAACAGGTGTTGTCAAACGCTATATCACAGACTTCGGAACAGAGGAACTGCTTAATAAAGAAAAAATCACAGTTTTACCTCACGTGGGTGGCTCTACTGAGGAGGCTGAGCTTAATTGTGCGATTATGGCAGGACAAACGATTCGTCGGTTCATGGAAACTGGTGAAATCATCAATTCTGTTAACTTTCCGAATGTGAAACAAGCAATGACATCACCTTTCCGGATTACATTAATTAACAATAATGTGCCCAATATCGTCGCGCGTATTTCGACACGTGTATCAGAGGCAGGCATCAATATTTCGAATATCATCAACCGTTCTAAAGACCATCATGCCTATACTTTGCTTGATTTGGAAGAATCAGATGAAGAAAAAGTGCGGGCACTTGCTGCTGAATTTGATAGCTCAGAAAATATCGTGAGAGTTAGGATTATCAAAAAATCATGACAACATTTTACTGGTATCCAAAATGTTCGACCTGTCAAAGAGCGCATCAAGAATTAGACGCACTTGGTGTGTCTAAGTCAGTCATACCAAGGGTTTATGATTATTTAGATACCTAGTAAAATCATTATTTTTATAAAAAAGATGGCTTTTTACTAGTATACATAAAGAATCCTCTTTAAATTTTTGTAAAAAAAGCAGAAATTTAAGGGGGTTTTTTATGTATTTTGAAGAATTTTTTGAGGAGTTTATTTTTAATTGTCAGTCAAGAAATTTGGCAGATGGGACGATTAAAAGATATAAAAAAATGTTAAAACTTTTAGGCGATTTTCTTGAGCAGTTAAAAATAGATGATTTATCAGATGTCACAGCAAAGAACATAAGACATTTTATGTTAAGTTTGAAAAGAAAAGGCAATAAAGAAACTTATATAAATAGTCATTTAAAGTTGTTGCGCTCCTTTTTTACTTGGCTTGAAGACGAGGGTTACAATGATATTAACCCGACAGCAGGTGTTAAATTCTTTAAAGAAAAAAAAGTTGTCATAAAAACATTTAATGATGAAGAAGTGCTTAAAATGATTGAAGTTGCAGGCGTTTATAAATACAATAACAAAATAGTAAATACAAAGTTTACAAAATTTATAACGCAAAGAAATAAGCTGATAATCATGTTATTAGCTGACACAGCGATGAGAGTAAACGAGCTATGTACAATAAAGAATGATGATATATACAATAATAGAATACTAATCAGAGAAGGCAAAGGCGATAAAGAAAGGTTTGTGTATCTGAGTAACCCAGTTTTAGCGCAAATTATGAAATACAACAGAGTTAAAAAAAATAATTTTGATGGTGTTGTGACAGATGATAACTTAATACTATCAAGAAATGGAACAAAGACAACGCCACTTGATATTCAAGTTGTTATAAAAAAACTAGGCAAAGAAGCAAATGTAAGAAAAGAAATAAGGTGTAGCCCGCACACACTAAGACACTATTCAGCACAAACTTTATTAAAAAATGGTGTTGATGTATATAGTGTTTCGAGAATTTTAGGTCATAGCAACACAAAAATAACAGAGGTTTATTTGAGAAGTCTTGAAACTGACGAAGTGCTTATTAACAGCAGAAACAAAAGCCCTTTATCTCTAATCAAGCGCAAAAAAATAACCCAATAAAAGTTACATTCGATGTAGCTTTTTTAACTGATAAAATTTAGCATTTTCCAAAATGGAAACAACCACTTTTCAAACTGATAAAATCCAACTTTTACAAACTATTTTCTCGTTGTAACTCTAGTAATTTACAGGGTTTAAAAATGGTATAATTGAAGAAATAGACAAAACTATACGAGGGTAAAAAATGGAACGACAAGACATAAACACAGCTAACGACAGTCAAATTTTAAAATTATTAAATGATGACTTGCTAAGACGGAATGGAAACTTATATGCACTCATTAATTTCATTAATAGTATTAAAGGACAAATGATATTGAATATTGATGGTGCATGGGGTACTGGTAAATCTGTATTTTTAAGACAGTTAGATTATATTTCTAGCACTCAAGAATTTATTTCAAATCAATCCAGTGACAACAAATTAATTGTAGACAAATTTAAAGAAGATTATTTTGTATTTTATTTTAATTCTTGGGAACACGATTTATATAACAATCCAATGGAATCACTTATAAGTGAATTATTGATGAAGATAGCATCTGAAATTGACCTTGAAACTAAAATAGATACTGATAAAGATGATATGAAGGATAGG
>MTLE01001035.1_pt5 | contig 15953 bp, 13 predicted proteins | sample 1982461 | NCBI WGS metagenome assembly MTLE01 (sample SAMN05712605, study PRJNA340218) | biofilm metagenome | isolation source: sample SPL anode biofilm adapted to -200 mV | place: USA | collected 2012-02-03
GCTCGGCAATCTCGCGCTCGAACCAGTGCGTTTGGGGACAATCGGGAGTCAGGGACGGGAAAGCCTCGCGCACGGAGGTGGTGGCAACTTCCAAGCTGCTTTCGCCCGGGCGCGCCATTGCCGCCAGGAGCGTGATGCTCGAATTGCTCGCGGGATAACCAAAAAAGGAGACCAGCCGGCCGCCTTGATGGACGCTTTCCGTGACCCAGGCGCGGAAATCGTCCCCACCCAGCGCGGGCAAGGCGGCTTGGGTCGCGGGCTGCGTGTTGCGCACGATGCACGGGGAAATCACGCTGCTCATAAACCTCCCAGGGATTGGGCTGCCAGGCGCAACACCGTTAGCAGCGGTCCAGGGAGATAGACTCCCAATAGCAAGGTCAAAGCCCCCAGAAATAAGGGCGGAGCCAGCGTCATCCACGGCAATTTGCTTTTGCTTTCCGGCTCGGATTCGCCTTGCGCCATGCCCAGGAAGGCCGTGGCCATGCCGATGAAGATTATTCCCAGCAAGGCGAGGAAGACGGCGGCGATTCCATAACGGTGCTGGTCAATCGCCGCTTTGAGAATGGTAAATTCGCTGAAAAACAAACCAAAAGGCGGCAGGCCGGTAATGATCAAGAAGCCCGCCAGCCACAGGGCGCCGCAAGCGGGCATCCGGTGCAACAGGCCACGCACTTGGGAAATGACGCTCGTGCGGCACATGAGCACGAGATTCCCCGCCAGAAAGAACAGCATCGCTTTGGCGAACGAGTGATTCACCGCGTGCAAAAGGGAGCCAAACGCGCCGCCGCCACCCAGGCCCAACCCTACCGCCAAAATCCCCGCGTTCTCCACGCTGGAATAGGCCAGAAGCCGTTTGTAATCGGTCTGGCCCAGGATGAACACGGCCGCAATCGCCATGGAAAGGAGTCCCAGCGCCAGCAGAGCTTCCTCGGCAAATTTCGCCAAACCGGCGGCCACGCAAACTTGCTGGGCCCGCAGCACGCCGATGAGCGCGCAGTTGAACAACGCCCCGGAAAGCAGCGGCGCGGCGGGGGCGGGCGATTCGCTGTAAGCGTCCGGCAGCCAAGTGTGCATCGGGGCCAAGCCCATTTTGGTGCCGTAGCCGATCAAAAGCAGGATAAACGCCGCTTTGACCCAAGTTTTGTCGAATTGCCCGGCGGTGGGCAACAAGGTGCTCAACGCGAGCGAATGATGATGGACATCGCCCGCTTTAGCGGAGGCGGTTTCCAAGAAAAAGGTGCCCAATAAAGCCAAAGCAATGCCTACGGAACAAACTAGCAAATATTTCCAGGTAGCTTCCAACGAGCGGACGTTGCGGCGCAGGTAAATCAAGGGCGCGCTGGCGAGGGTGGTGCCTTCGATGGCGACCCAAAGCAGTCCCATGTGCTGGCTGGTGGCGGTCAGCGTCATCGTCGCCAGCAGCATCAACATGCAGCCTTTAAACACGGGCTGGCTTTGGAAGGAATTCCAGATGTCCGCTTCGTCGTCAGGTGATTCGGGAGCGGCTGAGGCTTGCGCTTCGGGGTAACCCACGGCGTAAATCGTGCCTACCAGGAACACGGTGCTGATGACGGTCAAGAAAAGCAGCCCCAGAGAATCCAGCATCAACCAGCCGCTCAATATCGGGGTGGGCGTTTGCCACCATGCGGCAAGCGATAGCCCGAAGTGAATGGCGGCGCATCCCAAAGGCAGCACCCGGCTGGCCGCAAGGGAGCGGGTGGCAAACAGCACCGCTGCCGCCAGCACGGGCATTAGGATGAGCGTTAATATGAGCATGGGCTTAAAACTCGCGGGCTAACCTTTCAATTCCGAGAGCCGGTCGGTTTCAATGTGTTCAAACTCGCGGCTGATGTGGAAAATGATGATGCCCATGATGAGCACGCCCACCAGGACGTCCAGCAACACGCCAATTTCCACTAACGGCGAAATCTCTTGCATGGCGCCGACCCCAAAAGTGTAGATTCCGTTTTCCAGCACCAAAAATCCCAGCACCTGATACATGGCGCGTTTGCGGGCGATGATGAGGAAAAAGCCCGCCAAGATGCAGAAGAATGACACCGGAGTAAGCCAGACTGAAGGAATGCCTTTGAGCAAGGGAAGCCGGCTGCCCAGCCACACCGAAAGTCCGAGCGCGGCCAGACCGAAAAGCAGCGACGTGATGTAGCCCACAAAGGGCTCCACTTCGCGGCTGACATCCAAATCGCGCACCGCTTTGAACAGCAGACTGGGAATGAGATACCCTTTGATAGCCACGCTGCCAATCGCCAGCGCCAGAATGCGCCAGGAAAGATCATGCGTGTGCGTGACAATCGGCAGCAGCCCCAGAAATACGCCTTGGGCCGCCATGGTGCGAATGCTCGTCCCTAGGCGGCTGGTGGCTAGCAGCCGGAGGTTTGTCAACACGACCAAGATGAGCAATAGATCTGTCATGGTGGCTTTCGGGTTTAACGCATTAGCAATATCAAGGCGACCGCCGCCATGGTGCTGGCACCCACCAGCATCTGCGGGATCAAGGGCAAACGGAGCCGGGCTAGGCAGGATTCGATGATTCCGACCACCAGGCCGATTCCCAAAATACCGGCAACGCCAACCAGAATGTCCGTCGCCCAATGATTCGTATGGATGGGCAGCACCAAACTGGCGACAATGGCGGCGATCATCCAGAGTTTGAGCGCGGCGCCGTAAAGGATGTACGCCAAGTCGGGGCCGCCATGATCCAAGATCATCGCTTCATGAATCATGGTTAGTTCCAAATGGGTGCTTGGATCGTCCACCGGAATCCGGCAGTTCTCCGCGAGCAACACCACAAACAGGGCCCCGGCCGCCAAGGCGAGCGCCGGCGGGCTCTGGATCCAATCCCAGATGCTCAATGCGGGGAGCATGTCGGACAGGGAATATTGCGTGATCTTGCGCGCGATGGCCGCCAAGGCGAGCAGCAAGGCGGGTTCCGCCAGCGCGGCGAGGAACACTTCGCGGCTGGCCCCCATGCCTTCAAAGCTGGAGCCGGTGTCCAGCGCGGCCAGCACGGTGAAGAAACGCGCCAAGCTCAGCAGACCGGCAAACAAGATGAGATCGCACGGGAAAGAAATCAGCGAAGGATTGCCGCCGAATGGGACCAGGAGCGACGCGGTCAGGATGGCCGCCAATCCCACCATGGGCCCAAGCCAAAACACCCAAGTGGTGGTGCGGCTGTACACGGCACTTTTACGCATCAGCTTGGCCAAGTCGTAATACAGCTGGAGATAAGGCTGGCCTCGGCGGCCGGCGAATTTGGCTTTGACGCGGTTGATCACCCCGGGCAGCAGCGGTGCCAGCACCCAGCTCAGCAATAAAGCAAGAATGGTGGCGAGGCTCATACGGCGAGTTTCCAAACGAGGAAGGTGATTAACACGAGGGCGATGTAGAGCACGTAAACTTGAACTTTGCCCTGTTGCAGCCAGCGTAATTTGGACAGTCCCCAATTTAACCTTAAGAAGGCCGGATGGTACAAACGGCCTTGGCATAAATCCGGGGTGTTGGATTCGAAGGTGGCTGGCTGCGGAAAAAGTTCCATCAGGTTTTTTTGCCGTTTTTGGCTGCGCAAAACCCAGCGAAACAGCTGGCTAAAGGGTTGGGTGAAAGAGGAGGCGGTGTATTGGATGCGGGCGTCCGGGCGCAAATAGCCGCAGCCCCAAGTTGAGTTTTGTTCCACCAGCCGGCCTAGCAAGAGCCAGCGCCGCAGGGCAAACAAAAGCGTGAAAAACAGCATGCCCGCCAAACTGGCATGCGTGATCTTTGTCATGACCCCCAACAGTGGATCGAGTTCCCGGTGGAAAATATCCAAGCTGAAGCCGGTCAATCCCGCCACCACCGGGAATAATTTCGAGACCAAATAGGGGCCCGCCAGGCCGAGAATTACACAGGCGCTGGCCAAAATCATCATCGGCCATAACATCGCGGCGGGAGCTTCCTGTCCCGCTTTAGCGGCCGCGCTGCGCGGTTCCCCCAAGAAAGCGACTCCAAACGCCTTAGTAAATGCCGCCGCCGCCATGCCCCCGATGAACGCCAATCCCGCAATTAGCGACAAGGCGATGATCGCGGTCCCTCCGGACATGGTGGACCCTGCTTGGTACAACCCCGCGAACAAGAGAAATTCACTGATGAAGCCATTCAGTGGAGGCAAGCCGCAAATGGCCACCGAGCCGACGGCGAAGGCCGCGCCTGTCCAGGGCATACGCTTGAGCAGGCCGCCCAGTTGATTTAAGTCTAAAGTTTCCGTGGCGTGGCCGATGGCTCCTGCGCCCAGAAATAAGAGGCCTTTGAAGCACGAGTGATTGATGATATGCGCCAGGCACGCGAGGAAACCGAGGATGGCGAGCCCTGAAGAGTGGATGCTCATGCCCAGCAGGCCGGTTCCAAGTCCTAGCGCAATGATGCCGATGTTTTCGACGCTGCTGTATGCCAGCAGGCGTTTGAGGTTGTGCTGCGAAAGCGCGAATAAAATGCCCAAAATTCCCGAGGCCAAACCGGCGGCGATGATAATCCAAGCTGTCCACACCGGTTGGGGGCCGGCTAACTCCAAGCCGCGCAATAATCCGTAAATGCCCGTTTTAATCATTACGCCGGACATTACGGCAGATACATGGCTGGGAGCGGCGGGATGCGCTTCCGGCAGCCACACGTGCAGTGGCACCAGGCCGGCTTTGGTGCCAAAACCGATCATTGCCAAAAGATAAATCCAGCCGTTGGTGGTGGCGTGCGAGCGTTCAAATTCCAGCGATCCGTTTTGCGCGCCCAGCGATAAAAAAAACAGAAAGAGACAGCCGGTGCCCAGATGCGACGCGACCAGATAAATCCAGCCGGCTTCGCGCACCGGGGCTTTTTCCTGCTCAAACGTTACCAGGAAGAAGGAGGCGATCGTCATGGCCTCCCAAGCCATCAAAAAGAGGAGGGCATTGTGGGCGAGAACAACGGTCACCATGCTGGCAACGAGCACATTGTAGAAAAACCAATGGACCCCAAGGTTATGGTGGCCGTGGCGCAAATAGCCCCGGCCATAGGTGGCCGCTAAACCCGACAACAGCAAAATCGGGAAGAGAAAAAACGCGGATAGGGAATCCAAATACAAGCTGATCGCTCCGCCGGGAATGGAAAGGTCGCGCCGCCAGGAGTCCATGGAGCCACGCCAAAGGACGTCGCCCGCATGAAAAAGGATTATAATGATGCCAAGCCAAAGGCTGGCGAGGGCAATGGTGGTTGCGGAGCGCGCATTCTGGCCACGCCACAACGCCACCAAACCACCACCCACGATGATGGCCAAGGCTGCCAAAATCCAAATCATGGCGCGTCCCCAGCCGGAGTAGGTGAGGCCGGATTCTTTTTCATGGCTTCATTCAAATGCCGCAAGGCTTCCATAATTTCCTCGCGGCTGGCCTGACGTAGAATGATCGCCTTGAAATCAGTATCCCGCAACACGTGCGCCAATCGTGAAAGCAAGTGCAGGTGAGCGCGGACCGTGGGACTGATCAAACTGAACAATGCTTGCACGGGCCGGCCATCGAGCGCCCCAAAATCCACCGGTTTTTCCAGAAAACACAACGAGACCGTGGGTTTAGGGACGTGCAGCACGATGGGATTTCGCACATGGGGGATGGCAATGCCGTCTCCAATGGCGGTCGATTCCAAGGCTTCACGAGCTAGCAGCACTTGGAACAGAAACTCACGGTCGACTTCTTCGGGTAGTCGCAGAATCTCAACGATACTTCGCAAGACAGATTCTTTATCCTTGCCGCCCAGGCGGTAATGAATCCCGCCGTTTTGCAGGGCTTCGAGTAAATCGGGTAACGGAGCCGCGCCCGCATCTTGCTCTTGGAAAATTTTTGGCGAGACGTTGATTTTTTTCGCCGTGGCCCATTCGAGGAGTTCGGCCCGGTTGAAGCGATACTGGCCGCTCACGCGGTATGCGGGCAGGCTGCCCTCCGTGATCCAGCGATAAACGCTTTTCTCGGAGACATTTAGCAATTCAGCCACGTCGCGGACAGTGATTTGCATCCTTCCCGGCTTTATCCAAATCCAGCATTGGATTGGACAAATCAGGACAACCTTAAGTGAAATGAGGGGAAATGTCAATTAGTTGACTTAATGAAATCCTAAGATGCTTTTCGATAATGAGTTAATTCGATGGCCGGGGGCCATGGTGTTAGGTCCGGTGATTTTCTTTGAAACAGTTTGGCGGCTGCCGAGTTAATATAGTTAGGCTGTGGCTGCCACTACGGCGTGATGAATGGCGATAAAATGGGTCTGATTAAAAGAGCATTGATTTATTTTAGATGGAATTTCCTAAGGGTTTTTATAGCATACGCCTATGCCTGAAAAGTCATCCAATGAAGTAGCGGCTGGCTTGGTGGATTTGTACGATAAAGCCAAGCAGTCCATGGGGCGCGCCAATTTCGACTACGCCATCACGATTTTGAACCAAGTATTGGAGAAAGAGCCCGGTTTTTTCGAATGCCGCCAGGCCCTGCGAGCCGCCCAATTTAAGAAAGCTGAGATTTCTGGTGGCGGCGGGTTTTTCAAGAAAGCTTTTGGCAAGGCCACCAGCACCGGCCCTTTGCTGGCGCGGGGCCAATTAGCCCTGCGCTCTAATCCGGTAGAGGCCATACGCATTGCGGAAAGCATTCTGAATTCGGATCCGCACAGCACCATGGCCCATAAACTCCTGGCGGACGCGGCCCTGGCTGCGGATTTGCCCCGCACGGCGGTTTTCTCCTTGGAATTCGCCTTTCGCAACGCGCCCAAAGACCGTGATTTAGCGTTAAAACTGGCCGAAGCGGCGGCGGCGGCGGGGCAGATTGACCGGGCCGAGAAAGTGTACCAAAGCTTGCTGGATGCCAATCCTTCCGACATAGACATAGCCATGGCGCTGAAGGATTTATCCGCTAGGCGCACGATGAATGAAGGCGGATATAGCGCGTTGGAAGACGGCAGTGGGTCGTATCGTGACATTTTGCGCAACAAGGAGGAAACGGTAAAACTGGAGCAGGCTAACCGCGAAGTTAAAACCGATGATGTCGCGCAGAATTTGATCGAAGACTATCAAGAGCGGCTGGCCAAAGAACCTAAGAATACCCGATTGTTGCGCTCCTTGGCTGAATTGTACGCGCAAAAAGAGGAGTACGACCAAGCCATTAGCCACTATGAACTGTTGCAAGCCGCGACTTTGGGCAGTGATCCCGCAGTGGAGAAAACCATTGCGGACATGCAGTTGAAGAAGTTAAGCCGCGCTATGGAACAACTCGATCCCCAAGCGCCAGATCACGCCGAACGCCGGGCCAAGCTGGAGGCCGAGAAACTGGAGTACAAACTCGCCGAATGCCGCAAGCGGGTGGAAAAATACCCCACCGATTTGCAGCTGCGTTTCGAATTGGGGCAGATTTGCTACGAGGCCGGCAAAATCGGGGATGCCATCCAGGAATTTCAGAAGGCGCAGGCCAATCCTCACCGCAAAGTGCAGTCCATGTATTACCTTGGGAAATGTTTCAGCAGCAGAGGGATGCACGATCTGGCATCGCGCACCTTCCAAAATGCGATTAATGAAAAGGCACTTTTTGACGATGAGAAGAAAGAGTTGATTTACTCGCTCGGTTGCACTTTCGAAAAACTTAAAAAGCAGGAAGAGGCAATCGAACAGTTCAAAAAAATATACGAAGTGGACATAGGCTACAAGGATGTGGCCGCCAAGGTGGACGCTTACTACGAAGGACAGGCACAAGCTTAAAGCAAAGTTTTGTTGCCGCCGCGATGACTGCCACTGATCAGTTTGAACTACGGGATTTGAGGAGCATCCGGAAATTTTACGAATTAGTTTCTTTAGGGTGCTTGTGCCTGGCCATGCCAGTGGATTCCTTTGGGGATTTGGTTTTTACGGAATCGGATGATGAACGTATTGTGAGCGTGGAGGTCGGTGAAAAAATCTTTTTTGACTTAAGCGGAAATCCTAGCACGGGATATTCGTGGATGTTGCACAACACGAATGGGAATTCGGTCGTTTTTGCCGGAGAATCCACTTTTATAGCAGATAATCCAGACATGACTGGTGGTGGTGGGGTATATCAATATCCCTTGCAGGCAATCCACTCGGGCACCACTTATTTTGAGTTCCATTACCGCAAAGCTTGGGATGCCCAAAGCACCCTCAAGAATTTTACGATTACCCTGAACGTCGTTAGCCATCCTTCCCCCCATTTGACCATATCGCGGGGTGAGATCAATTTAGTGCTATCCTGGCCGATCACTGACAGTGAGGGTTATTACCTGGAAGGAACCCCGAGTCTAGTGGCCCCGCAATGGCAGGCTTTGAACGCTTTAGTGCGATCGGACGGCACCAATTATTGGGTGGAAGTCCAGCCCACAGGCAATGCCACATATTACCGGTTGCGCAAGTGACAACCGCCAGTTTTAGCGGCATTGAGAATCCTGTGGTTACGGGTTAGAATAGTGGCACTTAATGTGCTAAAACTGACGAATGAATAACGCGCCGATTTTCGACGGCTTGGCATCTCGACTGATGGCCATGGCTCGCCAGACATTTCGCCTGGGCTTTCTGGCCGCAGTGTTGCTTTGCGGGCAGGTTTGGGCTCAAGAGAAAGCTCTTCCGGTTCCGCCCTTAAATTCGGGCCTGGTGTACACCAATTATCGAGTGTCGAATGTCCCCTGGTCGATTTTTGTCGTGCGCGCGGAACGCACCAATTCCGCTTTTGCCTGGCATTCCTTGCATGCGGATAATCGCGCTTTGGGGTTGGACACCATCAGCGGCCAATTGGCTAGCATGAACTCCGATTTGGGCACTCCCCTGGCGGCCATCAATGGGGATTTTTATCAGCGGCGCGATCGCAATTTCATGGGAGATCCCCGGGGGTTGCAAATTTCCGAAGGCGAACTGCTTAGCGACCCCTCGGAACGGGCGTCATTTTGGATTGATACCAACGGCCAGCCGCAGGTTGCGCCCGTTACTTCCAAATTGCACGCGGTGCTTCCCGGGGCAAGCCTGCCTTTCGGCTTAAACGAACCCCGCAGTCCATCGGTTGCGGTCCTTTATACCCCTTCCGTTGGCACCTCAACGCATACCACCGGAGGCCGGGAATACATATTGGAACGATCAGAAGACAGCCCTTGGTTGCCCTTGCGAGCGGGGGTGACCTACTCGGCCAAAGTAAAAGCCGTGCGCGAAGCGGGGAACTCACCTCTAACTGAGGACACAATGGTGCTCTCTCTGGGGGCCCGGCTGGCGCGGACTGCTCCCGCTTTGGCGGTGGGCACGGAGATTCGCCTCATGACCGCAACCGCCCCGGATTTGGCGGGGGTTGCCACCGCCATCAGCGGCGGCCCAATCCTCGTGCAAAATGGGAAGAAGGTTCGCGATTTTGACGCAGATCAGGATTCCTTTGAATTTAGCTCCATGCTCGAACGGCATCCGCGAACGGCCCTGGGATGGAATAGCCGGTATTTCTTTTTTGTGGAAGTGGATGGCCGGTCGAGCATGTCCGATGGCATGACGCTCGAAGAGTTGGCCAGCTTCATGGCCAAATTGGGCTGCGAAAATGCCATGAATCTCGACGGCGGCGGCTCCGCCACCTTGTGGTATAATGGCCGGGTGCGCAACCGGCCTTGCGATGGGCATGAACGGGCGATTGCCAACTCTTTGGTGTTGGTGCGCAAGAAAGACACGGTGGCCAAAGTGGCCCCGCCGGGCGCGGCATCACCCTAATTTTCTTCCGCTGAAGGGCCTCAATATGCTCCCCAAATTTATGGGCCAGGGATGGCGGTTGGGCCTTGAATTTTGCGGGTTATTCCTGGTTTTCTGCCATATCTTAACTTCCTGGGTTATGGCTGGCGCGCCGCTCTTTCCCGGCATGAATTCACTGCCGGCAGTGGTTCAGATTCAATTGGAAATCGCTCCGGAAGATTTGGCAGCCTTGCGGCTTGCCCCCAGAAAATATGTCCCCGCTAAATTGGAATCAGGCACCAATACTTTCGCTCGCGTGTCCCTCCATTTAAAAGGCTCCGCGGGGAGTTTTCGCCCGATCGATGACAAGCCCAGTTTTACTATCGATTTAGGGCGCGACATTCCTGATCAACGATTCAATGGTTTTAAGAAATTACACTTAAACAATTCCGTGGAGGACCCGGCGTACGTGAATGAAATCCTCGGGGCTGAATTTTTTCGGGCGGCCGGGATTCCCGTGCCCCAAATAAGCCGGGCCCTTGTTTCATTAAACGGCCGTGCCCTGGGGCTCTATATATTGAAAGAAGGATTTACGCCGGATTTTTTTGCAACGCATTTTCCATCCGATCAGGGTACGTTTTACGACTTGGATTGGAGCCATGATATTGATCAGCCGATGCGTCCCGTTTTTGGACCCGCATGGATTACTAACGCACTTTATTTTAGTAGTTTACATGCAATGACCCAGAATTCAGATTGGGACGAACGCTGGTTGCTTCTGCGAAACGCCGTGGATTTAGATCGTTTCGCTTCCTTTATGGCCCTGGAGGTTATGTTAGGGCATCGGGATGGTTACTGTCTGGCGCGAAATAACTTTCGCATGTATCGCGAAGGTATCACCGGGCGGTTGGTATTCCTGCCACATGGCATGGATCAATTGCTGGGAAAATCCGATTTAACCTGGAAACCGCAAATGGCGGGAATTTTGGCGGCTTCGGTGATGGAGACTCCAGCCGGAATGGCTCTGTACGAAGCTCGATTCAAAGAGTTATTTCAGCAAGGGTTTCGTCTCGCCGATCTGACAAACCACGTCAATGCCCTAACACAGCAGTTGCAGCCCTGGATTGGGGCCAAAGATTTTGCGGCGGTGGCCCAAGCCGCGGCGGAGGTAAATGATCGCTTGATCGCGCGCTACGCGAGCTTGCTCGATCAGATGCGGCAACCTCCCGCGCAATATCTGGGATTTGAGGGGGCAGAAGCCAAACTCCTCCAGTGGTCTCCTCGGGATCTGCCCCAGGATGGAGTGGTTGATTGCCTAACAAATTCTGTGGGAATATCTTGTTTTCGGATTAAATTAAATAAACCCGGGATTGGGGTGTGGCATCAAAAGGTTAAACTCCATCCTGGCCATTACCGTTTTGAGGCAAATGGCTTGGCCAAGGATGTCGAACCCCTGCCATACGGCAAAAATCAAGGGGCCTGTCTGCGTTTGGCGGGACAAACCAACCGCTCCGAGTCGCTAGTTGGTAATTCTACGGGGAAACTATTGAATTTTGAATTTGAGGTTGAGGCGGAAGCGGTCGATAAAGAATTGTTACTTGAATTACGGGCTACTCGCGGCGAATTTTGGATTGAGGCAAGCTCATTGCGTTTGATCCAGAAACCCTAACCCCGTGTAAAGGGCTATAGTGGGGGCGCTTGCATGCGGTGCGCAGGGCCGCTCACAGGTTTTTTTAAGGAGATTGTGCGGTCCAGAAAAAGGGAAAATCATCCCTGTTGCATGGCATAACTAATGCTATATTTGCCTTGTGACCATAAGCGTTGGTTGGGGGGCCATCGTTGGGGGGGGGCTTGTTAAATGCGACGCCAGCCTGAGTAACGACGAATTTTTCATGAAAAAGAAAAGCATCCTATGCGCGTTTACGCTTATTGAGCTGTTAGTGGTTATTGCCATCATCAGCATTTTGGCCAGTTTATTAATGCCGGCAATTGCCCGGGCTAAGCCCAAAGCTCAAAGCATTGCTTGCATGAATAACCTCAAGCAAATCGCCATCGCTTTCCGTGTTTGGTCCAGCGATAATACCGACAAGCTGCCCTGGAACATCGAATACGGAAAAGGTGGCGCCGCCAATTCTCCGGATTGGACCGACAATTTCCGAGTCTGTTCCAATGAGCTCAGCACTCCCCACATTCTCTATTGCCCTTCGGATACCCAAGAGAAGAATAAACGAGCCGGCACGAATTGGGCCTATTTAGCCGGCGACCTCAACGTTAGTTATTTCTTTAGCACCAATGCCAGCGAAACTCGGGTTCAAGGCATCTTGATGGGAGATCGCAACGTAACCGGTGGCGGTGGGGGGGATGAACCTTTCTGGAGCATTTATCTAGGAAGTTCGATTGATGCCGATTGGGATCGTTACATGCATCGCAAACTGGGAAATGTCTCCATGGGTGATAGCAGTGTGCGCACTCTTAAAACCATCATGCTTCGCGATCAGATTAGCTCCGAATTGGCGGGGGGGTTGACCAATTTAACGTTCTCCAAACCGCGGGGAATTTTATAATGGTTCGATTGGCCTGGTGTTGCCTCCCTGGCATTTCTTTGCCTTGTGGGATTTTGTGTGCTAATCCATTTTCCGATTATTTAAAGCCATGTTGCGTCATCCGGTCATAGGGATTGCAGCGGGTTTGGCTTTGGCAGCCGTCCTAACCGCTATGGTCCACGTGTATTACCCTTCAGTGCCCAAGGGAAACGACGCGCTCTACCAGCAAGTGGGCCAGGAACTGGCAAAAGCCACGCTGGCGTTGCTGCAGCCGGGGGGGAGTGTCACGGTGATTACACGGGATACCATCGTTTTCAAACAACCGGCGCTTGAGACGCAGTTGGCTAGCTTTCAGAAAACCCTGGCAAAGGGGGGAGCTAAACCCGCTGAAGTGGTCATGTTGCAAGTCGATCCCTCGCGGCTTGTGGAAGTCCCCGCCGGGGATTTCCGGCAATGGATTCGCAAAACCCCTCAAGGCAGCGTGCTGGTTTCTTTTATGGGACCACCTTTGCTGGACGATGCCGATCGCCAAAAAATCGGCGTCGTAAAATCCAAAATTGTGGCCTTTTGCGGCGGCAGCTTGCCGGGCCATGGATATATAAAATCGCTTTTTGAACAAGGTTTGTTGCACGCGGTGGTGGTAGAAAACTTGGGGGTGAAACCTGCGGGCCTAAAGTCAAAAGCCCGGGGGCTGAGATTCGAAGACCTTTATTTAACCGTGACCTCCGCCAACTTGAATAGTTTGGTGCCAGCGGAATCACCGGGACGCCCCTAGCATGACTGCGCGATATTCTAGCTCAACAACGCGAACCATCCGGCAAGCTGGTGGGTTTACAGCCGTCGAGCTCTTGGTCGTGCTCGCGGTCATTGCCGTGCTCGTGTCTTTAGTTTTGATTCCCCTCACATTATCCCGCCGCAAAGCTTCGCGGCTGCAGTGCTTGGATAATCTGAAACAAGTTAACCAGGCTTTGTTGCAGTACTGTGCGGATAATAATCAAACCATGCCCTCGGCGGGGGCTTCCGTTCCGGGCGATTTGTGGTGGTGGTACAAGGAGCTCATAAAGCGTTACGCGGGTTTGACGGGGCCTTCTTCGCCCAACGATATGCTCTTCCGCTGTCCTGGCGATCGCGGTTATACGGATGCCAAGCCCTTTCATGCCAGCTCCCGGTTTGATTTTACCAGTTACGTTTTTAATGCGGTCAACTTGCCGGGGTGCCCCAATATCGCGGGCTGGAAGCTCGCTTCGATTAACCAGCCGCAGAAAACTTTGTCCGTAATGGAATGGGCCGCCCACGCCCCACTATCCTGGCACGACAGCAAAACCGGCAAATCCAATCAGCCCTTCTATAACGATGCCTTGAGTGTGGTGAGCTTCGTGGACGGCCACGCGGACTATGTCAAAATCTATTACGATGGCTACAACGCCGCTTTTACCCGGGATCCCATTGCAGGTTATGAATACAAATACAGTGGCTTTTAAGAAAATCGGCCGGGCGGAGTTCTCGCCGCTCAGTTTTAAAGCGGCGTCTGTTCGCGGATTGTTGGCGGGATTAATCCTGTTCATCTTTGCCCTGGGAACCCTGCCTAGCTACGCGGCCGCGGAGCTGGGGGCTTGGGTTCCCATATTTAAAGGGGTTGAACATGCCGTCGGCACCAATATGCCTGATGGGAGTATGTATAGCGTGTTGCAGGTAGTCCATATTGTGCGCGTTGACCTAACTGATCCCGACGTGCGCTTGTTTAGCTCGCCACCGCTGCCGGACTATGCCGCTGGCAGCAGTGAAACGGCTGGGTATCGGGTGAGCACTTTTCTGCTCACCAATCAATTGCAGGTGGCGATCAACGCCAACGAGTTTTCTCCCACGAGCACTTATCTGACGGAGGGCACGGCGATGGACATCAGCGGGCTTTCCATTTGCCAAGGGTTCGTGGTTTCCCCTCAATCCAGTTCCGACGATGCCGCTTCGCTCATGTTCACCTCCAATAATACGCCGATATGGAGCTTCACCAATTGGCCAGCCACTAGTACCGAGGGGATTTACACGGCGGTGTCCGGGATGTACCCGATTTTGGTAAATGGAATCAATATTAGTCATAATTATTTAGGCGATTCGGATTCTATCCACGGCTATCAACCCCGCACCGCTTTAGGAATCTCGGCCGATCGAAGGTATCTTTTTTTGATGACTCTCGATGGACGTCAGCCAGGCTACAGCAATGGATCCTTGGATTTCCAGACGGCGGACTGGCTTTTGCTGGCTGGGGCCTCCGATGGGATCAATATGGACGGTGGTGGTTCCACGACGATGGCGATGCAAACTTCCACCGGGGAAGCGCTGGTCTTGAATCACTCCAGCACCATGGCGGAACGGGATCGCGAACGGACCGTGGGCAGCCATTTTGGTGTATACGCCAAACCCGTGCCCGGTTTTATCAATGACATCCAAGTGGAAATCGGCGACACCTCAGCGGTGGTTAGCTGGACCACGACGAATGCCGCCACGGCTCAAGTTCAATATGGGCTGACCACGGATTTGGGTTCGGCCTCGGACGTGCAACCAAACCTGGCCACCAATCATTCGGTAGTGCTTTCGGGTTTGAAACCCAACACCGGGTATTATTACGAGGTCATCGCCGGCGCCGATTCCCAGCAGTACTCCTCCCCGGTCATGTATTTCAAAACGGCTTACTATGTGACCACAAACTTGATTTTTGATATCACAAACTCCTGGACTTATTCCATGGCCAACTTGGATGGGATTCACTGGCCCGCCGTGGCGTATGACGACTCCGGTTGGACTGGCTCTGGCCCTGGCTTGCTCTATGTGGACAAGAAAAACCAAGGGGTGATTTCGCCCGCTAACACCGAAATGCTGGCCAATGGCAATTATCCTTATCCCACCTACTATTTTCGCACGCATTTCCAACTGACCAATGCCGCCACCGCCGTTTCGCTGGTGTTGTCAAATTTCATCGATGACGGGGCGGTGTTCTACCTCAATGGCGCGGAAATATACCGTTTGCGCATGGCGGAGGCGCCGGAGGAGATTAAGAATAGCGCTTTGGCCGCCACTTACCCCTGTTCGGGCAATGCCACTTGCCCCGACGTGTTTGAGGTCACCGGCGACGCGGTTACGAATTTAGTCAGTGGCGACAACGTGCTGGCGGTTGAAGTTCATAATTACAGCGCCGGCAGCCAAGATATTACCTTTGGCACCGCCTTGTACTGCTTGCAGTCGATTTCTACCAATACCACCAAGGTGGAACTCAAACTGGCCTATGCCAGCGGCCAAATTACCTTGAGCTGGGAGGGCACCGGGAACACCTTGCAACAGGCCGATAGTTTGACGGGTACGTGGTCGGACGTAACCGGGGCTTCCAGCAATGCCTATACGACCACCCCCGCGAGCAGCGGTGACAAATTCTACCGGCTGCGCCGCTGACGCGCCCCCGCTTGGAGGACCGCTTCCAGTTGCCGCAAATCTTTGGGCAAATCGGCGGTCCACGACATGATGGTGCCCGGTTTTTCGGGGTGCTCCAGCGTTAATCGCTCGGCATGCAGGGCTTGGCGTTCGAACGGAATGGCGGCCGGTTCCTCTGCTTTGCCGCGGTAGCTGGGGTTGTAGACGCGGTCGCCGATCAGCGGAAATCCCATTTGGGCCGCTTGCGCCCGGATTTGGTGTTTGCGGCCCGTCTCCAGCCGCAA
>MTLE01002813.1_pt1 | contig 15890 bp, 9 predicted proteins | sample 1982461 | NCBI WGS metagenome assembly MTLE01 (sample SAMN05712605, study PRJNA340218) | biofilm metagenome | isolation source: sample SPL anode biofilm adapted to -200 mV | place: USA | collected 2012-02-03
TCGGGCAAAACAGGCATTGCACCATGTTGTGTGCAAATGTATGCCGATACTTCTACCGCCAGATCGTGGGCCTCGGCAATGGATTTTCCGTTTAACAGAGATGCTACAAACGCTGCTGTAAACGAATCGCCGGCGCCAACCGTATCGGCTACTTCCACTAACGGAGTTGATTTGAAAGAAGTTTCATCTTTTGTGAAAACATAACTTCCTGATGTTCCTTTTGTAAGCACTACCATGTTGAGCGAATAAGTGTGGAGCAAATGCAGGCACACCTCTGTTTCTGTTTTCCCGTCCATGTTTAAAAGCCGGGCTACGATAAGCACTTCGTCATCGTTTATTTTCAGTATGTTGCAACGATGTAAGGAATATTCGATCAATTCTTTCGAGTAATAATGCTGGCGAAGATTAATATCGAATATTTTTAATGCATCCTGAGGCACAAGATCCAGAAATTTCGAAATAGTCGAACGCGAAACTGCGTTGCGTTGTGCCAACGAACCGAAGCAAACCGTTTTTGTCCTTTTTGCCAAATCTTCCATTTCCTGCGAAAAAGGAATATTGTCCCAGGCAACATTTTCGCAAATCTCGTATTGAGGAATTCCTTTTTCATCGACGGTTACCTGCACGGTTCCTGTAGGATATTCTGTTTGAGCAATGCTGAAATTGAGTTTCTTATTGTTCAGATTTTCAATTATTTCGTTGCCAAGTTCGTCGTTGCCGATGGCGCTTACCGCATAACCCTCAAATCCAAACTGCGACACATGGTAGGCAAAATTGGCAGGAGCACCTCCCAAAACTTTTCCCTGAGGAAACACATCCCATAAAATTTCACCAATTCCTACAATAACGTTTTCCATGATTTTTTAAATAGTAAATAGTAAATAATAAAATTGTCAATGCTTATAGTCCTAATTCTTTCTCAATTTGTTCCAATGATTTTCCCTTTGTTTCAGGTATCCAAATCTTTACAAAAATAAAGGCGATTAAACTGAATACCCCGAAAATTGCAAACAGATAATGCAACCCTAACGAGCCCTGAATTACAGGTGCGAAATACACCGTGAGGAATGTACACAACCAACTGATGGCGGTGGAAAAAGACATGGCCATTCCTTTAATGCGATTTGGATAAATTTCGGAAATGATAACCCACATAACCGGTGCAAACGACGCAGCAAAAAAGGAAATATAAACAAGTAATGCTATCAATACGCCAATACCGTTTTGAACAGGTTTGGCAAATTCCAGTGTAAGATAGGCCAAAGATACAATCATACCTACAGCACCCCACAGTAACAATGTTTTGCGCCCTTTTTTGTCAACCAGCCACAACGCAACGATGGTCATCAGAAAGTTGACTAAGCCCACAATCATTGCCTGCATCATCGAATCACCTTTGGCCGAACCGGCAGCATGAAAGATTTCGGGTGAAAACATAATAACGGCATTGATACCGGTTATTTGTTGTAAAGCCGCTATCAGTGTCCCGATTAAAACGATTTTACCTGTTTTTCCACGGAATAATTCTCCGACTGTCATTTTATCTTTTTTACTTTCCGTCAGCATTGCATTTTCCATCGCCGGAAGTTCTTCGTTTACCAAAGTGTTGCCTCCAATGGAGTTCAACACTTTTATCGCTTCATCTTTTTTGCCTTTGGCCAATAGCCAGCGCGGACTCTCTGGAAATTTTACAACAAGAAAAATTAAATAGATTAGTCCGAATACACCCGGTATAACGAGCATGTAACGCCAGCTGTTTTCGCCCAGACCAATCAGCAGATAATCAAAAATATAGGCTAATACAATCCCGATAGTTATGGCAAACTGATTGAATGAAACCAACCTGCCGCGATTGTGGGCCGGAGATATTTCGGAAATGTACATGGGGGCGACAACCGATGTAGCGCCAACTGCCAAACCTGATAAAACACGGAAAATTATGAGTATAGTGGCAGATTCGGCCAAAGCACAGCCTGCAGCTGAAATCATGTAAAGAATGGCCGTGAGTATCATTACTTTTTTACGACCGAATTTTTCGGCGAAACTTCCGGTAAACAGAGCACCCACAAGGCAGCCGAAAGTGAGTAAAGCGGCTACCGTTCCCAATCCGCTGTCGGTCAACGAAAATTCGCCTTTTATCATATCGACAGCGCCAGAAATGCCTGCCATATTCAATCCGAAAAGTAATCCGCCGTTTATTGCCACGAAGGTCACCCAATATAAATATCTGTTGTTCATGTGTATTGTATTTGTTTTATTTAATTTCAAATAGTTTTATGTCTGTTGCTTTCCACGATTGGTTGGGGGTGAAAAACGTTATATTTTCGTACCATTCTGATGGGAAAATAAGGTTTGTCATAACCGTTTCGCCATCGTTTATGAATAATTCGGAAGAAGCTTTATCCACCAGCAGGCGAACCTGATAAACATCGTTTTGGGTAAGTGGAGCGATGGGTTCGGAAACGAATTTCTGGCTGAAATCCTTTAATCCGCAGTTGCGACGGTCCACTTTCAGTATGTTTTGTTCCAGATCGAAAGTGAAATTCAGGTAATCGCCCTGCGAATTTGTAAGTCCGAAACCCCATATTTTCGAATTGAGGCGCTCTATTGTCATGTCCAGTTCAAATTTATTGCTGAAAGGACGAAGCACGCCTTCAATCGTTTTGTCGCAGGTAATTGTCAGGTTTGAAACAGGAGTAATTTTTCCGCGTAGGTTTGTTACTTCTTTAACGGGTGTGCCGGCTAATATCAAATGTTTACCGTTACTCATGAGTTTAAATTCGCGCGGAACGGTCATGGCATTTCTGAAATTTTTGGTCGGGACATTGTTCGCGTAATCCCAGTTACTCATCCAGCCCATAAAAATTCTGCGTCCGTCTTCTTTCGGAATATTGCTGTAAGTAACACCGGCATAGTTGTCGCGTCCGTAATCAATCCAGAGCGGGTAGGGCAGGTCATCGGCTATAAAAGTTTTACCATCGAAGTTCCCGATAAAATATTGCGTGGCTGAACCTCCGTTGGGACCACCGGGATTGATGCTTACCAACAATACCCATTTGGTTTTGCCTTCGTAGGTCAGTGGAAACAGGTCAGGGCATTCCCACACGCCGCCGTGCGCTCCACGGTCGCTGCCGAATTCACTCAGTTTCGTCCAGTTCTTCAGGTTGGGCGAGCCGTAAAAAGTAATGGTCGATTTTGTAGCTAATGTCATAATCCACTGGTTCGAAATATCGTTCCACGATACCTTCGGGTCGCGGAAATCGGTAATGCCGGGGTTTGGCAATACCGGATTCTGCGCGTATTTTGTGAAAGTCCGGCCTTTATCCGTGCTGTAAGCGATGGATTGTTGTTGCGTTTTACCGTTGCTTGTATAAATGGCAATCATGGCATTTTTTCCGAATCCGGCTGTATTGTTCACATCAATCACAGCGCTTCCCGAAAAAATATCACCCAGACTATCTGGCGCCAAAGCGGTAGGAAGATACGTCCACGAAGTAAGGTCGGTACTTACGGCATGTCCCCAGTGCATGTTGCCCCACATGGTTCCGAAAGGGTTGTACTGATAAAATAAATGATATTCGCCATCGAGATAAACCATGCCGTTGGGGTCGTTCATCCAACCATATTCGGGCGAAAAATGAAATTCTGGCCGATAGGTTTCGTCGTAGTCAAATTCAAATTTGTCTGATTGTTTGATATTCGATATACCCAATGAAGATTTATCCGTATTATCAAAGGTAAGAGATATTGTTTTGCCGATGTAATTTTTTACATCTAATTTTACCCAGTAATCAATTTTATTTGTAGCCAACCGTAAAAAGAAATGAGGCTGAACTTTGTCATTCGGGTATTTGACCGTCATTTTTACTTCGTTTGCTTTTTCTTCGATGGGCAGAAGCAGATACGATGATTCGATATCGTATTGGCAGGTTGCGTTCTGGTCTTTAGTACTGAGTTTATTCGATTTTAAATTGCAACCAAAGCTTGTTGACAAAACAATGATAAGAAGAAGATTGAATGTTTTTTTCATCTGTTTATATTTGGATTTGACAAAGTTAACCGTTTGCAAAGTTAATACACATTGATTCTTTTATGTTGTAAATTTTGTTTCATCATCATGTAAAATTGATACATGCAGAAGAAAAAAGTTCTCCATTTTGACCGGGTTAAATAACAGTTAAAATGGAGAACTGTACCTTAAATCACTAATTATGAGTTATTTTACTGAAATAGTAGATGAAGTAATGTTTCCGTTGCTATCTTTTTGTCTCAGAATATATAAACCGTTTGTCATTTTGCTGTACGGAATTTTCTGATTTCCCTGAACAGTTTCAATCAAACTGCCTGTAATTGTGTAAATTTCAGTGCTCACAATGGTTTTTGTTCCATCAATTGTAATGGGCTTAATATCTGTTGTTGTATCATTAAATGCAATAACATCGTCCCAGAAGCAACGGCTTTGTTCTCCAACTATGGTTGATAAATCATAATCGATAAACGGAGCGATGAGAAGTGTCGTGATATTGTTGGTCATTTCGGAAGGAATACTAAATTCTAATTTTTGCCAGGCTCCCGGTGTAGTGTAATTGGCAGAAGTAAAGTAATTTGTTGTTCCATCTTGTAATTCCAGACGAACTGTACCGGATACATTTTTATAAACCAAAACTGAAATCTTATTGTAGGCGGTAACATCTATATTAAGATTACTTATTCCACCTCCGGACCACGCATCACTGGTCGGACTTATCCAAATTGTCATGGCTTTTGCAGAAGGGTTTCCTTCTTTGGGATGCCAATCTACAATTTCAACTGCAGTAGAGCCGGCCTGCCACCAGTTAATACCAATGTCTTCACCGTTACTGATAACCATTGTTTGTGCATTTAATGCTAAGAATGCAACACAAAATAACGAGAGTAAAAATGTTCTTTTCATAATAGTAAATTTTATAAAATTATTAATAGTGTTTGTTTTGAATTTTTGTTCTTGTTGAATTATGGAATTTTATCAATTTCTAATCCGGAGATATTAATGGTTCCATTATCAGAAAAGATTGTCCATGGATTTTGATTCATTTTATAAATTCGGTTAGTAAATGCCACATTGTCGTTTACATACAGTACACAAATGGATTTTTCAATAATAATTTTAACGTCATAAACCTTATTGTCAGGAACTATAAGCGGAGTAAAATCCAACTCGGATGTATATGACCCTGTTGTATAAGTAGATTCTTTGTACATGAAAAGTGATGGCGTTGCCCAGCGGTTGGTGGAAGTCGGATCGAAAATAATGGAATACACTTCCGACATATCTCCTCCGGCACCAAATGAGAACCCAAATCTGGTGGATTGCGAAGCGTCAATTTTCATCGATATTTTTACAGGGACCGTGTTTCTGTTGAACATGGCGTAACTTCGGGCCGAAGTGGCTGTAATTTTGTAAGCGCCGTTTTCTCCGGTTACATTTCCTTTTGATTTAATTTTTGCAAAATCAACAGTTTTACTGAATTTTTTATCCACTGCATCAGGTATTGCAGGATATAATCGTCCGTTTGGTTGCTGAACAAGTTTATGAGTAATCAGACTGCCTGCCCAGTCTAATTCGTTATTACCATTCACTTGCTGACCTGTTGAACACCAACCGGAAATATAGCGTGTGTTACCGTCGGTAGCTGTTTTTGCTGCATATAAATACAGTCCGTCAAATGTTTCGTGATGTCCGGTAGCATCTTCACAACGCACCCACGGCCCATCAGGACTGTCAGAAATCCTGTAAAAGGTTTTTCGGTGTTCGTCCCGGTTAATTCTTGAAAATACCAGATACCATTTATTCCCCATTTTAAATATATCAGGACATTCCAGAATTTGCGCATCCGAATCAAAATCAGTCAATGGAGAAATTAATGACCAGTTGGTTAAATCAGCCGAAGTATAACGTACAATTATGCCTTTACCATCTTTGATAGAAGTTACCAGCATTACATAAGCAGAACGTGTTGGATCGTAATAAACGCATGGATCTCGGAAGTTATTTTTATCGTATCCGTCAGGAGCTTCAAATGTTGCACCCGGAACTTTGGTAAAAGTTCTCATGTCTGTTGAAGTTGCCAACATTATTTTTTCAGCAGGATACAAACTTCCGTTATGTCCGGTATAAAAGCAAAATAATTTTCCACTTGCATCTTTTATAAAGCTCCCTGTACCCAAAAGTGTTTCCTGTGAACCTGCAGCCCCACATGGAATTGCTTCCGTAAAACTTAGAAAACTTCCATAATCCACTGTTTTGGTACAATAAATCGGATGGTCTGTTGGAGCTCCATTTCTCCAGTCCTGAAGAAAAAACACATAGAATGTATTATCTGATTTATTGTAATAAGGCATGGGATCGCCTACATAACCATTTTGTGGCTTGTAAAGCGTAGCATAGCCACCCGTTTCCTGAGTCGTCCGAATTGTTGTTGTAGTATCAATTCCTGATGTAACCGGAGGGACAGGTGGATTTACTCCAACACAACTGGTGCAAGACATAAACAGTAAACCGATTGGAAGTAAAAATAATTTTCTTTTCATAATATATTGTGATTTTGTACGCGGTGCAACATTACACCGCGTACTTTTTGAAATTATTGTTTCGGATATGCTTTCAATTGATCCCAATACATTATTTGATCTGTAAAATTCGGATCGGTACTGGTATCAGCATCATGTACGGCCACCAAAATATTATTGATAATGGCTGTACGACTTGCCGGAATCACGAAAGTAAGTTCTTGCCATTCTCCCAAATGGTCGGCAGAATAAGAAGTCGACACAAAATCTTTGTTTAATTCGCCATCAGTTTGTAACTCCAAATGCACAACTCCGGGAGAGCTTTTCAACACCATCATGGTGAACTTACTATAAACTGCCGGATCAATATTGACTTTATAATTATGCCACAATGCACCTCCTGACCATGCCCTGCCACCATCATCACTTGCAGCTTTATGCCGCATAATTGACACACAGGTTGGTGTTGGATTAATTCCATCTGTTTTCGGATTAATTGTACCATTATTTATAGTACTGGCTATCGGATCCCAAACCGGAGCTACATCTTCACCATTGTATATAACTAAAATTGGTTTTGGTTTTTCTCCCAATATAACTGTAGCTTCATAATTAAATGTAGAACCAAGGTAATTGAGCGTGAAGGTTACAGGATTTGTAAAGTCAACAACAGAACCTGATTCAGGTGTGATAGTTGCACCACTTGTATAGTCAATCACAGGAATGAGAGAAGTGACATCAGTACCAACAGGCAGATAGACTGTGATTTTCTTAGTTTGATTATCAATATCACCATCTACTGATCCAATTTTGAATTTTGTGATTTTAGCCCTGGCCACATCTACTGTGACAAAGTATTTTTGGTAAAGATCTTTGTTGCTAACTGTATAAGTTACTGTAGTCAAATTTCCATTTGCGTCTTGAAAATCGATAGGGTCACCATTATTGGGAGTAATTATCGCTCCATCCCCGAGGGTAATCTGAGGTGACAGGTTCATTAAACTTGTTCCTGATGGTAAAATCACCGAAATCGTTGAATTGTCTTTATTAATTGTTCCTTCAACTCCATTAATACTAAATGAATGTATATCTACATCGGCTGTTGTGTCCAATATACTCCGAACATCTTCTTTACATGAAGAAATAATTGATACAACAACAAGTAGTGATATTATATAATAAAATATTTTTTTCATATTCTTTTTGATTTAAAATCCGTAATTCTGTTGATATATTCCTTTGCTGAAGTTTATTTGTTGAATAGGAACCGGTACATATTCGTTTCTGTTTTTAACAAATTGAGCACCCTGAAAGAATGTATGTTTAAGCTCTTCTTTACGATAATAATTATTAATAACCGAATCTGTTACACCCCAACGCACAAGGTCAAAAAAACGACTGCCTTCCATAGCAAATTCCAGCCGGCGTTCCCAACGCAATGCTTTTCGTGCATAATCTTCTGTCCAGTTGCAATTTACTCCATTCTGATAGGTCTGAATGTTTAAATTTGTGGCAAAACCAATGAGACCAGTGCTTACTTTTGCACGGTTCCTAACCATATTTATCAACGGAAGTGCTTCGGTGTAACTTCCAGTTTCTATTAAAGCTTCTGCACGCATTAAAATTACGTCCGAATAACGGATTACAATAGTATTTTTAGAATTTGCATACCATGGACCTGTTTTTACATAATACTTACTGGCCGGATCTACATTTTCTTTTAAAGAAGAATAATATCCATACATGCCCGGATTTCTGGACTGATTTTTTTCGTAATTTATATTCGTGTATTTGTATGGTTTACCGGGAATAGCCACAGTATGGTATAATCGTGGGTCTACTTTGTCAGTAGTTTCATCATAATCAGCATCAGCAAAAGTGTCGAACATTGGCAAACCGTTTGATGTTTTAAAAGCATCTACCAAATTCTGACTGGGTTTATTGAAATCGCCACCAGGAGTAGGTGTTGTAAGTGCATTTCCCATATTCAGGCGTCCAAAGGTAGTACCGTCATCGAGGGAATATTGTACTGCAAATAATGACTCAGGACCATTTTCATAATTTCCGGGAAGAAAATTATAAGCGAAATCATTTTCCAGATGATACGGAGAATTCATGACAAATGTAGTCAGATCGATTACTTTTTGCATATCAGCAGCATCTATTGATATTACATTGTTTTTATCGTCCTGACGGTAAGCTTTATACAAATATACTTTAGCCAGATAAGCTGCTGCCGCATATTTGTTGGCACGACCAACTTCCGGCTGTGTTTCAGGAAGATTTTCGTATGCATATTCAAAATCATCAGCTATTTTTTGCCACAATTCATCGTTTGTATATTTTACATTCGAAACATTAGCAATATCTTCAGGAGACATTGTTTCGTCGATATAAGGTATTTTGTCAAACACAATTTTTTGAATAAAATGCATATGTCCGCGAAGGAAACGCATTTCGGCAATGCGAACTTTTTTGTTTGGCATTTCATTATCACCAATTTTATTAAGCAGTTGCAATGCAAAGTTAGCGCGCGATATTGCTACGTAATTATTGTACCAAAAGCCATCGGTGTACCATGTTTCATTACCAATGGATGGTGATGAAATTTCAAGAAAATGTAGAAAATCACCGTCATTCTGATCGTTACCTCCTTTGTAAGCATCGTCTGAACGAACGTTTCCGTAATTCCACAAGCTCAACGGTCTGTTTATCTCATCGTTACCTATAGCTGCATAGGCTGATATCACTTCGTTTTCTATTTGTTTAACTCCCGTCAGATTATCTTCAGTCAGGTTTCCATACGATGGAACTACCAAAGCATCGTTACATGAATTCATTGAGAAAATTGCAATCAGAGTTAAAACTGTTATTTTGAATTTTTTCATACTGTTTCTTTATTTTCTAATATAAAATTAAAATGCCACATTTAAACCTACGGTGAATGTAGTGGAAATAGGATAAGCTAAGTTTGGATTTTCAGGATCTAATCCTGTAAACTTGCTGCTTTTTAAAGTCATCAGGTTTTGTCCGCTCACATAGATTCGTACTTTATCTAATTTGAGTTTGTTGATTATATTTGATGACAATGAATAACCTAATTGCAGATTGCGCAATTTTAAATATGCACCCGGTTCAATGTAATACGATGAAAATCTTTTTTCGTTATTCAAATCACTGAATGATAGTGCCGGAATAGTAGATGAAGTATTTGTTGGAGTCCATGCATTCAAAAGGCGTGTACTTTTGTTTGAACCTAACTCATTCACAGCCCAGAAATCAGTAAATTGTTTTACTGTATTATTTACTTCATTTCCTGACAAACCCTGGAAAAATGCTGTAAGATCAAAGCCTTTATAATCGAGGACAATATTTAATCCATACTGAAAATCGGGATTTGGACTTCCCAGCCATGTTCTGTCTTTTTCATCAATTACCCCATCACCACTGATGTCTTTATAGCGGATTCTACCCAATCCTTTTCCTGTTTGAGTTGCAGAGTTATCCACTTCATCCTGTGTCTGGAACAATCCTTCGGCTACATAACCATAATATGAACCAATCGGTTTACCCAGAATATTGTCTGTTGTACCATTTCCACCATAATTATTGACAACACTTTCGGGCAATTTTGTGATTTTATTCCGGTAACCTGAAATATTGGCTGTTACATCATACTCCAGTCCGAAAGAAGTTTTTCCACGATATCCCACAGTGAATTCCAATCCTTTATTTTCCATCGAAGCACCGTTCACCCAGTGGTTTCCGCCTTCGCCAATGGCAGCCAGATAAGGAGGGTTTACCAGAATATTATCCGTTTGTTTAAAGTACCATTCCACACTTCCATACAAACTCTGGTTAAACAATCCGAAATCAAGTCCAACATTGGTTTGAGTGGTTGTTTCCCATTTTATTTTGTCGTTTGCACGTTGTGTAATCATATACCCTGAAGGTAGCAATCCTGAGTCAGCACCGGTAATGTCATAAGCAGTTCCTGAATTAATTCCGGCACCTGTAGAACCTATATAATTAGCTATGATGATCGATCGGTTGGCATAATTATCAATTTCCTGATTTCCGGTTTGCCCCCAACCCACACGTAATTTCATATCAGAAATAGTGTTTTTCAATTCATTCATAAATTTTTCCTGACTGATACGCCAACCTGCCGAAAATGCCGGAAAAGTAGCATAACGATTGTCAATACCGAAGCGGGAAGAACCATCGCGTCTGATGGTTACAGAAGCCAGGTATTTGTTGTCATAAGCATAATCAATTTTACCAAAAAGTGAACTTAGTGAGTAACCTGTGGCACCACCGGTTGAATACATTTCACCTACACCTGCTGAAGGCCACATATAGTTTGGATCTTCAAGTTCGTATGTCCTTCTTTCAGTCGAAAAATTTATATCTTTTTGATTTATGAATTCTGTTCCTGTAAGCAAACTGAATTGATTTTTGTCAATTTTAAAATCATAAGTTGCTGTGTTAGTCCATGACCATTTCATTGAATGACTTTGGATTATTTTGGACGATGTAAGATCTGAACCCAATCTTCCCGTAAAACTATAGGTTAAAGCACGTTGGTAATAGTTCCCATAATCAATACCAAAGCTACTTTTTATATGCAGATTTTTAATCGGTTGAATATCGATATACGTATTGCCAAAAGTTCGCCAGTAGTTGTAAGGATTATCTTTATTGGCATCCAAAATTCGGGCAGGATTATCCCTATCGCGCATACCGGAAGTAACACTACCCCAATCACCATCGATTTTCTTAACAGGCATAATTGGAAGTGACAAAATTGCCAACTGAAGAACGCCTCCGGGAGCTTGTAGTTCGCCGGTATTGTTTATTGTGAAGTTTTCACCAACTGTAATCAAATCACCCAGTAACTTGTACGAATTATTCATACGTGCTGAAAATCGATTGAAGTAAGTGTCTTTAATTGTTCCCTGATTATTATAATAACCAAGTGAAAGGAAGCTGGTAGATTTATCGGTACCTCCGCTTACCGATAGATTATAGGACTGAGCAATTCCGGGGCGGGTTAGTTCTCCAAACCAGTCAGTATTGGCCGACAACATGGTATTGGTTCCATCCCGGGCATCGATATATTTCGGGACTTTAATTCCATTAAGTACCGGGTTGCCATTTGTGTCATAGTTATAATCATACATGTATCCAATCTGATTTGTATTGGGATCTACTCCACTGTTAATCATGGCTTGCCACTGAACCTCACCAAATTGTTTCGTATTAAGCATATCAATGACTTTTCCATATTGCGATGTGCTCAAGAACGTGTCAAAGTTAACTTTTGTTTTCCCCGATTTTCCTTTTTTAGTCGTAATGATTATTACGCCATTGCCGGCACGCGAACCATAAATACTTGCTGATGAGGCATCTCTTAATACCTGAATGCTTTCAATGTCCGAAGAATTTAATTCGTACATTCCGCTTTTAGTTGGTACGCCATCAATAACGTAAAGCGGATCGTTGTTGTTAAGCGTACCTATACCACGAATCCGAACGGTAGTTCCAGAACCGCTTGGCGAACCATCGGTGGTAATATCAACACCTGCCGCACGTCCCTGCAATGCTTGCATAGGGTTGTTAGCATTCGATTTTTTAAGTTCATTAACATCCACTACGGTAACGGCTCCTGTCAGGTCAGCCTTTTTCTGTGCGGAATAACCTGTAACCACTACCTGCTCCAGCGATATAGCATCGGGTTCTAAAACAACTTTAATAATGGATTTTCCACTGATTTTTATTTCTTGTGTTTTCATACCTATCATCGAAAAAACCAAAGTGGAATTGTCCGGGGTTTTTAATAAAAATTTCCCGTCGAGGTCGGTCGTTGTGCCATTGGATGTGCCTTTTACTATTACAGAAACGCCAATCAGAGGCTGTCCATCTTCTGAGGAGGTAACAAGGCCATTTATGGATTTATTCTGCGAGAATGCTGTCGAAATTATCATTAAAAGCATGACTGATAAACTCAGCCGTTTTAATGAATTGTGTTTTTTCTTTAAGTTCATGATATTAATTGATTTTTTTAATACAGTATTCAGAGTTATAAAATAAGCAGGAAACTTTGTTTTGAAATTTCTGCATTTATTGGGATGATTGCAGAGAAGGATCATTGATTTTCATGAATATTAATTTAATGGTTGTTGAACGAAGTTTAATACCGGGTGATATTTAGTTGTATCGATACATAAAATCACGTTGCAAAAATAGAGGAGTAAATTGCTATTTTCTGTAAAAAATGTTGCATTAACGTGTAAAATTGATACATATATACTTTTTTTGAACTCTTGTTTTGCGATTACATATTTTTAAATAATTGTATACTAAATGATTACATTATACTTGTTTGTTGCGAACTGAAATTTAAGCTTTTAATTTTTTCATAAAATGAGATAATGAGTTCTATAAAAACAGAAGATTTATTCTTTCTAATTAACTGAACTGTAAATATTGGAACTTATATATTTGAAAGTCAATATAATATATAAATATATTCAGAAAAAAATAAATTGTTCAAACGATTTATTCAAATTATTGTTTCATATTCAATACTAAAATCAAAGAAAAAATGTTTACAATTAAAGATATTGAACAAGCTCATTCAAAAGTGAAATCTGGAGCAGATTTTCCCAATTACATTCAGGAAATTAAGCAAATGGGTGTGGTTGCGTTTGAAACCTGGGTAATTGATAGTCATACTGAATATATGGGAAATGACAACTACCGGATAAAATCTCTCCCAAAATACGATAATCAGAAAATAGCCGAAACAGGTAATCAGGACATGTTTATCAGCTATTTAAAAAAACATCAGCAGGGTGAGACCGACTATACCACTTTTTGCATACATTGTGCTGAAACAGGTATAGAAAAATGGGTTGTTTCGTTGGATGAAATGATTTGTACTTATTTTGATAAATCCGGTAATAAAATTTTGATTGAGCGAATTCCCGAAGTTTAATCGTATTAAAAAAAGCTGTAACAATTCCGGTACAGAAATTGATAAATAGGTTCCTGAATTTGTTATAGTTTAATACGGAAAATCTATGATTTCAAACTTTCGATATTTTTGTGCACTGATTATCGCATTTCCTCTTTTTTGTTTCTCTCAAACAAAATATACTATTGAAAATAACCGGATTGTTACGAATGAAAATCTTAAGTATACTGCCAGTTGGGGATTCCTGACGATTGGTAGCGCTACAACAAAAGTAGATAAGAATATTTATAAAATCGGATCAAATTATTGTTACAAGATTGATATTGAAGGACAAACAAATGGTCTGGCAAGACTATTTTATGTACACGATCATTGGATTTCGTTTATTGATACTGCTACTATTACTACTAACAGATCGTTCAGAAGTATCCGTGAAGGAAGGTACGAATTGGACGAAATTGTACATTTTGATCAGAAAAACAAAAATGCTGAAGTAAAAGTCTACGATAAAAAACAGAAAAAATACGTTTTAAAGAAAAACTACAAGACACCTGAAAATATTCGTGATGTAGTGGCTGGTTTTATGGTGATACGTTTGATTGACCTGTCGAAGTATAAAACAGGTGATGTATTCACAATAAATGGCTTTTACGAAGATGAAGGATATTCAATAGATGTTGTATTTCAGGGAAAAGAAATTATTAAAACCGGTGTAGGAAATATGCTGTGCTACAAGGTGAATCCCGTCGTACCCAAAAATAAAGTGTTTAATGGCAGAAATTCTGTGGAAGTTTGGCTGGCAGCCAACAGAGCACAAACCATAATGCGGATTAAAGCCAGAATGTTTGTGGGGAATATTGTGGTTGAACTTGATGACTGATTTTGTTAAATGAAAATAAATAAAGGAATCTCACTGAAAGAGATTCCTTTATTGTTTATGAAATCTTTGAATTTCATATTATTTTTCTGATTTAATAATAACTTTAGCACTTTTTAGCCATGGTGCTGTGAATGAAATATTTATGGCACCTTCATTTCCTGTTGCCTGTACATAAGCAATCAGCCTTCCGTGATAAACCCGTTGTACATTGTCTGTATAATCTCCCATATCAGAATTATTGCTTGCCTCGAGTCCCAATAATTTACCCGGACCGTCAATTTTACAGGTAATTTCGTCTTCCGAAAGCATAACAGGTACACCTTTATCATCAACTATTTGCACAACAATTTGAGCTACTCCTTTTTCACATTTTATCGTACTTACATCGGCTTTAGCCGTTATAGCATCAGGTCTGTCCGACGTTTGAATGGAATAACTGCAGATTTTATTGTTGTTTTTGTCCATTCCTGTTACTTCTAATTTTCCTTTTTGATAAGGAATATCCCAAAAAATTATTCCTGTTTTGTCATCATACTCCTTTATTGCTCCAACTTGCTTTCCGTTCAGAAGGAGTTCTGCTTTTTGGGAATTGGTATAACAAACTACCCGTATCATCTGATTTTCAGCATAATTCCATACCGGCCATGCATCAATGGATAATTTGTCGTTTCTGCGAATAGGGTAGGTGCCAATATATGCAACAGGCTTATCGCTCCACAAAGCCTGACGAAAATATCCGCGTGGTTTCATAAATCCGCCAAAATCCAGGCAACCCGAGTAAAACCCTCTCGAAGGCCAACTTCCCGATTCCCCGAGATAATCAATGCCTGTCCATAAAAACTGTCCGAAGATATATTGATTATCTCTTACAGCTTTCCATGAGTCCATACTGTTACTTGTTTCACTTCCGAATATCACACGTTTCGGATATTTTTCATGATCCATTTTGTAACGTTCTTCAGTATAATTGTAACCTGTAATATCCAGCACGTAGGGATAATCCGTTTCGTTGGACATTACAACACCAGCCAGAGCCGCTGTTACGGGGCGTGAAGTATCGTATTTGCGCACAACAGCTGCCAGATTTTTAGCGATAACTCCCAATCGTTCCGCTTTTGGATGATCTGGCAAATAACCTCCACGAACCGGTTGATTGATATTAGCGTGATCAAGTACCGGATGTGAATACGGATCGTTAGGATAATCCACCTCATTCCCAATACTCCACATCATAATGGAAGCATGATTTCTATCACGTAAAATCATATCTTTCAGGTCTTTTTCTCCCCATTCATTGAAATACGAAGCCGCTCCTTCAAATCCGGGTGTTCCTGTATTCCAGCCTGTAAGCCATTTCTTTTTCGGAAATTCCCATTCGTCAAATGCTTCGTCCATCACTAATAATCCAAGTTCATCGCACAATTCATAAATTTCCGACGCCTGAGGATTGTGACTCAAACGAATAGCATTACAGCCCATTTC
>MTLE01002341.1_pt1 | contig 15857 bp, 11 predicted proteins | sample 1982461 | NCBI WGS metagenome assembly MTLE01 (sample SAMN05712605, study PRJNA340218) | biofilm metagenome | isolation source: sample SPL anode biofilm adapted to -200 mV | place: USA | collected 2012-02-03
AGAGAGTTGGATGTGGGTAAGACTTGGGGATCTCTTAACCATTGTAAGTGGTGTATCCTATAATAAGAATGATGTTGGTGGTAAGGGGATCCGAATATTAAGGGGGGGCAATATCCAAGATAATAAAATATTGCTTGAAGATAGTGATGTTTTCCTCCCACAATCATATGAAGATGTAGATAAGTCCATTAAAAAAGATGATATTGTTATTGTTGCCTCCACAGGAAGTAAGGCGGTAATAGGCAAAACTGGCTTTGCATATGAAGATATGCCCAATATACAAATAGGAGCATTTTTACGTATTATTCGCTTATTCTCACCAGATATTGCGCCTTATCTGAGACTGATTTTTAGCTCAGGATATTATAGACAACATATACGAAAGGCCGTGCTAGGAACGAATATAAATAATATAAAAAATGAATATATAACAGACTTGTATATCCCATTACCTCCGATTGCAGAACAACATCGCATCGCAAACAGGCTAAAAAATCTTGAACCACTTATCATTCGCTACCGAATGGCAGCGGAGGAATTGGCTCGTTTAAAAGCAGCATTCCCGGAGAACTTGAGGAAAAGTATTTTACAATGTGCCATTCAAGGCAAACTTGTGTCACAAAACCCCGAAGATGAGCCTGCAGAGATATTGTTATCAAAAATACAAGAAGAAAAGAAGAAATTAATAAAAGAAGGCAAACTGAAACCATCTAAGCTGCCGAAATTAAACGAGCCTATAAATTCAGCAGATACACCTTTTAAAATTCCCAATAGTTGGGTATTAGTTAGCCTTGGGGAAATAATTAACCTAGTATCTGGGCAAGATATGCCCCCAGAAAAATATAACAATAGAAAGATTGGTATTCCATATATTACTGGAGCCAGCAATATTGAAGGTGAGCAAGTTTTAATAAATCGTTGGACCTCAGAACCTAAATCTAAATCTTATAAAGGCGATTTGTTATTAACTTGTAAGGGAACTGTTGGGGCAATGGCTTTTTTAAAAGAGGATACAGTTCATATTGCTAGACAAATTATGGCTCTTCGTGGCAATAGGTATTTAAATTTGAAATATATAAAAATTTATTTACAAACTTATATTCCAACTTTGCAAGCAATGGCAAAGAGCTTAATACCAGGGATTGATAGAAAAAGTTTGCTAGGCATTCAAATCCCATTACCTCCTTTAGCAGAACAAAAACGAATAGTAGAAAAAGTAGAAGAACTAAATCTCTTTGTCAACAAATTGTCTAGCTTGATCACATAAATCTAACAATTCATCAAGCTTATTAACAATTCGCCTCTGCTCTGCCAATGGTGGTAATGGGAAACAATATTTTGAAAATACTTCCGTGGGAACCCTTTTTTGTCCAGCCGTACCAGTCATATTTTTCTTAGCATGGTTCATAAAGTGCGAGCTTTTTAGATATAATAAAACATATTTTTCCGAGATGTTATAAAACTTTCTAAAAACATGTAATTCTGTTGTGCCTGCACCATAGCAATTCTCCATGCCACTTAAAATAGTGGATTTTTGATTTTCAAAACATGGTGTTATTTTTGCCATTATAACATCGCCATTTTGTAAATGTGTATATCCTTTTTTAACATCTTTCCATCTTTTTTTTAATGAAACGTCAACAGGCTTTTTATATTTTTCAGAAATTTTATCCATAGGTATAAATGATACTTCTAAATTGTCATCTATTTGGTTCCTAGGGTTTATCATCCCTATTTCTGCTAAAGTTGTCCATGCCCAGCTATTCGGTATCTGGAAGGGCATATCTGCTGAATTTATAGGCTCGTTTAATTTCGGCAGCTTAGATGGTTTTAGTTTGCCTTCTTTTATTAATTTCTTCTTTTCTTCTTGTATTCTTGATAACAATATCTCTGCTGATTCATCTTCAGGGTTTTGTGGCACAAGTTTGCCTTGAATGGCATATTGTAAAATACTTTTCCTCAAGTTCTCCGGGAATGCTACTTTTAAGCGAGCCAGTTCTTCAGCCGCTTTATCATAGCGAATAAGTAATGGTTCTAATTCTTGTATCTTATCTACAATTCTTTTTTGCTCAGATAATGGGGGCAGCGGTACTTCCAGATTATTAAACTTTTTAATACTAACACCGCCGACAATTCCGCTATTATTTTCTTTAAAAATTTGACGGAAGAAATCAGACTGTAGAAAATAATATAAGTATAAATGATTAAAACCAAGTGCAGTAATTGAGCATAGTTTATTTCCAAAGCATACTTGTTTGTCCAGTAGTCCAATTTTACGCCCAGCACTACCCCCTTCAATACATAGTAAGATTGAATTCTCACAAGAATATCTAAATCCTTTTTCTTTATAAGGAATTTTCACTCCGTTATTATAAGCTATTTTATTCTCAAAACTTACATCCTTTGTCCCGATATAATCATAACCTTCTTCTAGGCCATTGTATTTAGCTATTTTCACGAGCTCAGGAATACTATCGCCAGTATATAAATTCGCCACGTCGCCCAATCTTACCCACATCCAACTCTCTGGGATCCCAAATGGAACCGTTGTTGAATTTATACGACCGATTTCTTTCGACGCTTTAGGAGCCTTTATTTTGCCTTCTTTTATAAGCTTCTTGCGTTCGACTTGTATTTTTTCGAACAAAACGCTAGCGGGCTCATCTTCGGGATCCTGCGGGACGAGCTTTCCTGAAATAGCTAATTGTAAAATAGAGTTTTTAAGGTCGGAAGCTTTCATTATTTTATGTCCAATAATTTTTTTATTTCAGCTAAAATATTATTAATTTCGTTTTCCAATTTTTCTTTTTTGTCAGTATATTTTGCGATTAACTCGTTAGGTTCTAGTATTTCTTCTTCGACATGAGGAAATCCACACAAATCAAGGTTGTACCCATTTTCTTTTAAAAATTTAGCGGAGTATTTTTTAGCTTTATCAAACCCATCTTCCGATATTTCTTTTCTGCTCTTCCACCATTCTACTACGGAAGCGAAATGATCGATTTTAATCGGCTTTGTTTTGGAAAAGTTTTTATATCCTTCCGGCATGTCCATACGATAAAACCACGTTTCTTTTGTAGGGCCTGTTTTGTCAAAAAATAGCAAATTTGTTGCTATGCCAGTGTAAGGCGAGAATACACTTTTAGGCAAACGGATGACGGTATGCAAATTAAATTCTGTCAGAAGCTTCTCTTTAATAGCCGTTTTGGTATTGCTATCTATCGCGAACAAGAAACCATCGGGAAGAACTACTGCCGCCTTTCCATTATGCTTCAAACGATAAAGAATAACCACCATAAATAAATCGGCCGTTTCGCTGCCCCTCATAGCCACAGGAAAGTTTATCTGAACACTATCAATCTCACTACCGCCATAAGGAGGATTCATCAATATAATATCAAAGCGATCTGATTCGTCATAATCTCTAACATTCTTTTCTAAAGAATTGCCGTGTATAAGATGGGGGGAGTCAATGTCATGTAACAATAAATTTGTAGCACACAATGAATATGGCAAAGATTTCTTTTCTATACCGTATATGGAATTAGAATATATCTCACGATCTTTAACATTTTTTATTTGCGGCTCTAAATGTTTCAACGTTGAAGTTAAGAACCCTCCTGTACCACAGGCGAAATCAGCCATTTTTTGACCAAGCTTGGGATTTACCATCTGGACCATAAAATCTGTTACAGCCCTTGGTGTATAAAACTCCCCGGCATTCCCTGCTGATTGGAGGTCTTTTAGTATTTGTTCATAGATCTCATTAAAGGCGTGTTTTTCTTCATACTCGGTAAAATCTATTTCATCTATGATATTGATAACCTGCCTAAGAAGCACCCCTTTCTTCATATAGTTGTAGCTGTCCTCAAAGGTGGCCTTAACTATTTTTTCTTTGTTTGTACTATTTTCATCAATTTCAATAGATTTAAGAGCAGGAAATAATTTGTCATTTACAAAAGATAAAAGATCGTCTCCAGTTAGCGCCTTGCCGTCTTTTTTATCTATCGCCCAATTTCGCCAACGATAGTTTTCAGGTATTACTGATTTATAACGCTTTTCTTCTAGTTCCCAAATAGTTTCTTTAGCATCATATACTTTAAGAAATAAAAGCCATGTTATTTGCTGAATACGCTGTGCATCACCGTCTATCCCCTCGTCATTACGCATGATATTTTGTAGTCTTTTAATGATATTATTTAAACTCATAATCAATACTCTATCCTAAGCTGAATAAATTTGGTTTTGTAACTCTTTAACCGCTTGTAAATATGCATCTCTGCCGCCAAAAGCATTTATAATTTTGGTGGGACTGGCTATTTTCCTTAACGAATCTATTGAAACCAATACTTTTGTGGCATTTTCCCCTTCTAAATCCCGAATACCATCATCCATATAATGGTCAAGCAACGCATTAAGTACTTTTTGAGCAACAGCAGAATATTTATGCAGATATTCGCGCTTCCTTACGTTCTTTGCCCTCTCGGCTTTTGTTAATGGCTTTTTATCAAAAGCTAGATGGCATATTAAATCAAAATCATCCAAATCTTTATTTTCTGTCTCCGTCCTCAAAGAGCCCAACAATATACCATGGCTCTCAAGATTCTCAATAATTGCAGTCTTTTTATCCTCTTGATTCCACTGGTTTAAAAAATCGTTCAAAGTTGCAAACTGCTGTTTGATATTGCGTTTTGTATAATTTATTAAATTTTCAGTTATAAGTTTACCATCAGTTCCGTAATACTGAACTCGCTCATATGTAACAAAAACAGGAACCCCATCGACATATATTTTTTTAGATTCACCTGACTCTTCAGGCAGTATAATACCATGTGGAGTAATTTGTATGTCGTGAGCACTGGAACCTTGCTCTTCTTCCGCGGTATCTACAACTACTTCTTCCTCTACAGGGACCATAGGTTCTGTAACTTTAGGCTCATATACAATAACTGGATCACCATCGAAGTCTTTATCCGCAAATTTCCTTGTAGCATTACGGAAATCAAGAATAGTAAAATACTCTTTTCCATATTCCGGTTTTAAGCGCGTACCGCGCCCTATTATCTGTTTAAACTCCGTCATGGATTCGATATTTTTATCTAAAACTATAACTTTACAGGTTTGACAATCCACACCCGTGGAGAGAAGTTGGGAAGTGGTAACAATAGTTGGATATTTCTCATCTTCATCAATAAAATTGTCTAATTCCAATTTACCCTGCTGGTCATCGCCGGTTATTTTCATTACATATTTACCGTTTTGGGCAACCATGTCGCTATTTTCATTAATCAATGCGCAGCGCATTCTAGCGGCGTGCTCAATGTCAACACAAAACACAATTGTTTTGGCAAAACGATCTGTATTCTTTAAAAATTCTGTTATTTTGGAGGCAACAACCTTTGTTCTTTCATCTATGACGATATTGCGGTCATAATCTTTTTCATTATATTCTCTATCAGGAACAGGAATATTGCTTGCGTCCAGCTTTCCAGCTTCCGGTCTATAGCCATCACTAATATTTAAAGTTATTCTTGTAACTTTATAAGGAGCCAAGAAACCATCTTCAATCCCCTGCTTTAACGAATAAGTATAAATAGGTGCACCAAAATATGTTTGCGTAGAGATATCTTCTGTTTCTTTTGGTGTAGCAGTTAGTCCAATTTGCGTGGCATCTTTAAAATACTCAAGAATTGCTCTCCAGTTGCTGTTTTCCTTAGCACTTCCTCTGTGACATTCATCTACAATAATTAAATCAAAAAAGCCTGGCTGAAATTGCTTGAAGACCTCTGTCGTCTGGTCATCCCCAGCAAGCTGATGATATAAAGACATATAGATCTCATATGCACTATCAAGTTTTTTCTGTCCAACCTTAACCATAACCTTTTCAAAAGGTTTAAAATCATTTTGCATTGTCTGGTCTATAAGAATGTTTCGATCCGCTAAAAATAAAATCTTCTTTTTTATGCCAAGTTTCCATAGTTTATGGATTATCTGAAAAGCTGTAAAAGTTTTTCCTGTTCCTGTAGCCATAACTAATAACAATCTCTGCTGTCCCGCCGCTATTGCAGATGAAGTTCTATTAATGGCGATACGTTGGTAATACCTAGGAGTTTTTGATCCTTCAGCATAATAATATGGCGCTTTCAATATCTTTTCTTGTAAAGTTGATAAAGATATTTGTTGTTTATAAAGAGAAAAAAGAGTTTCTGGAGAGGGAAATTCTGACAATGACAGTCTCCTTTCTGTGCCTTGAAGTCTATTATGTTCAACAAAACCGCTGCCATTAGAAGAGTACACAAAAGGAATATCTAGTATTTTGGCATAATCCAGCGCTTGCTGCATGCCAGATTCCAGAGGTATAGATGGTTTCTTTACCTCAATCAGAGCAATAGGGAAGTTGGGAGTATAGTTCAAAATATAATCCGCCAATTTCTTTGGACCACGTTTGACTACTTTACCTCTTACAATAACTTGTCCATCTGTAAATGAACGTTCAAACCAAATTTGATGTCGCAAATCCCACCCCACCTTCTCCAGTGTCGGAGTGATTATTTTTTGTTTTACATCTTCTTCAGAGTACGCTATTTTAGACATAATTAAAACATTAAGATCCTTAGAAATAATTATATTTTTATTATATAAGTTTTTTATCGAAAAAGAGATTCTCTTGCTGTAAAACTTGCTCTCAGTAATTTGATTTTAGAGAAGGAGCTCAAGTCGACTACATATAATGACACTAGCCGTTTCTAAAGCAATTATAGAAACACATAAACTACATACTCCCAATAGGGCTCCTCAAGTAATATATTGTTAGGCTTTATTTATTAGCAGGAGAAGTCAAAAAGGCTGTTTAACTAAAAAAATTTACTCTTGACTTTAGTATCTTTTTTATTATAATATTATTTATAAGTTATTTTATATATTATAACAATACTTTTAAGTGATATTATGAACAAATTATCAATCCCTGTTATTGCCTCTTTACACAAATTGGGGCGCGATATAAGCGCCGCGCGGCGGCGGCGCAGGATACCTATGGCACTGCTTGCCCAACGAGCAGGCATATTGCCCATCACCCTCTCCAAAATTGAAAAGGGTCTCCCCACCGTTTCCATGGGGGCATATTCCTCCGTTTTATTTTCTCTGGGGCTTAACGATAGGCTGCGCAACATGGCGGATGCAAACAATGACATCACCGGGCGTATGCTTGAAGAGGAACAACTACCAAAACGTATATATTTGAAAAGAGAAAAGCATGGAAAATAAAGAAACTTTAGTTTATATATCCCTTCAGGGGAAAGATATGCTCGTGGGCAAACTGTGGTTCCGCGCCATGCGCGACAAGGAAAGCGCGTCTTTTGAATATGACAGCGAATGGTTGAATAATCCGCAGCGTTTCGCTTTAGAGCCTGCCTTACAGCTTACGCCTGGCCCTTTCCACACGCGCCAGGACCAACCGTTGTTTGGCGCAATAGGAGACAGCGCGCCTGACCGCTGGGGAAGAGTGCTTCTGCGCCGTGCTGAAACGCAAAGGGCTTTGACCGAAAAAACAACCGCAAGAACGCTTACGGAAAAGGACTACTTGCTCGGAGTAAATGACGAAACCAGGCAAGGCGCACTTAGGTTTAGAGAAAGCGTTGATGGGCCGTTTCTTAAAACTTCCGTTACCTCGGTTCCACCGCTTATTGCTCTTGGCAAACTATTATCCGCCTCCGAAAAATTCTTAGCTTCCAAAGAAAATGTGGAAGATCTAAAACTCCTTTTAGCACCAGGTTCCTCTTTAGGCGGCGCTAGGCCCAAAGCGTCGGTAAAAGATAAGGACGGCTCTTTAGCCATAGCTAAATTCCCATGCAAAGACGATGACTTTAATATTCTGCTTTGGGAGGCAACTGCTCTTACTCTTGCCAAAATGGCCGGGCTGGAAACAGAAAAATGGCGTGTTGAGAAAATTCTTCAAAAACCCGTCCTCATAACCAAACGCTTTGACAGAAGCCCGATCGGTCGCGTACCGTTCCTTTCCGCCATGAGTATGCTGGGCACCAAGGATAATGAACAACGAAGTTATCTCGAAATAGCTTACGCAATCTCACAACATGGCTCTCGCCCGGATAAGGATATGACAGAACTTTGGCGGCGCATAGTATTCAATATTCTTATCTCAAATACGGACGACCATTTGCGAAACCACGGGTTTTTGTATGAAAATCAAGCAGGCTGGCGGCTATCTCCAGTTTATGACGTTAACCCCACTCCAGCAGAAATAAGACCCAGAATATTATCAACCGCAATAGATTTTAATAATAATCAAGCAGACTTAGAGGTCGCTTTATCTGTTATAAAAGAGTTCCGCCTTTCAAAAGAGCAAGCGCACGTTATCATTAAAGAAGTGGCCAGCGCCGTATCAAAATGGCGAAGCGTTGCCAAATCTATAGGCCTAAAAGAAGCGGATATTGCTAGAATGTCCTCTGCCTTTGAGCATAAAGATTTAGATAAAGCAAAACGCTTATAATTATTTCTAGAAATAAAATCCCTGCTCCCAGAAATTAATTCCCTGTTATTATTTTAGGGAATTTTGACTTAAAAGTTCTATTCCCCCCTATACAAATGGGATAAGGGAATCTTTAAGTTGCGGCAAAAAACCGTAAAGTTCCCTGTATATTCCCTGTGTTTTTGTAGTTTTACCGACTAAGACTTCAGAGAATATTGCTGTCAATACTACACCCTCCGCCATATTTGAAACATATACCGCCCGCAAGGGCGGTTTTTGGGGCTTAATTATCAATATCAAATAATTTTTATAATATAAATATATATGGAACAACTAAGTCAATTCAATAACTTGATGGGTATTGAGGACTTCAGGCAGGAAGCTTTAAAATTATTACATGCCCTGCCTAAAGAAGCCAATACTAGAAAAGACCCATCCCATAAATTATTCTTTTCAGAGATTTATTCTTTTTTCACCTTGATACAAGCAAAAAAGAAACAATGGAAAAATATCCAAGTAAAAATGCGTTTAGATAAAAGCTCTGATCCTGATGTAGAAATTATTGGGTTAGACAAAATACATTTTTTTGAAATTACGGAAGTTGGCTTTGACCATTATGAATATAAAAGCATGGAGAAGCTAAATAGATGCCATTTTAGTATGCCAGTATCTATTAACAGAAACCCAACATATTATCTGAAAGAGATTAATGCAAATACTCCTTATTTCGAATTTCAAGATCACGATAAATGCATTAAGAAAAATATTTCCGACATACTAAAGGCTGTACAAGACAAAAAAATAAAATATATAAATAAAAAAATAACTGAGGTGGCTTTACTCGTTTCTTTTGATGATTATGGAAGAATTTTTCATCCAGACAAAAGTGGATCTTTCTCTGCTAATTTGCGGGAATTAGGTATTAAAAAATTTCCCTTTGCTAAAATCATAATAGTAGGAAGAGGGCAACACACAATTTATCTTGAAATATAATTATTGATTCTATAAATATCATACCCTCCCCCTCCCCCTCCCCCTCCGCGCAAAAAAACATTAAACGGTGCTGTAAAAAAATAATATAATTATATTGTTATATTAATTGGCCCGCGCACACCGCGCAGGCAGCCGAGCAAGTTATAAGTGTTTGACTAAAGCAAGGCGGTTTTGGAATGCTTTTACAGAAAGCATTACGGCAAGTATATATTTACGCTTTTATTATACCGCCGCTCGGCCGCGCAAAATGCCGAATGCAGAGTTTACAACAAAGCAGTTACAATATATTGTTTAAGTAAAAAAGATATAAGGTACACACCCTCAAACTAACTTCTAAGCAGTTCCACACACATATTCAAAATAAAAATTAAAAGTGTTGCAGTAGCCGGAGGAATTATGAAAGAAAAACTCTTGGCGCTTAAGTCCGTGGATAGTATTATGCGCCAATCAAACGAAAAAAGCGGTTCGCTTAAAAAAATATTAGGCCCGATGGACCTTATCTTTTTAGGTATAGGCTGCATTATTGGCGCTGGCATATTTGTGCTTACGGGCCAAGCCGCCGCACAGTACGCGGGACCGGGGATTATATTATCCTTTGTCATCTCCGCCGTAGGTTGCGCTTTTGCGGGCCTTTGTTATGCGGAGTTCTCGTCAATGTTGCCAATATCTGGCAGCGCGTATACATACGCCTACACCACTATGGGCGAATTTCTGGCTTGGATTATAGGCTGGGATTTAATTTTGGAATACCTCTTTGGCGCGTCCACGGTTGCCGTGGGGTGGAGCGGATATGTAACCAGCTTTTTGGCTGATTTCGGCATATACCTTCCCCCGCAAATCTGCAACGCGATAGGCACGCACCTTGTGCAGTTGCCGCACCAAGGTTGGGTAGCGGTTGGGGCTGATACGGCCTCCGCACTTGCGGCGCAGGGCATAGATATGGCTATGCTTCCCCACGCCGTCGGCATTATAAACTTGCCCGCAATATTTATCATCGGCTTGTTAACCGCCCTGCTTGTGCTTGGCATAAAAGAATCAAGCCGACTTAACAATGTAATAGTTTTTCTTAAAGTGGGTGTTGTCCTTTTGTTTGTACTGCTTGGCATTAAATACATTAAGGCGGAAAACTTAACGCCTTTTATCCCGCAAAACAGCGGCGGCTTTGGAAGTTTTGGTTGGAGCGGTATTATGCGCGGCGCGGGCGTTGTGTTCTTTGCCTACATCGGGTTTGATGCGGTTTCTACAGCCGCGCAGGAAGCTAAAAACCCGCAACGGGATATGCCGCTTGGCATATTAGTTTCTCTGGTGGTCTGCACGATACTTTATATAGCTGTCGCGCTTGTTCTTACGGGTATTGTTAAATACACCTTCCTTAACGTGCCTGACCCTATCGCCGTCGGTGTTGACGCTATGGGCAGCTCCCTTTTGTGGCTGCGCCCCATTATTAAGCTGGGCGCAATAGCGGGCTTAAGTTCCGTGGTATTGGTTTTACTTTTAGGCCAGCCGCGCATCTTTTTTGCAATGGCAAAAGACGGGCTTTTGCCGCCAGTATTCCGCAAAGTGCATAAAAAATATCAAACGCCGCACGTTACAACAATAGTAACGGGCATAATAGCAATGATACTTGCGGGCTTTTTGCCGATTGGTATTTTGGGCGAAATGGTTTCTATCGGTACATTGCTGGCATTTACTTTAGTGTGCCTTGGCATTTGGCGACTGCGCCATACACAACCCGACCGCCACAGACCGTTTAAAACACCGTTGGTGCCTTTTGTGCCGATAATGGGTGTTGTGATTTGTCTGGTGCAAATGACCTCTCTGCCGCTTATGACATGGCTACGACTTTTGATATGGATGGCCATCGGCATAGGCGTTTACTTTGCTTACGGTATTAAGCACAGCACACAGCACGCTAATGTGGAAACAGAAGCGGCTGACGCTGCCGCCGTCGGGCAAGAAGGCAATGCCTAAGTTTTAAAGTTGAAAGATAAATGCTAAAAGCCGCTTACTTTTGTAAGCGGCTTTTTTATTTGTAATATTTTTTCTTGTCTGGTATTTTGCGGCAAGACAAGGCAAGCTCCTTGTTGTGTTTAGAAAGATTTTAAGATGATTTTTGATTTTATTTTTTGCAAGGATTTATTCCTCTTCGGTATTTTGCGGCAAGACGCGGAGCCAAACGCGAGGTATATCACGGAGCGAAGCAAAGCGGAGCGGTATATCCGAGCGTACAGGCGACAAAGTATTGCCGCAAAAGACTACTCCCATTCTATGGTGGCGGGAGGTTTGGAGGTTATATCGTACACAACCCTGCTCACCCCCTCCACCTCATTAACAATGCGGGAAGATATTTTGTCTAACACGGGGAAAGGGATTTTGGCCCAGTCGCAAGTCATGGCATCGGTGGAAGTTACGGCCCTTATGCCAACGGTATGGAAGTATGTTCTGCTATCGCCCATAACACCAACACTTTTGATATTAGGCAGGAAGGTAAAATACTGCCAAATTTCCCTGTCCAAATTATTTTTGGCAATTTCCTCTCTAAAGATAGCGTCGGAAAGGCGGATAATTTTAAGTTTTTCTTCCGTAACTTCGCCAAGACAGCGCACGGCAAGGCCGGGGCCGGGGAAAGGCTGACGCCACACAATATGTTTGGGTATGCCAAGTTCTTCGCCGAGCGCGCGCACTTCATCTTTAAATAAAGGGCGCAGCGGCTCTAATAATTTTAACTTCATATTCTTTGGCAAACCGCCAACATTGTGATGGCTTTTGATAACGGCGGAATCGCCAAAACCGCTTTCAATAACATCGGGGTAAATTGTACCTTGTAAAAGGAAGTCAATCTTGCCGAGTTTTTTGGCTTCTTTATTAAAAACTTTTATAAATTCCGCGCCAATTATTTTACGCTTTTGCTCGGGGTCGGTTATTCCTTTAAGTTTAGACAAAAACTGTTTGCCCGCATTAACGCGGATAAGGTTAAGCTTAAATTGCTTTTTAAAAGTTTGTTCAACTTCGTCGCCTTCGTTATGGCGCATAAGGCCGTGGTCCACAAACACGCATGTAAGGTTTTTGCCTATCGCTTTATGCACGAGAACAGCCGCCACGGCGGAGTCTACCCCGCCGGAAAAAGCGCAAAGCACTTTTTTATTGCCGACTGTCTTTTTTATATTTTCTATCTCGCGGAGGGAAAAATTATCCATCTTCCAATCGCCCGCGCAGGCGCAAATATTCTTTAGGAAGTTTTCCAACATTTTACCGCCGTATTTTGTGTGCAAAACTTCGGGGTGAAATTGCAGGGCATATATGTTTTTGTCTTCCGCCTCCATGGCGGCAACTGGGCAAAGTTCCGTCGTCGCGGTAACTTTAAACCCTTTGGGCAAAGTGCCTACATAATCGCGGTGGCTCATCCAGCAAATGCTTTTTGCGGGAACGCCTTTAAATAATTTACTTTTTGCTTTAATGCTAAGTTCCACACTGCCGTATTCTTTAAACTTTGGGCTTAATACTTTACCGCCTAAAACCTGCGCGGTAAGTTGTGCGCCGTAACAAATGCCGAGTATGGGGATATTAAGCTCAAAAAGTTCCTTTTCTACCGACGGCGCGCCCTTTTCGTACACGCTGGCGGGGCCGCCAGTAAAAATAATACCTTTCGGCTTAAGTTCTTTTGCTTTTGCCAGTATTTTTGTAAACGGAACAACTTCCGAATATATGCCGCATTCTCTTACGCGGCGCGCTATTAACTGATTGTACTGCCCGCCAAAATCACAAACTAAAATAATTTCTTTTTGCATTAAAGTTTCCCCGCGCTGTAATTTGTTTCTTCTTTGGTTATCATAATATCGTGGGGGTGGCTTTCCACAAGGCCCGCATGAGTAATTTTTACAAATTGCCCGTTCTGCCTTAAGTCCTCCACCGTCTTAACACCGCAATAACCCATAGCGGCCCTAAGCCCGCCGACAAGTTGATAAACAACATCGCTTAAATGCCCGCTGTAAGGCACGCGGCCTTCAACGCCTTCGGGTACCAGTTTTTTGGAATTTTCCTGAAAGTACCTATCCCCGCTGCCCGCTTTCATCGCGGCGGAAGATCCCATGCCGCGGTAAGCTTTAAACGCGCGGCCGTTGTAAATAATATTTTCCCCCGGGCTTTCGGTTGTGCCTGCAAAAAGCGAGCCTATCATACAAGTGCTTGCTCCCGCCGCAATGGCCTTTGCAATATCGCCGGAGTATTTTATGCCGCCATCGGCAATAACGGGAATATCATATTTTTGCGCGGCTTGCGCGCAGTCGTAAATGGCAGTTATCTGCGGCATGCCTATGCCCGCAATAACTCTGGTTGTGCAAATCGCCCCCGGGCCGATGCCTACTTTAAGCGCGTCCGCGCCCGCTTTAATTAAATCTTCCGCCGCGGCGGCCGTGGCTATATTGCCCGCGATAAGCTGGCAATGAGGGAAAGCCTCTTTAATTTTTTTAACCGCTTCCACCACGCCTTCGCTATGTCCGTGGGCGGTATCAAGAACCAAAATATCAGTGCCTGCGCTAAGCAGCATTTCCGCGCGGGCAAGCATATCTTTTGTTATGCCTATAGCCGCGCCGACGATAAGGCGGCCTTTTTCGTCCTTGGCGGAAAGCGGGAACATAATGCTTTTTTCTATATCCTTAACGGTTATAAGACCTTTTAAAATAAATTTATCGTCTACAAGCGGAAGCTTTTCCACCTTTTTGCTTTTAAGTATTTCTTTGGCTTCGCGTAAGGAAGTGCCGACAGGCGCGGTTACCAAATTTTCTTTTGTCATTATATCGGCAATTTTTTTGGAGGAGTCTGTTTCAAAACGCATATCGCGGTTGGTTATTATGCCGATAAGTTTTCCGTCTTCTTCCACCACGGGTACGCCAGATATTTTATATTTGGCGGAAAGTTCTTTAGCGTCCTGCAACGTGTTGTCTTTAGAGAGAGAAAAGGGATTTGTTATAACGCCGTTATCGCTGCGTTTAACAATATCTACTTGAGCGGCCTGCTGCTGCGCCGTCATATTTTTGTGTATTATGCCTATGCCGCCTTCGCGCGCCATGGCAATGGCCATTCTGGCTTCGGTAACGCTGTCCATACCCGCGCTTAAAAGCGGTATATTAAGTTTTATTTTCTGTGTAAGGCGTGTGTTGGTTTTTACATCTTTGGGCAACACTTTGGAGTGTTGCGGGATAAGCAGAACATCGTCAAACGTCAATCCTTCTTTGGCAAACTTCTCGGTCATATATCTCCCTTTAAGGCCGCAGGGAAACCGTATAAAACTTTTTTATTTGCCTAGTTCTTCAGAGCGTTTTATACAGGCCGCAGCAGCCTTTTTGTAAAGTTTAAGTAAAGCGTCGTTTTTATTAAAAGTTTTTATGGCGGCTTCTGTCGTACCGCCAGGCGTTGCTATGCGCGCTATTGCGTCTTCCAGCGTAGTGCCGCCGTTGGCAAAAACCAAAGCGGAACCAAGCAAAACATTAACCGCAATTTTACGCGCCAAATCTTCTTTAATACCATAACCTTCCGCCGTTTTGGCAAGCATTAAAGCCGCGTTGTAAATATACGCTGGGCTGCTGCCGCTGACGGCGGTTATTATATGTAAATCAGTTTCTTTATCAACCCAAAAAGATAAACCCGTTTGGGCCATAAGTTTAAAACAAAAATCTTTTTGCGCTTTTTTTGCGGCGGCATTTGCAAACATTCCGCTTACGCCAAGGCCTTCGCTTACGCACATATTTGGCATAACGCGGGCGACTGGCAATTTGGACGGAAGAGCGCTTTCTATAAATTTTACCGTCTTGCCAGCCGCTATGGAAAGTATTATTGTTTGCTTGCCGATAAACGGCGCGGACTGCGCTAAAGCTTCTTTAAGAATATTAGGTTTTACGGCAAAAACTATAAGTTTGGCGGTAGTGTTTTTAGGGGCTTTCTCCGCAGATGTTACGCTGTCAAAACCCTGCTTTTTGTAAAGTTTTACAAGGTCGGCATTATGCTCTATAATCAAAAAATCTTTTTTATCCGCAAGGCCGCCCGCTGCCCACGCTTTTAAAAGCGCGCCGCCCATTTTTCCGCAGCCCATAAAAATTATTTTATTGTTTGTCATTTTCTCACCTGTCCGCTGCCGTAAACTTTATATTTAAAGGTTACAAGTTGTTCTAAGCCGACGGGGCCGCGCGCGTGCAGTTTGCCTGTTGATATACCAATCTCCGCGCCCATGCCAAACTCCCCGCCGTCGCAAAATTGCGTGGAGGTATTGTGCATAACAACCGCGCTATTAACTGTGTTTAAAAATTCCTGCGCGGCTTGCGCGTTGGCGGTTATTATGGCTTCCGTATGGTCGGAGCCGTATTTGCGGATATGCTCACAC
>MTLE01000306.1_pt2 | contig 15834 bp, 12 predicted proteins | sample 1982461 | NCBI WGS metagenome assembly MTLE01 (sample SAMN05712605, study PRJNA340218) | biofilm metagenome | isolation source: sample SPL anode biofilm adapted to -200 mV | place: USA | collected 2012-02-03
TCGGCGCCTCGGCGACAAGGCCTTTCGCTGGAATTTGCCGGATTCACCGGGAGACAGGTCGGCAGCATCAAAACCCACCCGATCAGAGCGGCGTCGCTTCCAGCAGCAGGTGGCCCTTGAAGGCCAGCGGGAGCCGGGCGGTGGGGCCCGTCACCTGGCCCAGATCCCGGCCGTTCTCGTAGTCCGTGATCCGGTAGGTCCCCGTGCCCAGGCCGCGCAGTTCCACGGCCCCGTCCCAGGCCTGCGCGAAGAACCCGTAGTACAGGGCGTCGCCCTTGCGGATGGCGTGGGCTTCGGGCAGGTCGAAACCCAGGTCGTACAGGGAACCCAGGTACTCGCCCCGGGACAGCATGAGGCGCGAGTAGAGGCCCACCCATTTCTCGAAATCCGCGGCCCGGGCGGGGGTGAGGTCGGAGGTGCTCCGCTTGGGTGCCAGGGAGGGCAGCACGAACTGCGAGCCCACCACGCCACCCACGGCCACCGTGGACGCGAAATCGGAGGCGTGGTCGCTGAGTTCCACGTGGTCGCCGAAGTAGGCGACGCCGTCGCCCATGAGCGCCTTCAGGACCTTGCCCTTGGTGCGCACCTGGTAGGAGTCGTGGGGGTCCGACGCCACGGCCATGGTGTAGCCGGGCATGGTGTGAAAGGCGAACGAGGTGCCGCAGGGGCAGAACTCCACCAGGACGTCGGGCTTCAGGGCCCGGGCGGTTTCGGTGATCATGCGGATGTAGGCCGGGATGGCCTTGGAGGCGTCGTCGGGGCTGGCGTGGTGGTGGGCGGGGTTGTGGCAGGGCGGGATGCCGTTGAGGTACTGGCCGTCCAGCTTCAGGCCGTCGAAGCCCCATTCGCCCACCATCTTCCGCACCAGGGCCCGGGTCTGCTCGATGACGGCGGGATCGGCGGGGCACAGGTAGAACGTGGGCCACCAGGAAATCTTCCGGCGGGAGCCGTCGGGGTTCAGCAGGGCCTGTTCCGGATGCTCGCGCTGGAGCCGGCTGCCGCGCTGGCCCATGAGGGGCGCCCACCACACCTGCGCCCGGAAGCCGTCGGCGTGGACGCGGTCCACGATGGCCTTCATGTCGGCGTCGCCGCGGGGGAACTTCCGGGGATCCAGGAGCCAGTCCGCGTAGTTGTCCTGCCAGCCGTCATCCACGGTGACCCACTTGAAGCCGAGGCGCTTGGCGGTGGGCAGGGTGCCGTAGATCTGGGCGGGGGTCATGGTCCTGCCGTATCCCCAGGCGCACCACATGGGCTCGAAGGCGCTGTCGGGCGCCTTTTCCATGGTGAGGCCCTGGAGCGCCATGAGGCGGCGGTACGAGGCGAGGGTCTCGAAGCAGTCCCCCCGGTGCACCGACACGAACGTGCGGGGCCCGCGCAGGGTTTCCCCGGGCGCCAGGGATCCGGCCCGGTCCAGGCGGATCCCCACCTGGACCCGTCCGTCCCGGCCCATGGCCACGGGCAGGGAAACCGCCTCCGGGGCGGTGCCCAGGTGGCCGACGCCCAGGCCCCGTTCCCGGTTCCACACGTCCACCACGGGGGTGCCGCCCCCGTAGTCGGTGGCGTTCATGCCCAGGAAGTTGCGCTGGCGGAACCCCGGGCGCAGGGGGACGATCCAGTTCGGGCGGTTGGAATAGGACCCGCTCTGATAGGACCACCAGGCCGGCCCGGGCCCCGCCTTCACGGCATCCAGGGTGTAGGCGTTGCGGGTCCAGCCCTTGTGGAGGAGGGCTGAGGCGCCCCCGTTGACGTAGTCCACGTCGAAGAAGGCCAGGGCCGGGTAGGCGGGATAGACGGTGACCGCGACGGTGGTGCGGAGCCGGCCGGAGGCGCCCTCCACCACCAGGCGCTCGCCCTTCCCGAAGACGTCGGCGACGGGTTCGGTGCGGCTGGACACCAGGTGGAAGGCGGTGGGGGCGCCCAGGAGCCCGTCCGCGGCGGTGAAGGGACCCAGGGGCGTCTCCCGGTCCCCGGAGCGCGCGATGATGCGGCTCCGGAGCCGGTCGTCGAACTCCACCCGCAGGAGGGGCGTCTGGATGCGCGGGCCGGCGGGGGCCTGGGCGAAGGCGGGACCCGCGCCGAGGAGGGCCGTGAGGATCAGCCGGGAGACGTCCATGTCAGGGCCTTCCTACGCGCTTCATGAGCGCCAGGGCGTTGTCCCGGTACAGCTTCTTGAGGATGCCGGCGTCCAGGCCGAGGCCGTACAGGGGCCAGTGGTAGCCGAACTGGTCGACCTCGTAGAAGTGCTCGTCCTGGGTCTCCAGGATGCGGAAGGTGATGCCGTACATGCCCGCGTCCATGCCCATGTCGGTGCCGTACATCAGCCGGTCCTGGTACTTCGCGATGAATTTCGCGGTGGCCCGGGGCACGGGAGAGGTCTCGGCGTAGCGGGCGCTGATGTCCGCGTAGAGGTTGGGGTGGCGGTCCAGCATGGATCCGAGGAGGGCGAGGTCGCTGCTGCAGTTGGCGAAGTGGCAGGCGATGAAGGTGGTCCGGGGGTGGCGCGCCGCGGCCCGGTCCAGGGTCGCCACCACCGCGTCGTGGCGCAGGATGGCGGGCGAGTCGGCGATCTTCCACGTGAAGGCGTTCATGAGGCCGTCGTTGGTGCGGTCCGCGGGCTCGTACATCCACTGGTCCTCCCCCACGTGGATGTTGAAGGGCAGGCCCAGGTCGGCGCAGGCCTCGAGGATGGGGTCCATGCGGGGATCGTCCAGGTGCATGCCGCCCTTGTTCCCGGCGAGCCCGCCCCCCTTGTCCGTGATCTCGCCCACGCCCATGGCCCCGGCCTTCCGGCACCGGCGCAGTTCGGCCACGGCGGCCGCGGCGAAGCCGGGCTGGTCGAAGCCGGAGAGATCCAGGCCGCACCAGAGCTGGAAATGGCGGGGGAACTTCCCGTAGCGCCGCACGGCGTCGTCGAAGCCCTTCCCCGGTTCCGTGACCAGCACCACGGTGCGCTCGATGCCGCACCGGTCCATGGTGGCGGCCCATTCCGCGGCCTGGGCGTCGGTTTCCGCGTAGGCGTGGGAGTGCATGTCCACCACGGGGAACATGGCCTTCTCCACGCGGGTGACGGGGACCTTGTAGATGGAGCGGGGCCGGTAGTCCTTGAGGAGGAGCTGGTCGGGGGCCTGGGCCGCCAGGGTGGAGGCGAGGGTGAGGAGGAGGGCGGTTGGGTTCAAGGGGCGACCTCGATGAGAAGGTGATCGGTGAACGTGACCGGAAGGCGGGGGGCCTTGCCAGGAGCGGCGGTGACGGAGCCCAGGTCCCGGCCCCCGGCGTAGTCCCGCACCCGGTAGGTGCCGGGCCGCAGGCCCCGCAGCTCCACCTCGCCCTTCCAGGGCCCCGGGGCGTAGAAGGCGTAGTTCAGGACGCCGTCCTTGGCCACCGCGTAGCCTTCGGGCGAATCCACGCCCAGGGTGTAGAGGTTCAGGAAGGTCCCGCTGGAAAGGCGCTTGCGGTCATAGAGGCCGAGCCATTTCCGCCACACCGCCTCCCGCTCGGGGGTGAGGTCCACGGGGCCGGAGGGGGGCACGACGCCCGTGGGGGGCCACGTGAATTTGGTGCTCACCACGCCGCCGGCGCCCAGGGTGGACGCGAAGTCCTCGCCGGTCTCGAACCAGTCGGGGTGGCCCTCCCGGGTCATGGCGCTGAGTTCCACGTGGTCGCCGGACACGGCGGAGGCGGGGCCCAGGAGGGCCTTGAGGATCTTGATGCGCCGGCGCACCTGCACGGCGCCCACGGGGTCGGCGGTGACGCCCTGGTCCATCCAGGGCAGCCAGCCCGCGGAGGGAAGGGTGCCGCAGGGGCAGATCTGGATCACGGCCTCCGGCTTCAGGGCGTGGGTGGCCGCCAGGATCTCGCGGTAGACCTCCGCCGCGGCCCGGGTGGATTCGTCGGGGGAGGCGTGGTGGTGCAGGGGGTTGTGGCAGGGGGGGATGGCGAAGATGTTGTCCATCTTGAAGCCGTCGAAGCCGAAGTCCCGGATGAACCGCACGGCCATGTCCCGGAAGTAGGCCCGCACCTCGGGCAGGGACGGATCCAGGACGGCCAGGGACCGGACCATGGTGGCGGGCCGGCCCGAGGGGTCCAGCACCAGCCATTCGGGGTGGTCACGCACCACGGCGGACTGCCGGTAGCGGTGGGACTCGCCCTTGCCGTTGGCGATCTCCGCGCCGATGGGGAGCCACCAGAGCTGCACCTTCACGCCGGCCCGGTGGAACCGGTCCACCATGTCCTTCATGGACGTGCCGGGGAAGGTGTCGGGCCGGGGGTTCCAGTCGCCGTACGCATCGAACCAGCGGTCGTCGAGGGTGGCCCAGGCGAGGCCCAGGTCCTTGAGCTTGGGCAGCGCCCCCAGCATCTGCGCGGGGGTGACGTCGAAGCCGTAGCCCCAGCTGCACCAGGTGGCCTCGAAGGCGGAAGGGGGCGGCGCGGCGGGGCGCCAGCCCTGGGCGCCCATGAGCGTGGACCAGAGCCGCAGGGGGTCGTAGAAGTCCCCGGCGTGCACCGACAGGTAGCCCCAGGGCGAGGTCCAGGTCTCCCGGGGGCCCAGGGTCCGCGGGGGGAAGGTCAGGGAGGCCTCCACGGCGCCGTCGCCGGCGACCGCGACGGGCAGGGCGCAGGCCGCGGTGGAAAGGACGCCCAGGGACGCGCAGGTGGCGGCGTTCCAGAAGGCGGTGACGGGGATGCCCCCGCCCAGGCCGTCGGCGTTCATGGCGCCCATGCGGTTGGGATGGGTGCCGGGCCTGGGCTCGGACACTTCGTCCTCGCCCCAGCCCACGCTGGCCCCCTGGAAGGCGGTGAGGCGCCCCGGCGCCAGGCGCGCGTTGAGCACCCGCACCTCCTCCAGGGGCAGGGGCCGGGTGCGGGGGTTGGTGACGCGGATGGAGGCGAAGAGGGCTTCGGGGGTCCCTGGCCGCGTTTCCAGGATCAGGGTCCGCACCAGGGGGCCGCGGCCCAGGAAGGGCACTTCGGTGCGGTGCGGGGCCACCTTGGCCCGGCGCAGGTCCAGCACCGGGGCCCCGTCCCGGGCGCCGGCCAGGTCCAGGGTCAGGCGGCGGCCCTCCTGGAGACGCGTGGCCAGGACGCGGCCCGAGGCCAGCACCTGGAATTCCGCCCGGGGGGAGGCCAGCTTGAGGGGCGCGGCCCAGGCGGTGGCGCAGGCCAGGGCGAGCAGGCTTCGGCCGATGGCCGGGATGCGCATGGGGACCTCCGGAATCAGGCCTCGGCCTTGTCGCCCTCGTCCTCCATGCCCATGAGCAGGGTGGCCAGGACGGCCGCGACCATGCCCAGGGCATGGGGGGCCAGGGGCAGGGTGCGGAACAGGGCCAGGGAAAGGATGATGGTCACCACCGGGCCTCCGGCGTTGACGAGGGGGGAGACGATGATGGCCCGGCCGTAGCGGAAGGCGTACACCAGGAGCAGGGCGCCCACGGCGTTGAGCACCTGGATGGCGGCGGCCATCCAGGGACCGCGCAGGCCCCAGTTGATGGGGTGGCTGAAGTCGGTGATGCGCCAGGCCACGGGGATCAGGAGCAGGCCCGTGAGGGTCATGTAGAAGAAGATGCTCTCGGCGCGCATGGACTTGTTGCCGTGGGAGATGACGAAGCCCTGCAGGCCCCAGGCCAGGAACACCACCAGGGCGGGGCCCACCCAGAGGAGGCCGCGGGCGGCGCCGGCGCCGGGGGGGGTGTAGGCCAGCAGGATGCCGGCCACCAGGGCCAGGGCGATGCCGACCCAGCCCCGGGCCGAGGCGCGCTCCCGGGACACCGCCAGGGCCAGCAGGATGGTGACCAGGGGCGACAGGGCGATGAAGGGGAACACCAGGTAGGCGGGGGCGATGCGCAGCACCAGGAACAGCACCAGCTGTCCGCCGGCGCCCAGGAAGCCCGCGAGGCACCCGAAGACCACCGACCTCCGGTCCGTCTCGATCTGCCAGCCCACCCGGGCCAGGGCCACCAGGCAGGGGGGGATCATGGTGAAGGCCCAGACGATGTAGCCGAGGGTCGCGGGAAAGCCCGCGGCGGCGGGCGCGTCGATGAGGGCCCCCCAGAGGCCCCAGGCGAGGACCGTGATGAGGGTGAACAGGAACCAGGGCTGCTTCAGCATGGGGATCCTTGGGATTCGGCGCGGCAGGCGGCGGCGTAATGCCCCAGCACCCGGCGCACGGCATGGATGGCCACGGCCCTGCCCGAAGGCGGCAGGGACCCTTCCCGCACGGCCTCGTAGGCCAGGGGGCGGTACTGGCTGAGCAGGCCCAGGGGCAGGGGGCCCTCGGTGAGCCGGAAGAGGCGTTCCACCTCCGCCACCACGTCGGGATCGGTCCAGTAGTAGCGGGACCGGTCGCTGAGGCTGAACCGCCGGGCGAAGGCCAGCTCGCACTCCTTGCCGTGGTAGTGGTTCTTCCAGTGGATGGGATTGCGGAGCATGACGGCCTCCAGCACCTCCGCCAGGCGCGGCCGCTCCCGGGCGGGGTCCAGGCCGTGGAGCTCCAGGGCGATGGCCTCCAGGGAGAAGAGGGCCTCCCGGAAGGCGTAGGTGAGCCAGGGGCCCACCTTCAGGATGGCGAAGCGGTCCTCCACCAGCTGACGCAGGGCCTCGGGGGTCTGGTAGTCGGTGGAGTGGGCCTCGTACATCCAGGGCGCCCGGGCGGCGATGGCCTCCACCAGGGGCGCCGCGGCGTCCCGGCGGTAGGCGTGGATCTCGGCCTGGCTGAACTCCACGCCGGGCTGGACCACCAGGGCGATGACCCGGTCCCAGGCGGAGGCCAGGCCGAGGCCGGCGAAGGCGGCCCGGGTGATGTCCAGGGTCCCGGCCACGTCCCGGGCGGCGGTGGGGCGCACCCCGGGTTCGCCGTCCTGGGCGCCGCCCGGGGGAGGCACCTCGGTGCCGATGACGTACACCGGCGCGGGGCCCGAGCCGCGCCGGGCGAAGGCCGCCTCGGCCCGGAGGCAGAGCGCCGCGGCGCGCCGGGCCACGACCTCGCCGGGCAGGTCCGCGGGGTCGTCCGCGCAGGCCATGCTGGCGTCCAGGTGGATCTTGTGGAACCCGGCGGCCACGTAGGCTTCCACCAGGTCGCCGGCCTTGGCCATGGCGGGTTCCGCGGCCTCGGCGCGCCAGGGGTTGGGCCCCAGGTGGTCGCCGCCCAGGATGACCTGCCCGGGATCGAACCCGGTTTCCAGGGCCAGGTCCCGCACGAAGGCGGCGAAGGCGGCGGGGGTCATGCCGGTGTAGCCCCCGAACTGGTCCACCTGGTTGCAGGTGGCCTCGATGAGCACGGGCGTCCCGTCCGCGGCGCCCTGGTCCAGGGCCGCGCGCAGCACCATGGGATGGGCCGAGCACACCGCGTACACGCCGCGCACGCGCCCTTCGCGGCGGTCGTCCCGGAGGCGCAGGAGGTCAGGCATGGCCGCCGTCCGTCATGAGCATGCGCAGCTTCTGGGAAATGAGCTCCTTCACGTCGCGGATGGCGGGGGGGAAGATGGTGCGGATGTCGATGCCGCTGGAGGCCAGCAGCTCGCGCTTGATGCCCCTCACGAAGGCGTCCTTGGTCTCGGTGGCCACGTTGACCTTGCAGATGCCCCGGGCCACCACGTCCCGGATGGACGCTTCGCCCACGCCGGAGCCGCCGTGGAGCACGAGGGGCACGTCCGTGAGCGCCCGGATCGCCTCCAGGCGCTCCAGGTCCAGGCGGGGCTCGGCCTTGTAGAAGCCGTGGGCGGTGCCGATGGAGACCGCGAGGGCGTCCACCCCGGTGGCCTCCACGAACCGCGCGGCCTGGGCGGGGTCGGTGAGGCCGGCGGGGTCGGCCTCCTGGCCCAGCTTGGCCACGAAGCCCAGTTCGGCCTCCACGTTGGCCCCGGTGGCTTTGGCCATGGCCACGGCCCTGCGGGTGTCGGCGATGTTCCGGTCCAGGTCCTGCTCGCTGGCGTCGATCATCACCGAATCGAAGCCGGCCTCGAGGCAGTCCGCCACCAGGTCCAGGCTGAGGGCATGGTCCAGGTGGATCCAGCCCTCCACCCCGTACTGGCGGAGCCCCGCCCGGCCCATGGCCAGCGCCACGGGCAGGCCCAGGTAGTCGATGGAGCCGCGGGTCATCTGGAGGATGATGGGCTGGCCCAGGTCGGCGGCGGCCTCCAGCACCCCGCGGAGGGTCTCGGCGTTGTAGTAGTTGGCGGCGAGGAGGGCGGACTTGCGGTCCCGCATCTCCAGGAGTTTCTCTTTCAGGCTAGGCATTGAAGCGCTCCCTGGCGATGGCCATGACCGCGGCCCGGTCCTGGAAGGCGCCGGTGCCTCCGGCGGCGGTGGTGTTCACGGCGCCCATGAGGCAGCCGAAGCGAAGGCAGGCTTCCACGGGGTCGCCCGCGATGAAGCGGGAGATGAACCCGGCGTCGAAGCTGTCCCCCGCGCCGATGGCGTCCACCACGCGGTCGTTGAGGAAGGCGGGCTGGAAGAAGGTTTCCGCGCCCCGGGCGGCCGTGGCGCCCGCGCAGCCCTGCTTCACCACGATGGTGTGGGCATGGGGCCGAAGGGCCTCCAGGGCTTCGGCGACGGTGGCTTTCCGGGTGAGGTGGCGGATCTCCTGTTCGTTGGGCAGGAAGACGTCCACGGCGGGAAGGATGGCGGGCAGGTCCAGGTCCCAGGCCTCCGCCGGGTCCCACTGGGGGTCGAAGGAGGTGGTGAGCCCGCAGGCCTTGGCCCGGCGGAACAGGGCGGCGACGTCCCGGAACATCCCGGGCTGGAGGAAGGCCGAGGCGAAGTGGAGGTGCCCGGCGGTGGCCAGGCGCTCCGGGGTCACGTCCGCCAGGGTCAGGTGGGCCATGGCCCCCATGTAGGTGGCCATGGCCCGGTCCTCGCCCCGGTTGAGGACGATGGTGGCGCCGGTGGCGTGGGCCGGGGTGCGCAGGATCATGGCGGTGTCCACGTTCTTGGCGCGCAGCCGCTCCACGGCGAGGTCCCCGAACAGGTCCTCGCCCACCTTTCCCAGGAAGGCCACCCGGACGCCCAGGGTGCTGAGGTTGCTGCCGAAGATGGCCGAGGAGCTGCCCAGTGTGAGGGTCATGGCCTCGGCCAGGACCTCCTTCCCGATTTCCGGCATGCGCGCCAGGCCGTTGAGGATCAGGTCCACGTTCAGCTCGCCGACCACAAGCACATCCGACGGACGGGTCATCGCGGATTCCTTTCGACGGTGGGGTAGATCGTCACGCCCCGCACGACCCGGGAGATGGTCCCGGCCGGGGACGGGGTGTCCGGGCGCAGGCCCAGGGCGATGGCCTTGTGGACCCCCAGGATCTGGGCCGCCAGGACCGCGCAGATGGCCCGCTCCTCGTCGTCCATGGGGCCGGGAAGGGGGATGGTGGCCTCCAGGGGGGAATGGGAGCGGAGGCCCTCGCCCACGCCCAGGTGGAACAGGCCCTGGACGCCGCTCCGGATCTCGTCCACCAGGTCCTCCTCATAGGCCCGGTGCCCGGCCCGCCCCGAAAAGAGGAACACCAGGAGCGTCGAATCGTTGATGGCGGCCTTGGGGCCGTGGCGGAACCCCAGGAAGGAGTCGTACGCGCAGATCACGGCGCCGTTGCTGAGTTCCTGCAGCTTGAGGTGGCTCTCCCGGGCGGCGGCCTTCAGGGCGCCGGCGCCCAGGAAGATGGCCCGGGTGAAGGGCAGGGCCGCCAGCTCCCGGAACCGGTCCCCCTGGGTGGCCAGGATGCCCTCCGCGGCCGCGGCGAGGCGTTCCACCCGCACTTCGGCGGCATCCAGGCACTCCAGGTCCGCCAGCAGCAGTCCGGCCAGGGCCATGCCGGTGAAGCTCCCGGTCATGGCCAGGCCCTGGTCGTCGGATTCCGGGGGGAGGACGAAGACCGCGCGGGGGTTGGGGGTGGGGTGCGTGGCCAGCTCCCCCCTGGGGTTGCAGGTGATGATGAGGTGCTTCACGTCCCCCAGGCGCGCGTCCGCGCAATCCACGGCGGCCACGCTCTCGGGGCTGTTGCCGGAACGGGCGAAGGAGACCAGGAGGGTGGGCACGTCCCGGGGGAAGGCCTCCTCGGGATTGGTGACGATGTCGGTGGTGGGCACGGCCCGCACGGTGCGCCCGGTGCGGAGGGCATAGCGTCCCTGGAGCAGCTCGCCGATGTAGGCCGAGGATCCCGCCCCGGTGAGCACGATCTCCCGGTGGGGTCCCAGGGCGGACGGGGCCAGGAAGGAAAGCAGGGCGGGCCGCTCCGCCCTCAGGCCCGTCCAGATCCCGCGCCAGAGGGCGGGCTGCCCGAGGATTTCGGGAATGGTGTGGACGGCGCCCAGCGTTGCCCGTGCCGTCGTGTCGAATTCGGAGAAAACAGCGGTCATGCCAAAAGGCTCCCAAGAATGATTGGATCAGAACCGGTAGGTGGCCATGAGGCTGAAGTACGCGGGGCGGCTCGGATTGGTGGCGGAAAGGTCGATGTCGGAATTGGACCGCCATTCGGTGAAGGTGTAGAGGAGGGTGGCGGACCAGTCCTTGGTGAAGTCGTAGCCCATGCCCAGGCGCCAGCCGGCCTTCAGGTGGTTGTCGGCCGGGTAGAGGCTCGGATCGCCGCCCCGCTGGGTGCCCTTCCACACGTGGACGGATGGGCCGGTGCGAAGGCTGAGGGGGACGCCGTCCCAGGGACGGAAGACCAGGTCCGCGCCCACGCGGGTGCCGTTCAGTTCGAAGGTGGGCCGCTCATCGGTCCCGGTGCCGGCGGGCATGTGGGCGTAGCCGGCGTACACCAGGATGTCGGGGCCGAAGCCCTTGGGGCTGAAGAGGGCCCCCAGTTCGACGGTGTAGCCGCCGGTGGTCTTGCCGGTGAGGTCGACGGTGTTGCCCTGGTTGACGACGAGGCCGCCGGAAACCTGGAACCGGCTGTCGCCGGCCCTTCCGGGGGCGGCCAGGGCCAGGACGAGGGCGCAGGAAAGGAGCATTCGGGTGGAAGTCATGGTCGTCTCCGCTCAGAACCGGATGCCGGTGTCGAAGGTGATGGACCTGCCGGCGACCCTTCCGGTGCCGACGGTCGAGAGGTCATCCGCGGCGCGCCACCCGCTGCCGGTGTGCTGCGGGGGCTGTCCGACCGTGTCGGTGAGTCCGGTTCCCTCGAGGTAATAGGCGCCCCTGCGCTTGGCGTTGAAGACATTGGCGAAGGTCACGTCGAAGAAGCCCTTCACCGACCCCCACACGGTGATCTCCATGTTGTATTTCAGGCTGAGGGTGGTGACGTCCATGTTGGTCATGCGGCTTCCGTCCGCCGTGAGGGAGATGGAATTGGGGAGGCCGCCGGTGTTCTGGACGTTGGCGTCGTTGTAGCCGGGCAGGGTGGGCGCGGGGATGTTGGCCGTGGACCACCGGCCTTCGGGCCTGCCGCTGGTGTACGAGGCCTGCAGGGTCACGTTGGATTTGACCTTCCCCTGGCTCAGGTTGTAGGCGAGATAAAGATTGAAGATGTGTTCGGGGGTCCGGAGGGTCATGGGGTTGTACTGGTCGCGCGAGTACAACGTGTCGTAGTAGTCCCGGAAGTTCGCCAGCTGGCTCGTGGTGCGGTCGGGATTGTCGATGGTGTACCGGGTGTTGGCCATCATGCGGGCAAAGGTGTAGTTGCCGTAGATGGACAGCCGGTGGCTCAACGGCATCATCCATTCCAGCTCCAGGCTCTTGTAGGTCCGCCTGGAGTCCGGGTCGTTCCGCAGGATCCGCTTGAAGTTCGGGGAGCCGGATTCGTCGGTGTAGACCTCGCCCGGGAAGAAGTCGAAGAGGTTCGACCAGTACTTGTAGATGGCCGTGGCCCGCCAGAAGCCGCCCGAGGCGTAGGCGCGGCGGAAGCCCAGGGTGAATTCGTGGGAGACGGGGTTCTTCCAGTTGGGGTCGATGACGAAGGTGTCGCCCGCGTAGGTGCGGGTGTAGGCGGTGTAGTTCGCCGGGTCCTGGAGCTGGGCCTGGCTCACGTAGTAGGGGGTGCTGGACCCCTGGCTCCAGTAGGAGACGGTCTGATTACCATACCGGCCGCGGGCCGCGGGCAGGAAGAGCGACCCGGGCGAACTGGACTGGAACTCGCCGTAGGACAGGTTGAACAGCCGGGTCTGGTCGCCGTACACGTCCCACTTGTATTCGAACCGCGGGTTGAATCGCCCGTAGGAGACGAAGGTGCTGGTCTCGTCGCTGACCTTGAAGGCGTCGTGGCGCACGCCGAGCATGATGCTGTGGTGGCTGTTGATCGTCCAGAGGTCGTTGAGGTAGATGGAGGTGGTCTGCTTGCGCATGTCGCCGCCCTCGGATCCGGTGCGGCTCACCCACAGGGGCACGAGGCCCAGGCCGCCGGGCCAGTGGTTGTCCGATCCCGGGGCGCCCAGGCCCGGATTCACGAGGCCGTCGTTGAGGACCGGGGTGTTGTCGTAGGTGGGGTCCAGGTCGTGGAGGGTGGCCGTGGCGGTGTTGTAGACCAGGAACTCCCCGGTGACGGGGTTCTGGCCGGGCACTACGTACTGGTCCTTGGCGGCGCCCACCTGGATGCCCCACTTGAACTTCTCGATGTCCACGCCAATGTCCACCAGGTGGGTGGAGCCGTTGTGGGTGAACTCCCGGGACCAGTTCACGAGGATGGAGTCGTTCAGGATGGTGTCGCCCCGGTCCGCGTTGTAGCCGTTGATGTTGTAGGCGGTTCCCCCGGAGGCGTACCCGTCCAGGAGGCTGGTGACGGGGTTCGAGCCGTCGGCGTTGTGGGCGCCGGGGATGAAGGTGGTCCAGATGGCCGGCTGGCCCGGGCTGTAGGGATGGGGCCAGGAACGGTAGGTGTGGCCCACGCGGGCCTCCAGGACGCCGGCGTCGCCCAGGATCCCCTTGTAGCCGAGGTTCCACAGGTGATGCTTGTAGTCGTCCGTGGACGAGCCCACGGAATCGATGCGGCCGAAGCGCGGGATGCCCCAGTAGGCCTGGCTGTCGTTCTGGGTGTAGTTCCACTCCAGGCTGTGGTTGTCGTTGATCTGGGCGAAGACGACGAACTGGTGGAACTTGGAGACGTCCGCCACCGTGTCCAGGGCGCCCAGGCCGTAGGTGTTGGCGGGCACCACCCCCGCGCCGGGCACGAAGGTGTAGGTGGACTGGCTGGGCAGCCCGTTGAGGACGGTGTTGCCCACCTGCGCGGTGTAGGAGTGGTTGGGGGTCTGCTGCGTGCCGTAGGCGAAGGTGATGTGGTCCTTCCAGATGGGTCCGCGCAGGGAGAGCTCGTAGGTGCGGTTGGAGTAGTCGTCGTTGGGCCACGCGGGGTCCCCGGGGGTTCCGTCCCGGCGGGCGTAGGACGTGCTGTTGTCCTGCCAGATGTTCTTGCGGTACTTCACCCGGGCGGTGCCGGTGAAGGTGTTGCTGCCGCGGGTGGTGACGATGGAGACGAGGCCGCCATCGGTGTTGCCGTACCGGGCGTTGAGGGGGGACTGGATGACCGACATGCTCTCGACCATGTCCATGAGGGTGGTCACCTCGTTGAGGTAGCCTCCGCCCTCTTCCGTGATGTTCAGGCCGTTCTGGATCACCTTGGTGCTGTGCAGGATTCCGCCGCGGATGGAGAGGGCGTCGTCGGCGTAGCCGCCGACGTTGGGGTCCAGGGTGCCGGTGATGCCCGGGGACAGCTGGATGATGGCGTCCATCTTGAAGTCGGCGAGCTCGTTGAGGTTGTCCATGGAGAAGGTGGAGGAGGTGACCGTGGTGGTCTTGTCCACCTGGGCGGCCTGGTCCACCACTTCCACCGTGGCCCCCTGCTCCACCGCGGGGGTGAGGATGACGTCCTGGCGCGCCGTCTGGCCCGGCACGATCTGGAACTGGCCCTTGATGGTGAGGTAGCCGGGGGCGGAGACCGTGATGGTGTACCGGCCGTTGGGCAGGAGGCCCACGCGGTACTGGCCGCTGTCGTTGGAGGCGACGGAGCGCTCTCCCAGGAGGGTCGGCGAGGCCAGGCGCACCACGGCGCCCGGGATGGGTTTCCCGGCCCGGGTGAGGATCTGGCCCGAGGCCACGCCGGTGGTCTCCTGGCCGAACAGCTGGCTCGCGGCCAGGATCATCGCGATGGGCGTGAACATTCTTCGATGCAGCATGGATGAATCTCCTTTTCGCGGTCCTGGACGTCAGATGCGGAAGGCCAGGGCCAGCTCGAATACGAACCCGCGGCGGGTGCTTTCCTCGAGGACAGGGGCCTTGCCGGTGTAGGTGAAGGGCTTGTATTCGAAGTGGTTCATGCCGATGTTCCGGACGGTCAGCTCGAGCTTGAAGTCCTGGGTGAGGGCCACGCCGAGGCCCGCGTGGGCGCCCACGGCCAGCCGGGTCTTCTCCCGGCTCATGGCCCAGCCCTCGTAGTAGTCCTTCACGTCGCCGCCGGGATCCGAGGGGTCCAGGGGCACGTAGCCGGGAACCGGCGTGGCCGGGTCCGTGCCGTAGACGGGGATGAGCGTGCCGCTCAGCTCCGCGGTGACCTTGTACAGGTCGAGGCTGGCGCCGGCGAACCAGTACAGGGAGCCGGATCCGAGCTTGTCCGTGTAGGAGCCCCGGAGGCTGAAGCCCTGGCTGCGCTCCTTGCGGAAATCGATGGAATTGGAGGGGCTCAGGTAGAGGGGTTCGCCGCCGTAGGTCGTGACCGGCGCCTCGGGCCTGTAGTGCACGGTGCCGGAGGTGGGCATGACGTCGTGGGCCTGGCCGGGCATGACGTCGAACCCGAGCTCGACGGTGAAGGCGCGGGAGGGGCCCAGGGGGAAGCGCCCGGCCACGGCGAAGCCCAGGGCCTTGTTGTCGTCGTGGTCCCGCCGGATGTCGCCGGCCGTGAGGCCCGTGCGCACCTTGAAATCGAAGGTCGGCGCGGGATCCGCGGCCAGGAGGGGCAGGACGGCCCCGCACGCCAACGCGGCGAGGGCCCTGGGGACGAGGTGGTTGGACAGCATGGCGGGCCCTCCGCGGGAAGTGGGGTTTGCATCGCAATGTTACAGCAATGTTGATTGTTCGTGATTGATTTTAAGCAGAAGTAAACAAGAAGCAACAGACAGGATTTCCTTTTTGATGGTATTTTTGAAGAATGCGACAGGAAGAACGTCTGGGCCTGATCCTCGATCGGCTTTCAAAACAAGGTACGCTGGGGGTGACGGATCTCGCCCAGGAACTGGGCGTTTCCACCGCCTCGGTGCGGCGGGATCTGGAAATGCTCGAGGACCAGCATCTCCTTTCCCGCACCCACGGGGGTGCGGTGGCCAACAGCCTCGTGTACGAATTGCCCCTGAGGTACCGCGGCGGGCGCCACAAGGACGAGAAGCGCCGCATCGCGGCCGCGGCCCTGGAGGCGCTCGGTGAAAGCACGGTCTCCATCGGCCTCACCGGCGGGACCACCACCACGGAGGTGGCCCGGGCCCTGGCCATGCGCTCGGGCCTGATCATCGTCACCAACGCCCTGAACATCGCCTCGGACCTGGCCCTGCGCCCCAACATCAAGCTCATCGTCACGGGGGGCACGGCCCGGAGCGAATCCTACGAACTGGTGGGCCCCCTGGCGGAAGCCAGCCTCGACGGCATCCACCTGGACCTGGCCATCGTGGGGGTCGACGGCATCAGCGTGCAGGGCGGCCTCACCACCCACCACGACGTGGAGGCCCACACCAACCGCGCCCTCATCGACCACGCCCGGCGCACCGTGGTGGTCGCCGACGGCTCGAAGGTGGGCCGCATGGCGTTCGCCAGGATCTGCCCGGTGACGCAGATCAGCGAACTCATCACGGACGCCAGCGCGGATGCGGCCGAACTCGCGAACCTCCGGGAGGCCGGGGTGAAGGTTTCCATCGCGTAGGAGGCTGTCCAAGTATTAC
>MTLE01005929.1_pt1 | contig 15814 bp, 10 predicted proteins | sample 1982461 | NCBI WGS metagenome assembly MTLE01 (sample SAMN05712605, study PRJNA340218) | biofilm metagenome | isolation source: sample SPL anode biofilm adapted to -200 mV | place: USA | collected 2012-02-03
TATTATTATGAGGAAAATAAATATCTGTTGGTTGTAAATGCCTCAAATACAGAAAAAGACTGGAACTGGTGCGTTCAGAACAATACTGAAGGTGCTGAACTTGAAAACGCTTCGGACAATATGGCTCAACTTGCCGTTCAAGGACCAAAAGCAACCGCATTATTACAAAAACTCACATCGGTAAATCTTTCTGAAATACCTTATTACGCCTTTAAAGTTGGTGATTTTGCCGGAGTTGAAAATGTAATTCTATCAAATACCGGTTACACTGGTGCGGGTGGTTTTGAGTTGTATTTTTACCCCGAATATGCTGAGAAAAGCTGGAATGCACTTTTTGAAACAGGTGCTGAATACGGAATAAAACCAATCGGACTGGGAGCACGTGATACCCTCCGTCTCGAAAAAGGTTTTTGCTTGTACGGAAACGATATCGACGATACTACTTCTCCTATCGAGGCAGGTTTGGGCTGGATTACCAAGTTTACCGAAGGCAAAAATTTCATCGATCGCGCAGTACTTGAAAAACAGAAAAAAGAAGGAGTTACCAAAAAACTCGTTCGCTTTGAGCTGATTGAACGTGGAATTCCCCGTCACGAATATGAGATTGTCAATGAAAATGATGAAGTTATAGGTCATGTTACCTCAGGAACTATGCTCCCCGACAGCAAAAAAGGAATCGGAATGGGTTATGTAAAATCAGAATACTCACGTCCGGATTCAAAAATATTCATCAAAATCAGAAATAAAAACCTCGAAGCGATGGTAGTGAAATAAATCGGTACCTGATTTAAAGAGATTCTCTTATTTTAATTGATTTTCCTAACCTATTCCTTTGAAAATAAACAGTTTGTCAAAAACATCAATTAAATGGTCAATCGTATTACTCTCTTTAGCAACAATTCATTCAATTGTGGCTCAGGAAAAGCATGTACTTCTGAAAGATTCGACTGACAGTAAATCTATCACTAAAAACGTTTATGAAATAAAAGAAGTAGAAGTTAATGCAAAATTGAGCGATGCCAATATAAAATCAGGTTCAACCGGATTAGAAGTTGATGTAAAGCAACTCAAGCTTTTACCCAGATTAATTGGAGAAAGTGATCCGTTTAAAGCACTCCAGTATATGGGAGGAGTTTCTCAGGCCGGTGAAGCTAACTCGGGCTTATATGTAAGAGGCGGGAACAATGATCAGAATTTGATTTTGCTCAACGGAACACTCATTCAAAATCCCACACATGTTTTAGGTATGTTTTCTATTTTCAATCCGGATATAATAGGACAAATGAGGTTTATTAAATCCGGTATCCCGGCCGAATATGGTGGAAGATTATCTTCTGTTGTAGATATTACAACCAGCAATAGTATACCGGAGAAATTAAAAATTGATGGATCAATAGGGCTTATTTCGTCCAGACTTTCAGCACAAATACCTCTCAGTTCAAAATTCTCGTTATATTGTTCATTACGTGGAAGTTATATAAGCTCAATAATTCTTCCGGCCTTGTCATTGGTTGGAATCGACAGCTTATTAACACAAAATAAATATGAATATTACGATGTTAATGGGGGATTTATTTACAATATAGCTCCCGGAACAAAGTTATCCGGACATTTTTATAATGGCAAAGACATATTAAATATACAGGAGCTAAAAACATTTAGTATGGATAGGAATTCAACTTCATGGGGTAATACAGCCGGCAGTATTCAATTAAACCGTGTCATTAACGAAACCTGGAGTATGAACCACGTGTTAGCATATTCACGATTTAAAATTAATTCAGCACTTGAGTGGTATAACTCGTTACAGAATCTGGAATCCCAATTTGAGAACTTTAATTATAAAGCCGATTTTTTTCATATTGTCAGGAATCACCATTTAAAATTTGGTACTGAATTGTCTTATAATAAAGCCATTCCTACATTTATCAGGAATGACTCCATTCTTCCGATTGAAATAAATAATGAACATAATCAAATCTATTCCGCATTAGTCTCGGTTTATGCCCGGGATGAATGGACGTATAGAAAATGGCAGTTCAATATCGGTTTACGAACTGATTTATATGCTCATTTGGGACCATACACCGACTATCAGGAGTCAAATACAATCAGTTATCCACGAAATAAAATTATCAAAACATATTACGGTCTGGAACCACGGTTTTTCTCAAGATATTTGATAAACGATTTATCTTCTGTAAAACTGGCTATTACACGTCATTATCAGTTTCTAAACCAGATTCCGGTTTTTTCATTCGGAATTCCCACTGATTTGCAAATTCTCGCTTCATTGTATGTGAAACCACAGACTTCGTGGCATTTTTCGGGAGGATATTTCAGAAATACTTCAGATAAGAACTGGGAATTCAGCGCCGAGATTTACTATAAAACGTTAGAAAACCAACTGGATTTCAATAATGGCATTGAGACAACATTTACAAATGGTTTGCTTGAGAAAAATTTACTCACAGGAAGAGGCTGGACTTATGGTTCAGAGATAAAACTAAGTAAAAACACAGGTAGACTCACGGGATGGCTTTCGTATAATCTGGCCTGGAGTTATCGTCAGTTTGATGACATAAATAATGGTATTCCGTTTTTAGCCCGAAATGATAGAAGACATGATTTGTCGGTAATTGGAATGTATGAAATTAACAAACGCTGGAATGTTTCTGCAGTATTCGTTTATGCAAGTGGAGACAGATTGAATTTACCCGTCAGTTGGTTTTTTATTGATGGAAAGTATGTTCTCGAATACGGAAAATACAATGCATTTGAAATGCCTGCATATCATCGTTTGGATATTTCGGCCAATTATAAACTGAAACCCTTTCGTAACATTGAATCTGATCTGAATTTTTCAGTCTACAATGTCTATAGCAGAGCAAATCCTTTTCAGGTATATTTCAGTACCAAAACTCTAAGTTTGAAAATGGCATATTTACTGCCGATAATTCCTTCTGTTTCATGGACATTTCATTTAAAATAATAAAGAATGAGAAAGTTAGCCATATATATTTTTCTGATTGCAGGCATTATTTCCTGTAAACCGGATTTGAATTATGACATCAGCGGATATACTCAGAAAATTATTGTTGAAGGATTTATTTCAAACGGAGAATTTCCTAAAGTTTATCTTTCTTTAAATATACCATTATCCGAACAGGTTGATTCAATAACAATTCTGAAAAATGTTATACGAACAGCTAAAGTGACTATCTCAGATGGTACAAACTCAGAAATATTAACGTCTAACTGGGATAAATCTCATTTTCCGCCTTATGTCTATAAAGGTACCGAAATAAAGGGAGAAGAAGGCAAAACCTATTATCTGACAGTTGAATACGGAGGATATACTATTCATAGCCAAACAACTATTCCCCATGCAGAGAGAATTATGAATTTTGGCTTTGCTCCAGCCGAAAATGATACTTTACGAATACTCTCGATGCAAATTGATATTGATCCGAGTGCAAAAAATGGTTACCGTGTATATACTTTGAAGAAAAAAGACGGATATTTCATTGAATCTCCTTTTGTGTACAATGCTGATTTTGATTTGTCAGGTCTTAACAGATTCAACATTAGTCCCGAACCAACAAAAAAAGATCCAAGTTACGACGAACATGGTTATTTCAGAAAAGGCGATACTGTATTGGTTAAGATCTGCACTTTAGACAGTATTTCAACCCTTTTTTTTAATGATCTCACCATTTTTTCATCAACAACAGGAGTTGGCAATAATTATTTTATAGGTGAAAAGGATACTTTAAAATCCAACATCTCATCACCGGGATTTGGAATATGGTACGGAAACGGAATTAATATATATCAGGTAGTTATTGAATAAAAAAGGGAAGCTTTTGACTTCCCTTTTTTATTCATCATTCAGATTCTTATTTACCCTGTAGTTCCTGAAGTTTTGCAATTAAATCTTCAAATCCTGTATTAAAGTATTCTTCGATATCTTGCTTGGAACCATCATTCAACACAAAACGTGGTTGCATTTGATAATAAGTATTATAAGCCTGAGAATAGTAATCCCATTCCTGATATTCCGATGTGTAGAATTCAACATCGGCAAATTTTTGTTTTTTATCAACGAAATATCCGTAGCACTTGAAATATTTATTCATCGCGACTACTTCTGCATCGACAAATGATTTTTCATCGCTTACATTAATAGCATTCATTTCATTTGCGAATCCCTGAAAATCTTTAAATCCGCCAATTGTTGCAATATTCATTATACGTACATAAACAATAGCCGAGTTTATAATATCCTGTGGACCTGCACTTGCCTGAATTTCATCAGCAGTAAGACTACCCGCTGCAGCCAGTTCAATTCCCACCAAAACATCCGAGTCATATTTGAAATAATATTTAGCTGATGCATCTTTTTCATCATTTGTAAACTCTGCGCTCCAGTTATATTTTTCAATTTCAAGAGTTTGTTTGATTTTTGTAGGAGTTCCATCTGTTTTATAACTACCTTCATATTCGGCTGTCATGGCTACGTTACCATCTACTTTGAGAGTTACAGTAACACTACTTGGCAGATACTGAACAGGATCAGTATCAGGAGCTACAACTTTAGAATCTACCCATACAATTTTTAATTCTCCATTATTAGTTGTGGCTGTAGATGTTGCAGGGAATAAAAATTTTGCAGTTTTATCCGAGCTGGCTACAAAGTCAAATTGCTGAGTACTGCTGTTCCATGTGTAAACGCCCCAGATATCAGTAGAAGAACTTACCACCTTGATCATTTCAGTATTGAAATTATCAAGAAGCTTTGCATTTCCTTTTTTTAAATTAGCATTTAATGCTTTCAAAGGAGCTGCTAATTGCATTGATGAACCGGAGTTTGAACTGAATTCATTAAGAGCTGCCACTGCTTTTGTGTCTTGCAGACCTTCCATTTTGTTTAGAAAATCTACACCATTTTGTTCAATGGTTTGTTTTTGCTGTTCTACCGTTAGAGTTGAAAATTTAAGGGTTTTATCCAAATCAAGATTCGAAGATTTATTGCAGGAACTAAATGTAAGAGCAATTAGAACCGCAATTTCTGTTAACAATAAAATTCTTTTCATAAGTTTGTTGTTTAATTGGTTTATCAATAAGTTATTCATTTACAAAAATAATGTATTTTTTTGTTAATCAATCATGAAATTCAACTTATTTGCATATTATATCAGGAAATTATTTTAAATAAAAAAAATGGTTCTGACCTGATTTAGAATCGGGTCAGGACCATTTTTTTTAAAATCAGTTCCTGAATAAGAAATTAATAATTATTTAATTAAAATTGAATTATTACCTTTTCTGTTTTAAAATTAGCAGTTAACTATTTTTCCAGGCTGGTTATGCGTAAGTTTTCCTATTCGTTCAAGATTGTTTGTTCGTATCTGTTCTTCAACAATCGCATCAAGAACGGCAATTGCAGTCATGTTGAGAATGTCGCGAACCGAACTTTCCACATCCAGAATATGAACCGGTTTATTTAATCCCATCTGAATCGGTCCGATTGTTTCGGCCAGACCCATTTCGATCAGCATTTTGTAAGCAGTATTTGCCGAGCTTAAATTGGGGAAAATGAGCGTATTTACATTTTTTCCAGCTAATTTTGAGAATGGATATTTTTTATCTCTCAATTCTTTGTTCAGGGCAAAAGTCACCTGCATTTCTCCATCAACCACCATTTCCGGATATTTATCGTGAAGGGTTTTAACCACCTCGTGAACACTTGCAGGGCTTCCTGTTTTATCAGAACCAAAATTGGAATACGAAAGCATGGCAATAACCGGATCGTGTGCAAAGAATTTCACAGTGTCGTGAGTCAGTTTAGCAATATCAATAAGCGCATCTGTGCACGGATGACGGTTATACAAAGTATCTGCAAGAAAGAAAGTACCTTTTTTGGTATTCATAATGTGCATAGCAGCTATATGATTTAATCCTTCGCGGATTCCGATAACATCTTTCGCAGCCTGAACAGTATCGGCATATTTAGTGTAAACGCCGGTTATAAGTGCATCAGCTTCGCCGGTTTCCACCATCATCATCCCGAAATAGTTACGTTCATACATTTTTTCGTATGCTTCGTCGTAGGTCATACCTTCGCGGCTCCGTTTTTCAGACAATTTCTGAGCATATAATTCTCTGCGTTTTTCTTCTCTGTCATGACGAAGATTCACAATTTCAATACCGGTAAGGTCAATATCATTCTCATGAGCCAGACTGGCAATTTTTTCTTCATTACCAAGTAAAATCGGATAACAAATTCCGTCAGCAAGTGCAGCTTCTGCCGCTTTCAGCATATTTATGTGATTTGATTCGGAGAAAACAACTCGTTTAGGGTTTTGACGGGCAGTATCATAAAAACGACGCATCATCTTATTATCACTTCCCATCATTTCCTGCAATTTCATTTTATAGCCTTCCCAGTCTGTAATTTCTTTGCGGGCAACACCTGAATTAATTGCAGCTTCGGCAACAGCCGGTGCGACAATTGTCAATAACCGTGGATCAAGTGGTTTGGGAATGATATAATCCGGGCCAAAACTCAATCTTTTCAGGTTATAAGCAGCATTAACCACATCCGGCACAGGTTTTTTGGTCAGTTCAGCAATGGCTCTCACTGCGGCTACTTTCATTTCTTCGTTAATACATTTTGCCCGAACATCCAGTGCTCCACGGAAAATATAGGGGAATCCCAAAACGTTATTAATCTGATTCGGATGGTCAGAACGTCCGGTAGCAAAAATTATATCCTTACGGGCTGCCATAGCATCGTCGTACGAAATTTCCGGATTTGGATTAGCCAATGCAAAAACAATCGGATTCTCATTCATCGACTGAACCATTTCTTTTGTCAGTACGCCGGCAATGGATAATCCGAGAAATACATCCGAGTCTTTAACTGCTTCAGCCAAAGTAGTAATATTTCTGTCGGTAGCAAACGGTTTTTTACGGCTGTTCAGATCAGTCCGTTGTTTATTGATAACCCCTTTAGAGTCGACCATTACTATATTTTCAAGTTTGGCACCAAGTAACATGTATAATTGCGTACAGGAATTCGCTGCTGCTCCTGCCCCGTTTACCACAATTTTTACATCCTCAATTTTTTTCCCTACAATTTCCAAAGCATTTATCAATCCGGCTGAAGAAATTATTGCAGTTCCATGCTGATCATCGTGCATTAACGGGATATCTAATTCTGCTTTTAACCGTTCTTCAATTTCAAAACACTCAGGAGCTTTTATATCTTCAAGATTGATACCGCCAAAAGTTGGGGCTATGGCTTTTACAACCTGAATAAATTTTTCCGGATCTTTTTCATTTACTTCAATATCAAAAACATCGATACCTGCAAAAATCTTAAAGAGCAATCCTTTTCCTTCCATTACAGGTTTACCGGCCATGGCGCCTATATCACCCAATCCCAATACAGCTGTTCCGTTTGATATTACTGCAACCAAGTTTCCTTTTGAAGTATATTCGTACGCAGCATTTGAGTCTTTTTCTATTTCTAAACAGGGTTCAGCTACACCGGGCGAATATGCGAGAGATAAATCGCGCTGAGAACTATAGGGTTTGGTAGGGACTACCTCAATTTTTCCGGGTTTGCCTTGCGAATGATAAAGAAGAGCATCTTCTTTTGTTAATTTTGCCATGATTCAATTAATATTTTGGATAAAAAGTCAATTTGTAGTTTTTGTTATAATTTGTCGCAAAATTACAAAATATTTAATCAGAATAGTATTAATATTGTATAATTCTTTTCAAAACATTACTTTTCAAAATGGTGGTCGTCAGACTTGTGTTTGAAGTTTCGTCCCCATCTGAAACCAAATTTTTTAAACTCGCGCACAACAGAACTGGAATCGGTAAAAGTGCCAGGTACAGTTGGGTTATATTTTGCACCAAGTGGTAAATCAGCGCGGTTTTTTGTGTCAGGTTTCCATCTTTCGGGATTAAAATACGGGTTAATATCAATTGCCAGACCTTTTGCGTGTTTTGAATAACTCACGTTTCGGTAACAAAAGGAATAAGTGTTGTTATTTTGCATGGATATTTCATCGCTCCAGTTATATTTTACAATTGGAATTACTTTCGATACCGGAAAATGTATCTGATATATATAATCAAAAATATCCGAAAGTTCATCTGCAATTTCATTATTGGTGAGAATCTGGCCGGAGTGAATTTTACCATCCGTAGAATAATACTTTACATTAATTAAGGTAAGTTGATCTATTATTGACTGTGGAGCTTTTGTACCTTCAATAGCCTGTTCGAAAGTATAATTGCAGTCAGCTATTATCGTATCAATTCCTGCTTTATTTTTTGAATCAATAATTTTCTTTACCGTTTTGATTGAGTCAGAATCAGGTAATTTGGATTTATTTTCGGTTTCCTGCTTACAAGAAATAAAGCCAATACATAAAAGAAAAAAAGGAAAGAGAAAATGTATCTTCATTTAAAAATTGATAATAGGTAAAATAAGAATAAGATTTTTTATTAATTTCTCCGGATTTTCAGCAGCACAAAGTTACTAATTTTAACCTGTAAGTTTTATAAAAAATTTCATTTATTCGTTTTAAAATAAGCTGTCAATAACTTTAAAAAAAATAAAATTGAAAATGAGTAAATAATTATTACATTTGCGAACTACAAATTATTCCCGATTCCATGCGATTAAATTCCCTGTCCATACTGAATTACAAGAATATCCCTGAAGCAGAACTGACTTTCTCTCCCAAAATAAATTGCTTCATCGGGAATAATGGTATGGGGAAAACCAATATCCTTGATGCAATTTATTTTTTGTCTTTTTGTAAAAGCCACTCAAATTCGGTCGATTCTCAGAACATCATGCATAATGCTGAATTTTGCCTGATTAAAGGAGTATATCAGCTGGGCGACAATATTGAAGATATTTATTGCGGAATGAAACTCCGGCAAAAGAAACAGTTCAAACGCAACAAAAAAGAATACGAAAAACTTTCTGATCATATCGGATTGTTGCCGTTAGTTCTGGTATCGCCGGATGATTCTGTTCTGATATCGGAAGGCAGCGAAGAACGCCGGAAATTTATAGATGGAGTTATTTCACAATACAACAAATCGTACCTCAATCAATTACTCCAATATAATAATGCACTGAAGCAAAGAAATGCCTTGCTAAAGTCAGAAAACCTTCAGGATGATTCATTACTGGATATATGGGAAGAACAAATGGCAATGCTTGGCACCTATATCTATGAACAAAGATTGTCATTTATAACTGAATTTATTCCCGTTTTTCAGCAGTTTTATACTTATATTTCCGGTGGAAACGAGCAAATTAGTTTGAATTATATATCTCAGCATCAGGAACATGATATAAGACAACGTATGATTTCGACCCGGGAACGTGATAAAATTCTGGGATATTCCACTCAGGGCATACACAAAGATGAACTGGAAATGTTGCTGGATGGCTATCCGATTAAACGGGTAGGTTCTCAGGGGCAAAACAAAACTTATCTTATTTCCCTAAAACTTGCTCAATTTGATTTTCTGAAACGTACTCATAATTTATCACCACTTTTATTATTGGATGATATTTTTGATAAACTCGATTCATTAAGAGTAAAAAAAATTGTGGAACTTGTGTCCGGAAAAACTTTCGGACAAATATTTATTACCGACACCAACCGGGAACATTTAGACTTAATTCTTCAACAACTTGAACAAAAAGCAACCATTTTTACCGTTGAAAATGGGAAAATAAAGTAAACTTTGTTTAATATTTGTCATTTTTTGTTCTATCTCCTTTCAATTTTCTATTTTATAAAATTATTTTATTTTTTAGTTCTTATTTTTATAAGATTATATTTTGGAAAATATTTTTCAAAATTTAATTTTGTAACATACTAATTATATGTTATTTATAATTTTTTTTCGGAAACTTTTTATTTTTATGCCGAAAAATTATTTTTTCATTTTGGAGAATTCGAAATAAATGTATAACATTGCATAACGATTTCATCGCAATAATTTTATAATTTAAAATACTTATACTAATCTTATTAAGAAATTTATTTATCGTGGAAACAAAGAAATTTACTCCGGAAGAGATTCGATTAGCAACCATTGAATATTTCAAAGGTGATGATTTAGCAACAAAAGTGTGGGCAACCAAGTATGCATTGAAAGATTCATTTGGAAATACCTATGAATTAACTCCGGATGACATGCACCGCAGATTAGCCAAAGAAATTGGCAGAATAGAAAAGAATTATCCTAATCCTTTATCGGAAGATGAACTTTTTGAATTATTTCGTGACTTTAAATACATAGTTCCACAAGGAAGTCCAATGACAGGAATTGGGAATGAATTTCAGGTTGCGTCGTTATCCAACTGTTTTGTGATTGGCTTTGATGGAGACTCCGATTCTTATGGAGCCATTATCAAAATTGATGAAGAGCAGGTGCAGTTAATGAAACGTCGTGGTGGTGTTGGTCATGATCTTTCACATATTCGTCCCAAAGGATCGCCGGTAAAGAATTCCGCATTAACTTCAACAGGTATTGTGCCGTTTATGGAACGATATTCAAATTCTACCCGAGAAGTTGCACAGGATGGACGTCGTGGCGCTTTGATGCTTAGTGTTTCAATAAAACACCCTGATTCAGAATCATTTATTGACGCAAAAATGGAATCAGGAAAAGTTACAGGAGCCAATGTATCAGTAAAAATCCATGATGATTTCATGGAAGCAGCTATTAATAACAAACCATTTTTACAACAATATCCGGTTAATTCAGATAATCCATGGTACAAAAAAGAAGTAGATGCCAATGCTATCTGGAAAAAAATTGTACACAACGCATGGCAATCTGCCGAGCCGGGAATTTTATTCTGGGATACTATTACAAAAGAATCTGTTCCTGATTGTTATGCTGATTTAGGCTACCGAACAGTGTCTACAAACCCTTGTGGAGAAATTCCGCTGTGTCCTTATGACAGTTGTCGGTTGCTGGCAATAAATCTGTATTCGTATGTAAAAAATCCGTTTACAGCCGAAGCATCTTTCGATTTCGACTTATTCCATAAACACGTGGTGCTTGCACAGCGAATTATGGATGACATTATCGACCTTGAAATGGAGAAAATTGAACGCATAATTGCCAAGATTGAATCAGATCCTGAAGATGATGAAATTAAAAATACAGAGTTTCAATTGTGGGAAAAAATAAAAACCAAAACATCGCAGGGACGCAGAACCGGTGTGGGAACCACTGCTGAAGGCGATATGCTGGCAGCACTCGGACTAAGATATGGTTCGGAAGAAGCAACAGATTTTTCAGAAAAAGTTCACAAAGCTGTGGCTTTGGCTGCTTACCGGTCTTCGGTAAATATGGCGAAAGAACGTGGCGCTTTTACTGTATACGATTCAAAAAGAGAAGAAAACAACCCGTACATTCAAAGGTTACGCGACGCTGATCCTGAATTATACAAAGATATGGTAAAATACGGACGTAGAAATATTGCCTGTTTAACCATTGCTCCTACAGGAACAACAAGTATAATGACTCAAACAACGTCAGGTATTGAACCTGTATTTATGCCGGTTTATACCCGCCGCAGGAAAGTGAATCCGAACGATAAAAATGTTCGTGTGGATTTCGTTGACGAAAACGGTGATTCATGGGAAGAATATGTAGTATTTCATCACAAGTTTGAAACATGGATGATTGCAAACAATTATTCTCCAAAAAATCATTACACAAAGGACGAAATTGATGAAATTGTATCAAAATCACCTTACTATAAAGCAACTGCAAATGATGTTGACTGGTTGAAAAAAGTTCAAATGCAGGGACGAATTCAAAAATGGGTTGACCACTCAATCAGTGTAACCATTAATTTGCCGGCTGATGTTAGTGAAGAACTGGTTGGTAAGTTGTACGAAGAAGCCTGGAGATGTGGATGTAAAGGCGTTACAGTTTATCGCGATGGCTCAAGAGCCGGAGTTTTAGTGGCTGTTGAAGATAAAAAAGAGGAAAAGAAAGATGAAAAAACAATCTGCTTCCCGTATGATGAAACTCAACTGACACGCCCTAAAGAACTTGAGTGTGATATTGTTCGTTTCCAAAACGCTAAGGACAAATGGATTGCATTTGTTGGTTTGTCGAATGGACGTCCATACGAAATCTTCACCGGATTGGCCGATGACGAAGAAGGAATCATGCTTCCTAAAACAGTCACAAAAGGGAAAATTATTAAAACACGTGAAGAAAACGGCAGTTCAAGATACGACTTCCAGTTTGCAAACAAACGCGGTTACAAAACAACAGTGGAAGGACTTTCTTATAAATTTGACAAAGAATTCTGGAACTATGCGAAACTAATTTCGGGAGTATTGCGATATGGAATGCCTATTGATCAGGTTGTTAAGCTGGTATCCAGATTACAGCTGGACAATGAATCTATCAACACATGGAAAGTTGGTGTGGAACGTGCTTTGAAGAAATATATACCTGATGGAACACAAATAAGTGAACAAAATTGTCCGAGCTGTGGACAGAAATCGTTGGTATATCAGGAAGGTTGCTTAACCTGCAAAAGCTGTGGTTATTCAAAATGTGGTTGATAACAACCTGAATACAGATAAAAAAAAATCGGATCATTTTTTGGTCCGATTTTTTTATCTCTAAAAATTAGTTTGTCATTTATACAAATCCGAGTAAGTTTTTCTTTTCTTAAAATAATATTCGAAAACGATACTTTTCTGCAAAATATCCGATTCATTTTCATTCGTAGCATACAACACATTTTCCTTCCTTTTTTCCTCAAAATTCGCTACCATTAGTTTAAAATCTTTTCGTGCTTTGATTACGCTCATCGCGTTTTTCGGTTTCCCGGTTATAAATAGTTGAAATGCAGCAGCATAATCAAAATACGACCGCCAAAACATGGTTTCTTTCAATAAATTATTGGGAACATTTTTATAAAGAAGCAGCAGGTTGTTTCTGAAATTCAAATATGTTTTATGCGGATTTTCGACATTCAAAGTTCCTCCGCCAATATGAAATACCGTACTTTGTGGAATGCATACCACTCTGTAGCCACGGCTTTTAAACCTCCAGCACAAATCAATTTCCTCCATGTGAGCAAAGAATTCATCATCGAGTCCGCCAGCCTTCCAGTACAATTTTGAACGTACCATTAAACATGCGCCCGTTGCCCAGAAAACGTCTTTTACATCATCATATTGTCCGTTATCTTTTTCTACCACACCAAAAATCCGGCCTCTGCAAAACGGAAAACCATATTTGTCGATAAAACCACCTGCCGCACCGGCATGTTCGAAATTTTCCCGTTGATAATACGAGCGGATTTTGGGTTGACAAGCTGCAACATCCTCGTTCTCGTTCATATAATCCAACAAAGGTTCAAACCAACCATCGGTAACTTCCACATCAGAGTTTAACAGCACGTAATAATCAGCTTCAATTTGCTCCAATGCTTTGTTGTACCCACCGGCAAATCCGTAATTTTTATCCAGCAATATGGTCTTTACTTCAGGAAATTTTTCAGATAATACTTTCATTGAATTATCTGTGGAAGCATTATCAGCAACAATAATTTCTATCCCCGGAATAACTGTTTTTTCCAACAAAACAGGTAAAAACTGTTGTAGATATTTTTCTCCGTTCCAGTTCAAAATTACAATAGCGGCAGTCATATAAAATTTTACAAATAAATGTCCTTCAATAGATAATGAATATACAATTCCTTATCACGTTTAATCAAATGGAAAAACACCAGGCACAATTATTATGCATGGTGTTTTTATTTCAAAAAAATAATTTAATACATTTCGGATATTTTGAAAAAATATGAACCATAAACCGGAACAATCAATCTTCGTCCTTGTAAATACCAAGAGATTTTCCGTATTCAAATTCACCGTCCAAAATAAGCTGAATTTCATCTTCCGATAAATCCATTTTATCCTTTTTTACGCATTTTACAATGAATTTAAACATTTCTTCTTCATCAATGCTTGCTTCATCTGTAGAATCTTCGTCTATAAGTCCATTTTCATCGTAAAAATCATATACCACATCCAAGACATATTCCACTGCATCTTCATTAATTTTGGGCTTATTTTCAGCCGGAAGGTAATTCATAATGAATTTGACTGCTTCGTCTTCATCATATACCAACAAATCGTCGTCTTGTGCTTTCATAATGTATATATTTTAAAATTTAATTTCAACAGGAGCAATTCATACTTCAAAGATAGATTTTTTTTTTCACAAGCATGTTTAAAACTGACTTTTTTTACAAATAAAATGAATTCTAATTGGTTTTTCTGAAATATTAAAAATCCGGTTAATCGGGTTCACCTGTTGAATTGTTATGTATTTTTTATCATCTTTGTCTGTAGTTTATGCCGGACTTTTATTCAAATATTTTATTCAATTCATTTTAAAATAAAAATACTGTTCATGACTTTAAATGAAATTTGCAATTATAGAATTAACGGTCAAAAAATTGAAAATTCTGATATTGAATCAGTTTCTGACCTGGTTTTATGGATGGGAGCAATTCAGGCACAGGATTTTGATATGGCTAACTGGGCTGTGGGATTACGGACAAAAAGCGCAACAGGTACAACAATTAAAGATGCATATAATAAAGGTGAAATTATACGTACCCATATATTAAGACCCACCTGGCACTTTGTTACCGCCAAAGATATTTACTGGATGTTGAAATTAACTGCACATCAAATACTTAAAACAACAAAAACGAGAAATAAACAATTGGAATTGACCGCAGATATTTTCAATGTTTCAAATAAAATTATAGAGAAAACACTTTCCTGTTCCAATTATGTTACACGACAAACAATTGAAACAGAATTAAATAAAGCAGGAATTATAACGAATGAAAACAGACTTTCACACATAATGTTACAAGCCGAATTAGAATGTCTGGTTTGCAGTGGTCCGATTTTGGAAAATAATAAGCTGAGTTATTCTTTATTCGATGAAAGAGTTGTGATTAAAGATGTAGTAACCAGAGATGAATCATTAGCAAAATTGGCAATGAATTATTTCCGCAGTCACGGTCCCGCCACGATGAAAGATTTCAGTTGGTGGTCCGGATTGACTCTAACCGATTCAAAAAAAGCTATAGATTCAATTCAATCAAAACTAAATTCATTTAAATTAGATTCTGATTATTACTATTTTATTGACAATCAAACATCTATAAACAAACAAGCTATTGTACATTTACTGCCGGCCTACGATGAATTTTTGATAAGTTATGCGAACAGGAATGCCGCATTACAACACATACATACTAAAAATACAATATCAAGTAATGGAATCTTCTATCCGGTTATTCTTGTAAATGGAAAAGTTGTGGGTATCTGGAAACGAAACAAAGTAAAAGGAGAGATAAAAATAGAAACGAACTATTTTGAGGAACCGGATAACAAAACAAAAGACTTAATTAAGCTCAAAATTGATGAATATTTGAATTTTTTATAAAAAAAATACAGAATTGTTATTAAAATGTTTTATACGAAGGTATTCTATATTATTCTCGTATTAACAATTTTTAAGCATCGTTTTTGCATCGTTCGTGCACCGTTTTGTTCTTTTTTAATCCCAATTATACCCGTTTAAACCGTATCAGAGGGGCGGGTGGTTGGTGGGCTTTGGATGCAAAAAAGGCATGATAATTAGTCTTAATTGACTGATAATCATGCCTTTTTATTTTGTCGGGGTAGCGGGATTC
>MTLE01005388.1_pt1 | contig 15785 bp, 8 predicted proteins | sample 1982461 | NCBI WGS metagenome assembly MTLE01 (sample SAMN05712605, study PRJNA340218) | biofilm metagenome | isolation source: sample SPL anode biofilm adapted to -200 mV | place: USA | collected 2012-02-03
GTGTCGGATACTGAAGTTTGTTTTATTGACGTGCATGTATTTGAAAAAATTCTGAATGAAAACAGAGAATTTTCCCATGAAATTATTATTGAGCTCTGCCTGAATGAATTAGAATCCTTTCACCGCTGTGCAAACCGAACCCAGAAACTGATACGCGGGAATATGGCTGACGCTTTGCTTGAATTTTCGGACAAAATATTTCAGTCGGACACATTTACGTTACCTCTTTCACAAGCCGAATTGGCTAATCTGGTTGATACCAGCCGTGAAAGTATCAGCAGAATTCTGGCTGAATTTGATAAAGATGAAATAATCAAAATAAAAGGGAAACAAATTCAGATATTGAATAAAAAGTCTTTGCAATTAATTAGTCAGAACGGATAAAAAAACGGCAGAAGATTTTTCACTTCTGCCGTTTCTTTTTATTGCTAATTTCAATTCACTTTTATCCGCTCCCCTCCGGTATGACTTACGAATTCAGGCGCATACTGACATTGCACCGATGAAATTCCACCGGTAAATTCACCGCTGTTATTTGCCCAAAGTTCATATTCAAACACATAGGTTCCTTTCGGCAAATAGGAGAAAAAGAACTGAGTGGAAGCATCCTTTGTTGTTTGATAATAACAAACTCCTTCTTTCCATTCGCAGCCCGAACGCTGATCGACAGGTTCAAAACAAGCTGTCCGCAAATCTTTCAGAGCCACAAATTCCAGATTTCTATCAGTGGTAATCACTAACCGGGTGATAATTTTGTCGCCTTTCAAAATAGAAGTTTGTTCAACAGGAATCATTGTTTTTCCGGTAGAAGTAAGTTTTTCCACAAACAGTTTTTTTGTTATGTTCAATGGACCACCCTGTCCTTCCATTTTATCCAAATCCTGATAATACTGCCAATACATGGCTCCCCACCCTATTCCGGCATCCGATTTTGTTACTGTCACTTTTCCGGTCGAGGATTTTATATCGGCAACAGGAATTGTTTCCTTAAAATAACCGGTTCCTGCTTCTGTTGTGGCAGGTTGCAATATTTTATCACCAAGTTTCACTTCCACAGTTCCTTCGTTCGAGAGCCAGTCTGTACCCTGCAATAACAGCGCATAAATTGCATCAACAGTAGAAGCAGGCGAATCCCAACGTTGCGTTTGCTTTTGTTTCAACAACCAGATTTTCATTTCGTCAATGTCCGACTGATTTTTTGAGATAAGAGAAAATGCTTCAATAATTGCGGCCTGAAGAGACACCGGACGTTCGTTCCAGAAATATCCGGCCGTATTCTTAGCCCAGTACATTCCGAATTCATCCGTCTTCATTGCATTTTCTTTCAATAATTTCAAAATATCATCTGCAATTCTATCTTTTCCGTTACGATAGGCAACAACCGCCATCATTGCTTTCCCGTACAATGTAAAACCTGTCCAGTATTTTTCCGATTGATTCGTATAATATTTCAGGGCTTCCTGAGCAAATTCAGCAACCGGATAATCCGGAAACTCAGAGCGAACATGCAGATAAAATAGCTGAATATTCCCAATACAATTTTCTTTCAGGTAATTTTTATTGTATTTTTTAAGATCACTATAATCTTTGGAAATCTGTAAATCAAGATAATTCAGTGCAGATTTTATTGCTGTTTGCAATCTATTGTCGACGGTTTGATTTGTCATTCGGTTCAATCGTCCCAGATTAAGCATAATTTCCTGAGTAATATACCTGCTTTCAGGCATCCCTTCGAACCATGAAAAACCACCGCTTACGTTTTGAAGCTTTAGTAATTTATCCAGATATTGCTCGGACTGATTTTTCTGCATATTCAGGTCGAATAGCAATGCAATCTGACGTTTCTGCTCGGTTTCGTCTTTGGCTGCCATCACCCACGGGGTTTCTTCCAACAGCATATTTTTCAGTTCTGTATTTTTCTGCAAATTGGACAACAGAGCATCCCTGCTGCCACCCGCCTTTTTCCAACGGTCGAAAACCGAAGCTATTTTCGGATTGGAATTAGCAATGTAAGTTGCCAGCGAATTGGCATAATACGCTGTAAAATAGTCCAGTGCATTACTATTCTCAGGAGTTGAAACAGTCGGCAACGCCTGCACCGCGTACCATGCCGGATTTGCAGAAAATTCAACCGACAGATTTTGCGTCTCCACTTTCGACTCATTTTTTATCAGACTTGTAAAATTAAATACCCGGGATTGATTTCCCCGAATAGTCATAGGCATGCTTTCGGTAACCAACACTTTGTCGGGCAATACAGGCAGGTATTTTTGTTCTCCGTCACTAAAATTTCCCGCCCGTGCTATCACTTTACAGATAACCAGTTCATAGGGAGAAAAACCACTTACTTCCCACTCTACCGCCTTTGTTTCATTGGCTTTAAGTGAAACTATTTTTAGTGGATTATCTTTCAGGTTTATTGGTTTTTCTGTTTCCGGATCAATCATTTCAAACTGAACATTTGCAGTTAATTCTTTATCTGTCAGATTAATAACATTGGCACTCAAAACAAGTCTGTCCGACTTGCGTACAAAACGTGGTAAATTCATCTGAACCATGAGGTCTTTTTGAGTAACCACCTGAGCCTCATTTTGTCCAAAATATAAATCCTTTGTATGGGCAAGCATTTTTACGTTCCAACGGGTCAGACTTTCGGGCGCAGTAAAACTGAACTTTACATTGCCGGCAGAATCTGTTCGAAGCTGAGGATAGAAAAATGCCGTTTCGTTGAAGTTTGAACGAACCTGAACTGGTGTTTCATTATTTGAGATATTATTAGAAACTACTATTGATGCAGGCGGAGGAGGTATCGGCATACTGCTTTCGATCTCACTTTTCGATTTATCAACATTTTTATCATTTTCAACAATACTGAATACAGCATCTTCCTCAAAAGCGAAATTCATGGATTTTGCTCCTCTTATCATTATCGGGCGACTGTTACGCGTTCCGTTTATTTCCAGTCCAAACCAGTTTAAACTATTAAACTGAAAATCAGCTACATTAATTCTATCGTAGCCAAAATAAACGTTATCGATGCTCAGGCTGAAATCATTTGACGACCATAAAGGAGTAAAGTTCACGCGTTCTCTGTATTCCGGATTAAAATTCCAATTATGCGGACGAATAGCGTCCAGTGATGCATCGTACATTTCAGTCATTAACTCAGCCTCAGTTTTATTTTTTGAACATTCAGGAATCGTGATTGTCCATTCAGCTTTTTCACCCGGTTTTAATTTATCACGGAACACACTCAGTTCCGGAGTCAGTTTTTTTTCAATTACTTTTCGTGTTATCTGAACCTGCTTTGTAAAACATTTTTCATCTTTCATAAAAGTAAACATAACTGTAACTCCTGCACCATATTCTCCTTTAAATGGGAATTCAAATTCTTTTATTTCATTATTAAAAATTATCCATTTACTTTCCAAAACGGTTTTTCCCTGCATCAGTTCATACAGCACCGGAGTGTTTTCGGTAGAGGTGCCAAAATAAACCGACACTTTTTCATCAACTTCACATTCAGTTTTTGGTGCAAGTAACCACGTGTAACTTTTTACAGGAGGACGTTTATCTTTTTTGTCATAAACTATAAATGTATTTTCAGTTTTTACTTCATTTCCACGCGTGTCTTTCGTTTTCAGAACCAATTTATAACGTCCTGACTTCCAACTATTCATTTTCAGATTCAGCTTTTTATCGGTTGTCAAATACTTACCTGAAGCTACTTTTTCAGCATCTTTAGTTGTTACGTTATCGGTTAAATTCTCAATAAAATCTGGTAATTCTTCCTGTCTGAAAACTTCATAATCGATTTGTGAATCCAGTTTTTCTCCATTTAATGTTTGCGTGTAAATCTCAAATCCGTTTGTGTCAACTTTATCTACTTTTTCAGGCACATTTACAATAATAAAAACAGATTTATCCCCGACAGAGAATGATGTTTCTCCCTGCTGAGTTTCTCCTTTCTGATCGGTAACATCCACGGAAACAGTATAAGTATAATATTCACCCCGCCATGAAACGGTCTTCTTATTCAGTTTTTCAGGGACAAATGAAACTGTAAAATTTCCATCTTTATCTGAAGTTGTTGTACCATTTGTAACTTCCGTATCCGGATCAAAGTTCCACCAACAAAAGCGGTAAGTACTTCTTACCACTCTGTATTTCACGTTGGCATCAGGGATATTATAACCCGCATAAGCTTTCACATTCCCGTTAACTGTTACATTTTCGCCAAAACTAATTTCGGTTTTTGGTTTTTCAACCGCCACTTCAAAAGTGGGTCGTTTATATTCTTCCACATAAATAATTTGTGAGAAATTGCCCGACTGTATGCGAAATGCGCCATTCAGACCATTTTCCGGTAAAACAAAATTTCCGGCAAATGACCCAAAATCGTTAGTAGTCAATGTTTTGGAACTCACTTTTTGGTTATTGGCATCAAAAAGCGTTACTTCGTACTTTGTATTTTTGTCAACTTCCTGTTTGTTTTTATTTGCAAACCAGGCAATACCCTTAAAATAAACAGTTTGACCGGGACGATAGAGCGAGCGATCGGTAAATAAACTCAAACTGGCAGCCGTTGATTCTGTATTTACCGAAGTTGAAAAATGAGCATAACTTACCGAGGAAAAGTACCGGTCATTTCCCCTTTCAAAAAACAAATTGGTCTGATAATAATTTGTATCGAAATTAATCCTGCAACTTCCGTTTTTATCAGTCGTGGATTTTTGCAGTAATTTATTATCGTACCCTTTCCCGTTCCAGAGCGGTTTATAAACACTTACGACCACTCTGCTTTGCTGTGTTCCCGATTTTCTGTCCAAAACATACAAATCCTGTCTGTTCTTTTCAATGGAACGGGTTATATATCCAAAATCCGTAACCACGAAAATTCCATTTGCAATTTTCTGTTTATTGTTATTTCCTTTTTCCGAAACTTCGATTTCGTATATTCCGTAATTCCCGGCTTTCAAATTATAAGTAGTATCAACAATGCCAAAATTCGGATCGGGTTTTATATTTAAAAATCTTGAATCAATTAATGTCCTGTTCGGATAAACTTCATTCCGGTTTGGATTTTTCTGTTTGAATGAGAAATATTCCATAGCTGTCGCATTAATCCTGTAGAGTTTTAATTCAAGCGTTGGAATATTACTGCTTTTCAATTCAATTTTGAGGTTTGTTTGCGGTTTAGCTTCTTTATTAAAATATATAACTAGCTCTTTTTGAGTTATTTTACTCAAAATATCATTCAATAAATTAATTCGCTTGTATTTCGGAAAACGTTTCATCCCATCACGGCAAATTTCGTAAACCCACTTTTTGTATGATTTATTTTCAGTCGTATATGTGCTTTTTTGTATATAATATTCAGCTTTTTTGGCCAGCACTTCCACTACAAATTCATTGTTCGGATACTTCTTTATTAACTGGTCTAATGCAATAAGGTACAAATCATCATTTTTTGCATAATTTGATGTAGCATGAATATAATCCAGCCTTTCCAAATCAGCATAAATGAATGCTTGAACATCCAAATCATTTAAATGAAAAGAAAGCAACTTTTGATACGTATCAATTATTTGATTTTCAATCGAATTGTTATAAGCAGAATCCGGGCTTAATCCAACAAAGTCTGAAGCTTCCTCAAAATATTTTTCAGATTCCAATGGATTTTTTAATTGCGTTGCCTCTGTCATTTCTTTCAGAATATCAATTTTACGGTAAGCCAGAAAATCAAAAAGCGTAGGTTGTAATTCTTTGCTATCAACACCTTTAGATATGATAACTGAGTATTTATCAGCGTTCAGGCTCTTTAAAACTGACTCATTTTCGGGTGAAATTGCAAGCAGACCAATAATTTTACTGAGGTATATATTTTTGGTCCATTCTTTTAAATCTTCAGGAATATAACCTGTAATTTCTGTTCTTCTGTTTATATTCCACGAATCATTCTGGTAGTACTGCGCATATAATTCTGCTGTCATCGAATTTAATATTGCTTTTTCAGTAACATCTGAATTATTTTCTGAAAAATGTTCGAAATCTTTAATTAATTCAGGCGTTTTATCGGGATTTACTTCAAGTGTGAGGCTCATTTTATAAACCATAGCTTTAATTACTTCCAACGATTTTTTTTCGGTCTGCGCCTGTTTAAGTATGACTTCCACCTCTTTTAAAGCCGACTCGGGCAATTGTTTTTTTGTCAGTTGTTCCACATTTTTCCAGTGTTTCTCAATACTTTCGGAATTTGTTATTTTCTGAGCAAATAAATATCCTGAAATCAGGAGAGTAATAAATGTCAATGGCAGAATTATTTTTTTCATATGGGTGGGATTAAAATTTTGTATCAATTTACAAATATAATACCATTTAACGAAAATATCCGTTGAAGTGGTATGTCTAATTTAACAATTTAGTTGATTTATTCAAAATAAAGTTATATTTATCCACTATTGAGGCAAATTTCTTTTCTTACCTTTGCAAAACAACCCGGCAGTTGGGTTTGTTATCTTTTTCACTTTGTAAACTTCAGTTAGTAAAACCGTGAACTCTACCAAAAATATTCTCAAAATATCTTATCCGATAATTCTTACACTTGTAGCTCAAAACATTATAAATGTCACTGATACAGCATTTTTGGGAAGAGTGAGCGAAGTAGCACTCGGAGCTTCGGCCATTGCCGGAGTGTTTTACTTTGCCATTTATATGGTAGGTTTCGGATTTAGTCAGGGTGTTCAGATTTTAATCGGCAGAAGAAACGGAGAACAAAATTACTCTCAGATCGGTCCAATTTTCAACAACGGACTGGCATTTAATCTTTTGCTCTCTGTCTTAATATTTTTAGCAACTATCATTTGGATTCCGAACTTAATGAAATTACTTGTCAGTTCGGAACATATTTATTCGGCGGCTCTGGAATATCTGGACTGGCGGATTTACGGTTATTTCTTTGTTTTTCTCAGCGTTATATTCAGAGCTTTTTATGTGGGCATTACCGATACAAAAGTCCTTACAACCTCAGCCATTATCACTGCTGTTGTAAACATTGTATTCGATTATGCACTTATATTCGGGAAGTTTGGATTTCCCGAACTGGGAATCGCTGGTGCTGCCATAGCATCCGTATTGGCAGAAGCTGCCACGCTTGCCTACCTGATTTATCATACTTTTGCCTTCACCGATCTGAAGAAATACCAACTCCTTAATAGTATAAAACCGGAACTGAAAACCATCATGCAAATACTGAATCTTTCAGTTTTCATCATGTTTCAGTTTTTCATATCCATTTCTACATGGTTTTTGTTCTTTATTTTTATCGAACGAATGGGCGAAAGACCATTGGCAGTTACCAATATCGGACGAAGCATGTATATTTTGCTAATGATTCCTGCGTCAGCACTTTCTACCACCGCAGGAACTCTGGTAAGTAATATGATTGGAGCCGGACAAAGTCATGAGGTGGTAAAAACCATCAACAAAATCATACGGATTGCAATGATTTTTGTCGCGCCGCTGCTTATTTTTGCGATTATTTTTCCGGAGCTTTTTGCCCATATTTACACCGACGATCATTCGCTGATGCTGGCTTCCATTCCGGTTATCAGGGTAGTTTCAGTAGCTGTTGCTTTCTTTGCTGCTGGTAACGTTATTGTTAACGGTGTCTCGGGAACGGGAAGTACTAAAATTGCCTTTTACATGGAAGTCGTTACACTGTTCTTCTATATTTCATACGTTTACTACACAGCTATTATTAATCAGCAACCTGTTTACATTGTGTGGATGTCTGAATTTGTTTACTGGACACTGATTGGTGCATTGGGATATTTATATTTATTAAAAGGTAATTGGAGGGAAAAAGAAATTTAATACTTATATAGTTAAATGTCCGGTAAATACTGTACTTTTAAACTTCAGTTTCTATATTTTTAACTTTTCCAACACATATATTATTATACATATGAAAAGAATACTGCTAAGTGCAACCATTGCAATGCTTTTTCAGATTCCGGGATTCGCTCAAACAAAAACAACCACCGACTATACCAAATTTGTAAATCCATTTATCGGGACTGGCTCTGTAGACAATCTGAGCTTGTCGGGAAGTAATTTTCCGGGAGCCTGCGTTCCTTTCGGATTAGTGCAACTTAGTCCAGATACCCGCGAATATCCTGATGATCCTTGCAGCGGTTACGATTATAAAGATGAAACCATTGTTGGATTTAGTCATACGCACTTAAGCGGAACAGGTTGCCCCGATTTATACGATTTTCTGTTTATGCCTGCAGGCGGTAAAGTTGTCTGGAATGCCGGCAGTGACGACGGAAAGATTAAAGGGTTCAGATCAGGATTCAGCCATCAAAACGAAAAAGCAACTCCCGGCTATTACAGTGTGCTGCTCGATGATTATAAAATTAAAGCGGAACTTACTGCTACCGAACATTGTGGAATGCACCGCTATACTTTCAGTGACAATAATCCGTACCATCTGATAATTGATTTAGAACATTCCTTAGTCAAAAACAGTCCTTACCGTTCGGTAAAGATTATCAGCGCTCAGGTTCGCGTTGTTGACAACAAAACTATTGAAGGATACCGCATTATTTCAGGTTGGGCAAAACTCCGCAAAGTTTATTTTCGTGCAGAGTTTTCACGTCCATTCAGTTCTACGGTTAGTAAAGCCGGTTCCATGGAGTTTCCTGACAATAAAGTTACAAACAGTACAGATTTGAAAATTGCTCTTCATTTTACAGAAAACAATCTTGAACCATTGCTCGTAAAAGTGGGTATCTCGTCAGTTTCAGCTCAGGGCGCAGCGGACAATCTGAAAGCTGAAATGCCGGACTTTAACTTCGATCAGATAGCTGAAGCAGCAAATAAAACATGGAATAAAGAACTCGCCTGCATAGATATTAAAGGGACTGATAAGCAAAAAACGATCTTTTATACAGGATTGTACCATTTGTTTATTCAACCAAATAATATTGCCGACGTTTCGGGAAACTACCTTCGAACAGACAATAGTATGGCAAAAACTCCCGACAATAAGCATTACAGTACATTCTCACTCTGGGATACTTACCGGGCAGCTCATCCGCTTTACACATTAGTTCAGGAAAATCGTTCAGCAGGATTTATCAATTCAATGATTCGTCAGGCCGATACTTATGGCTATTTACCCATTTGGCAGTTGTGGGGCACCGAAACCTACACTATGATTGGGAACCACGCCATTCCGGTAATTGTAGATGCTTATTTTAAAGGAATAAAAGGTGTTGATTATAAACACGCATACGAGGTTATAAAAGCCTCGTCGACAAACTCACACCGAAATGCTCCGTTTGATATTCTCAACAAATACAATTTCTTTCCTGAAGATTTGCAGTCACAATCCGTATCCATAACCCTCGAAATAGCTTACAACGATTGGTGCGTTGCTCAAATGGCAAAAGCAATGGGACATGAACAGGATTATCAGTTTTTTAGTCATCGTGCAGAGTCTTACAAAAATCTGTTTGATCCGGCTATTGGTTTTTTCAGAGCTAAAGACAAAGACAATCAATGGATTACGCCGTTTAATCCGTTAGCTTACGGAGGTAATGGAGGTTTTCCGTTTACCGAAGGAAATGCGTGGCAATATTTGTGGTATGTTCCACAGGATGTATATTCTTTAGAAGCACTTTTTGGCGGAGAAGCTAATTTTACGAAAAAGCTCGACACCTTTTTTACCCTGAATGCCAAGCCGGAAGATGTAAACGGAAATGCATCGGGATTTATCGGACAATATGCACACGGCAATGAGCCAAGCCATCATATCGTTTATTTGTACGATTTCACCAGTCAACCATGGAAAGCACAGTTCTACAGCGCCAAAATAATGAAAGAACTCTATAATGATGGGCACTCAGGTTACTCCGGAAATGAAGATTGCGGACAAATGTCGGCCTGGTATATATTCAGCTCAATGGGATTCTATCCTGTTAATCCGGCTAACAGCGTTTATTGTTTCGGATCGCCTCAATTGAAGGAAGCAACCATTAAACTGGCTAATGGAAAACAATTCAAAGTTATTGGAACCAATGTGAGTGACGAGAATATCTATATCCAGAAAATACTGCTGAACGGACAGCCTTACAAAAAGAACTTTATCACTCACAGTGATATTGAAAAAGGTGGGCAAATTGAATTTTTTATGGGTAAAAAACCTAATAAAAAAATGTCAGGTTATGAAAAGCCATTGATGATGGGAATAAAATAATAAAGAAATTGAGAGAAAACACCGGATCATTTATTTTTCAACAACTGTTTGTATTGATTCTGGTGTTTTCCTGAAAATTTTATATCCTATCGAAGCAACAACGATACTCATCACCGGACTTAAATAATCGAACACGCAATACGGCAAATAGGTAAGCGTAGGGACACTCAGAACTGTACTCTGTGTCATTCCGCCCGAATTCCACGGAACAAGAGCCGACGTAACAGTAACACTGTCCTCCATTGTACGGCTCAACAACCGGCTTTCGTAACCACGTTTTTCGTACACATCCTTGAACATATTCCCGGACAGAATCAACGATAAATACTGATCGGACATAGTCATATTGGCAAACAAACCAATGGCAACTGTAGAACTAACCAGACCGACAGTATTCTTAATATTTTGAATCATAAAGCGGGTAATACTTTCAATCATTCGCGTGGCACTCATTGCAGCTCCAAAACAGACCGCACACAGAATCAACCAGATTGTATTCATCATTCCGGCCATTCCTCCGGTGGAAATTAAATTATTTATTTCGGGTATGCCGCAATCCAAAGCTGTACTTCCGGAACACGTAATAATTGCGCCTTTGATGGCATAAATCAATGAGTTACCTTCGTTTCCCGCTATCTGCAGCAGATTCCCACGCTGAAAAATAATCGCAAAAACCGCTGCAATAATCATGGATGTAAAAAGTGTAAGAACGGGCGGATATCTTTTCACGATTAAATAAAATGTGATTGCCGGCACCAGCAATAGCCACGGAGTAATGTGAAATGTTGACCGCAGACTTTTTTCGTACATTTCCATGTTTATGGTTCCTGTAGAGAAAGACAATCCGGCAATCGTAAACACAATCAGTGTTATCACGAAAGTGGGAACTGTAGTTATCATCATGTAACGCACATGAGTAAACAATGGTGTTCCGGTGATTGACGAAGCGAGAATTGTTGTATCGGAAAGAGGCGAAATTTTATCGCCAAAATATGCTCCGGAAATAATGGCTCCGGCAATCCAACCTTCGGGAAATCCCTGAATTCGTCCTATTCCCATAAGTGCAATTCCGATAGTGGCAATGGTGGTCCACGAACTACCGGTCATTACCGAAACCAACGCGCAAATAGCACAGGTTGCGACCAGAAAAACCGAAGGATGAATGATTTTCATACCGTAAACGATAAACATTGGAACGACACCGCTTATCATCCATGTACCTGAAATAGCTCCGATAGTAAGTAAAATCAGCAGAGCGACAGAAATACTTTTCAGATTTTTATACAAATGCTCTTCAAATGAATTCCAACTGGTATTTTCCACTAATTTTCCGATTATCAAACAAATAGCTGTAGCCAGCAATAATGCCATTTGACTCCCGCCACTTAACGCATCTCCTCCGAAAAGAAAGACAGCAGAACCAACCAACAATATAAGCACAATTACCGGCAATAATGCCAAAAGAGGATGAGGCAGTTTGTTATCTTCTTGTTGATATGTATCATTGGATCGGGATCTTGACATATAAAACGGGATTTAATGAACGTATTGATTTCCTTTTTGCAAAAATAACTATTTATTTGTTGCACGCAACTTACTTTTCATATCAAAAAGTATTTGTTGTACAGTTAAAACGTATAGTCAAAAAAAAACTTTATTTTTGTATTTCACTTCTATTATACTTTAACACATCACCAAATCAGCACATTAAGATATGGCTAAAACCAAATCAGTTTATGTTTGTCAGAATTGCGGAGCCGATTCGCCCAAGTGGATAGGTAAATGTCCATCGTGTGGAGAATGGAACACCTATGTGGAAGAAATTATCAGCAAAGATAATTCTCCAAAAATAAATCTTGGCGGACTAGAAATTACCAAACAAAAACCTGTACGGCTCAATGAAGTGGAAACTACTGAAGAAAGCCGGATTGACACATCAAGCAATGAGTTAAACAGAGTTCTCGGAGGAGGTCTGGTTCAGGGGTCTTTAGTGCTTATTGGCGGTGAGCCCGGCATTGGAAAATCTACGTTAGTACTGCAAGTTGTTTTGAATCTTAAAGGGAAACGCACACTTTACGTATCGGGTGAGGAAAGTGTAAAACAACTGAAACTTCGCGCCGAACGACTGAAGTTTGAGAACCCGGATTGTTATATCGTGAGTGAAACATCGCTTGAGCAAATTTTTGTACACATACAAAATGTTCAGCCCGATGTGGTAATTGTTGATTCCATCCAAACTGTATCTACCGAACTGATTGAATCTTCTCCCGGGTCTGTTTCTCAGGTTCGCGAATGTGCTGCCAATCTTCTGAAATACTGCAAAACAAGCGGAACTCCTGTTCTGCTTATCGGTCATATAAATAAAGAAGGCAGCATTGCGGGTCCGAAAGTGCTGGAACATATTGTCGACACAGTGCTTCAGTTCGAAGGCGACCAACATTACATGTACCGTATTTTACGCAGCATAAAAAACCGGTTTGGAAGCACTTCCGAACTGGGAATTTATGAAATGCAGCAAAACGGATTACGCGAAGTGAGCAATCCATCCGAACTTTTGTTGTCGCAAAATCATGAAGGTTTAAGTGGAGTTGCCATCGCTTCCGCCATAGAAGGAGTGCGTCCGTTTCTCATTGAAACGCAGGCATTAGTTAGTTCTGCGGCGTACGGAACGCCGCAAAGATCGTGTACAGGTTTTGATCTTCGCAGGTTAAACATGCTCCTTGCTGTTTTGGAAAAACGTGCAGGATTCAAGATCGCGCAAAAAGACGTGTTTTTAAACATTGCCGGTGGGTTGAAAATCAATGACCCCGCCATTGATTTGGCTGTAATTTCCGCAATACTCTCTTCCAGTGTGGATATTGCTATCGAAAAACATATCTGCATTGCCGGCGAAGTAGGACTTTCAGGAGAAATCCGACCGATTAACCGCATCGAACAGCGTATTTTGGAAGCTGAAAAATTGGGTTTCAAAAAAATGATCATTCCGGAATATAATCTGAAAAGCCTGAACCTGAACAAACTCAATATTGAATTGATTCAGGTAAAAAAAGTAGAAGAAGCATTCAGAGTATTGTTTAAAAAGTAATGACCCCAAACCCTTGAAAATGGCTTAAAAATTTATAATCATATGACTCTCCGTACTGTAAATGTAACACGATATATCACTCCACTGCGTGAAGGTGGCTCATTGCCGGCATTGGCCGAAGCTGATGACGATTTTAAATATGTTGTTAAATTCCGCGGATCAGGACACGGCACCAAAATGCTGATTTCTGAACTTATTGGCGGCGTTGTGGCTAAACTGTTGAAATTACGCGTACCTGAACTGGTTTTCGTACAACTTGACGAAGCTTTCGGACAAACGGAAGGAGATGAAGAAATTCAGGATTTGTTACAGGGAAGTCGCGGATTAAATCTTGGCCTGCATTTTCTGTCCGGCGCGCTGACATTCGATCCTGTCACAACAAAAGTGGATGATCTGACAGCATCAATGATCGTTTGGATGGATGCTTTTCTGACCAATGTAGACCGCACCGTAAAAAACACCAACATGCTAATGTGGCACAAAGATCTTTGGTTGATCGATCATGGTTCCACTTTGTACTTTCATCATTCATGGACAAATCACGAAAAACAGGCTCTGACACCTTTTGCTTTGATTAAGGATCATGTGTTGCTGCCCTTTGCCAACCAACTTGAAAAGGCTGATACAATTTGCAAAGATATTCTGACAGAAGACATTATCCGTGAAATCGTAAATATGATCCCGGATGAATTTGCCAACTGGACAGAAGATGGAGACACACCTGATTCTATTCGTGAGGTATATTATCAATTTCTGACTTTGCGACTGAAAAATTCATCTATATTTATAAACGAAGCCAACAATGCAAGGAAAACACTTATTTGAATACGCTGTAATTCGTGTTTTACCTAAAGTGGAGCGCGAAGAATTTATCAATGTCGGTATTATATTGTTCTCTAAACGGGCAAAATATATACGAATGAAATATAAACTTGATGCACAACGATTGAGCATTTTTTCAAATGAAATTGATTTGGACATTTTGAAGGAGACTTTAAAATCGTTTGAAAAAATTTGCAATGGTGATAAAGATGGTGGCACAATTGCACAGTTCGATATTCCCGAGCGTTTCCGTTGGTTAACTGCAATGCGCAGTTCGTGCCTTCAAACCTCCCGCCCGCATGCCGGATTTACTGATAATCTTGATTCAGAAGTTGACAAATTATACGAAGAAATGGTGTTGTAAAAAATTATTTATGTCAGATTTTAATTTCAAAAAACCTATTCTTTCAATTACCGAAATCGGCAATTTGCGATTTTGGGTGGGATTAATTGCCGGAATTATTATTACAATAACTATTTCATTTCTTTTTAATTACACCAGAGAAACTTTGAGATTTATTACTGGAATTCATACAGATTTGTATGTTCCAACAAAAGGGGAATTTACTTTTTTCAACTATTTCTTTACAGCGCTTTCAACAGTCATAGGACTTTCTGTAAGTATAACTATCTGGCTCAGAAATCTAAAACATCACAGAATTAACGAACGATTTTATAAACTATTATCAACAAGTAATGCTTTAACTGGTTCATTATTGATTTTGATGCTAATTACAAGAATCGGAACAACTATTGCGTTATTAGTATATGGCGCTGAAGGTTATGATAATGAACTAAAGCTTTACAATGAATATTGGCTAATATTTTTACTTATTCCTCTTTTTATTTTCGGAAATAGTTGGTATACCGTAAGAATGGTTTATAATTCATCTAAATGGATTTTACTTTCGTTTGTAATTTGCTTATCAACAACAGTCTTTCTTGCAAATGTTACAAAAGTTGACCAAAGTATAGTCAATGAAAGTTATTTCAGTCAATTTAAAGAAGATTATAATTATATCGATAATGAAATTGAAAAAGCCAGAAATGAATATGGAGTTTACTTTCTACAAGAAACAATAGAAACTTTAAAAAAATGGAAAACCTATAAATCATCTCAGCAGGTAGAAGATTTAAGAAGGGCATTCAATAGAAATAATAAATTGACATTAGATACAATTATACTGCAGAGAATGGTAATTCACAATCTGAAAGAGTGCAATTATTTTGATTATTGGCCATATGTTTCTCCAGTTAAAGTATTTATCCGGTTAAAAAACAGCAAAGCGGATTCTCCCGAAGCTAAAGAGTTGGTATTTACACTCAATGAAATGATTAAACTTGTAAATACTCCAAAAATAGATTATGAAAAAAATAAATATATTACAAAAACGGAAGAAAGAAAAGGCATTTATGTTAATTACATGTTACCTGCAAGAATTCCTTATCAATTAAAACTAATCAGAGACAGCATTTTAATGGAAAAAAGATTTTTTAAATATTATAATCAACTTCCGGAAATAAAATTTAAAGAGCGTTATCGAAATTAGTTGAAATAAAAAAAAGTCAAACAATTACTGTTTGACTTTTTTTGTGGGCGTTGACGGATTCGAA
>MTLE01001810.1_pt1 | contig 15744 bp, 7 predicted proteins | sample 1982461 | NCBI WGS metagenome assembly MTLE01 (sample SAMN05712605, study PRJNA340218) | biofilm metagenome | isolation source: sample SPL anode biofilm adapted to -200 mV | place: USA | collected 2012-02-03
CCGCAGCGCGGCGTCCCTACCTTGCTGCGCGGCCCCGCCACCGCCCACTTTATCCCTCCATTCTCGGCCATCTCTTACGGCGCGCTCTTATTCCCTTCGGTGGCCAGCCAGGGCATGACGGCTTCGGGGCGGGTGGCGAAGACCATGTCTTGCACGACCCAGTTGGCACCCGCTTGGTAGAGCAAGAATTTGCCGAAGAGGATGCCGCGGTCGAAGTGGATGCCGACGTAGACGATTTGGGTGCTTTTGCCGATCCATTTTTCGTCCACCCATTCGGCGGAGGCGAAGTTGCCCAGGGCGCGGTCGAGGTTTTTAATATAAAGGCCCAACTCCAGGTTGCGGGCGCGTTCGTTTTCCATGAGGCCGGTTTTTTGCCAAAAATCCAGGGCGATATCGGCGCCGCCTTTTTGCCAGAGGGCGAATCCTTTTTGGAGGAGGGGCGGCAGCGGGGTTTCGGCGGCTTGCGCGGGTATCAGGTTTAAGAATATGGTGAACGCCCAGACGAGGGCCCATTTTTGCAGGAGGGAGCGGAGATTTTTCATAATTCATTGAAAGGATTGCTTCATTGTACACGAATAAGACAGTAACGGTTACTTTAAAAAGGATCCGGGGCACCCCCGGTCGTTTTTAGGGGCTCCCGCCGGGAACTCCAAAACGCCGGGGGATTACTGTTTTAAGTATTAATAATGAGAGGTTTAACCTCATTACCAACGCTCATCTTGGGCGGGGCGCATTTGCATTTTTAAGAAAAACGCGCCTGGCACGGCTGCTGCTAATAGCATTTGTCTACATTTTAGACATTGGGCGGCAGTTATGCTAGAGTAGGGTGATGGGGAGTGTGCGGCGCGAGGGCCCGGGCGCTGGCATTCCAAACCATAGAGCACAGGTGAGTCTATGCCGGATACGCGAAAATGTTACGATATACTGGGAGTTGAACCAGGCGATACCTTCGCAAAAGTAAGAAGGTCTTATCTCCATCTGGTCAAGACCTGGCATCCGGATCGTTTTTACCAGGACCCCAGCATGCTGCGGGTGGCGCATCAGAAGTTGACCGCGATTAACGACGCCTACCAAGTCCTCAGCGAGATTTTGCCGCAGGAGGAAACGCCGACCATGGCGGAGCCCGCCGCGCGGCCCACGCCGCAAACGCGCCGGGATCCCGCTGCTTCCGAGCCATTTACGCCGCGCCGCGAACGTTGGAGCGAACCCGAGCCGGAGAGCGCCTTCTTCGCCGGGGAAGCCGCCACCGCCACGCCCCAGAACCGCCAAAGCAAGTACCGGCCCGAAGAAATCTGGCGCTACCATCAGGCCGCCGAACAGGGCTTTGAAAGCGCGCAGTATGAACTAGGGATGCTCTACTACCATGGCGATGGCGTGCCCAAGGATTTGGTTGAATCGTACAAATGGCTTTCGCTGGCCGCCGCCGCCAAAGGGCGCGCGCACCTGAAGGCCGATCACTACCTGGAACGCGTGCGCGCGTGTCTGGACCGGGTGCAAGTGGAAGAAGCGCAAGCGCGCATGGCCCCGTTCACCCGGCGGTCGTCCATCCGAGTTTAAACCGTGATCCGATGGTTCGGAATGCCTGTTTTGCCCAAGCTAAGGACCGATTCCCAGCATTGGCTGCTACGAGCTGGTGGCAGCTGGTGATGGATCGGCTGTAGGGGGTGGGGATGGGCGCAGCAGCAATGCTGCGCCCAATTTTTACCCAGGGCTTAGTCTAAGGCAATAGCCGAATGAAATCTAGGGATCCGCTCCCCTGCTGCACGATTAACCATTATCTAGCCGCCGGGTACTAAGAGACTTGGCACCGGTAGCAGGGGGAAAATTCCACGAGTTGAACGGCCCACCGCCGCCGGTGTTTTAGGGAAGAGGTGCCGGCCGTGATTAGGGAGAGAAGATTTGTCCGTGCGTTCCGGAAATCCACGCAACGCTACCCTGGGCGGTGGCATTAGCCACAGGAATCCTGCCCCGGATTCTAGTATCCGCCCCAGGCGCGCCCTTTTGGGCGAACACAGCGGTGGGCAATTCTAACCGAGTTGCCTCCTGATGCCCCCATTCCAGGGTAGCGTTGCGCGCGTTTCCGTTCCTCCCGTTTCTTTGGTAATCAAAGGTTCGACGCGCCGCCCCCGACCGCTATTCAGCCCGCTCCAAACAGGCGTGTCCCCGCGGGGCGCAAACCGCCCAGGTGCGCTCCTCCGGGCGCTGGTTCGCGGGCGCGGAGGGGGGAGGATCATCTCGTTCAGGCAATGGGGTTAAGAGCTGGTTCCGGTTAATGTTATCTATTGATTATTTTATGCGGCATGAACATATTTACTATATTGCGTTCGGTTAATTTGTAATGGGAGATTTTTGCTGGATTGGGCGTGGACATGGAGCGGGCGTTTGCAATGGGAGATCCGGCCTACCCGCCGGAACCCAATCCGAATTGACGGATTAACTCCGTATGAAAACATTCATTGGGCTGGCAAGCGGGGTTTTAATGGGCCTCTTGTGCGGTTGCTCTTCCAAGAGCGCGGACCCCGGGGCCAATCGGCTCCTGTTCAATTACCTGGGCAATCCCGTGCCGCCGCCCGCCGCGCTAGACGCGGCATACACGAATGAAGGTTTGACGCGCGGCCTGCAATCCGCCGCTCAAGCTGCCGGCGTCTCGCTGGTGAAGCTTGTCATTGACGGCAGGGAGTATCCTTCCTTGGTGGGCGTGGTTTGCGCCAGCCAGGAGGATCGGCAGAAGCTGGAGGAACAGATCAGCAAGGATGCCCGTTACAACTATACGGGTGGCTGGGGTGGCAACACCATGCGCGTCATGAACCTGGTGCCCCTGGACGGGTGCCCGCCGGAAACCCGCAAGCTCATCATGCATCGCCTAGCCTTGCGCGAGCAGATGCTGGGTGAAAAGATGAGCGAAACGAATTAGCTCACAGCCCGCCTCAAGGCCGCTCCAACGTGCCGCCGAGCGTCTCCGCCCCCTGCGCGCGCTCCATCCGCACACCGGATGCACCGTGCACCGTGGGGAAGTTCCACGCTTTGCTGCGGCTCACCGCCGGGTGGGTGTGCCCGGCTTAATAGCCTGCCGCAATCTGGCAAAACTCTAGTATGGTTCGTTTGCGACAGTTTGCGGAGGGAAACGGCGGTGGGGCGCGTTGGCGGAAGTGTGGGTATTCCTGACCCGGGGTGTTTGAGAAATCACGCTGATTATTCCCGGGTTACAGGGTTGCAAGCCGGGTGCCCTCAACCGGCGACGGGAGTTCACGAAAATTCCTCCCGCCCAAGAATCCCATGCATGATCTCCGGAAGCTCAACGATTTCCCACGAATCTGCTGGATTCCATGGCCACCCGGTTATTGAATTTACCCATGGGCGAAATCACTTACCGCATAGGCAATGATCTAGACTTAGAATTAGTTATAGACCTATACCGGGCGTCGACCTTAGGCGAACGGCGGCCCATTGAAGATCGCGCACGCATGGACACGATGCTGCGGAATGCGAATTTGGTGATTACCGCCTGGGAGGGGGGCTTGCTTGTGGGCATCTCCCGCAGTGTGAGCGATTTCAGTTATTGCACCTACTTGTCGGACTTGGCGGTGCGGCAAAGCCACCAGCGGCGGGGCATCGGCCGGGAATTGATCCGCCACACCCAGGAAGCTGGCGGCGCGGCCACGGTCATCCTACTCGCCGCCCCCAAGGCGGTAGACTATTACCCCCGGATCGGTTTTACCGCTCATAACTCGGCCTGGATGCTCAAGGCCACGGATCGTTTGTTAGGTGAGTAACTCAACAAACTGTTCCATTCCACCCCGCGAGTACGAGCCGGGAGTAATGCTCCTGAAGGTCGAACTTCCAAAAGCAACCAGCCACGAGACCTTCAACCAACACTCGCATCCCGCCTGAGCACGGCCGAACCCCCTCAAAAATCCGGCCCCCCCCCAAAAACCACCCGCGTGAATAGCACGCAGCGGTTTTGGGGCACTGGTTGAAAGGAATCAAAACGCGATTTTGGGCGATTTTTGCGCGTGAAAATAACGCTTTTTAATCGTAGCGCGACCAAACTGACTTCCATTAAACGCTCATCTTTTCTTTCGCGGTTTCACATATGTCTATTTATCAGTTGCTTACATTTACAAAAATTCACGCATCCAAGATTTTTGCGAGTTGAGGCCGTTTTAAGGGGATTGCTGGCAGGTTTCAGTGCCCGTTTGGCATGGTTTCTGCAAAACAAGTTTTCAACAACTTTAATTGCATGAAACGCCATTTTAGCCTCATTGCCAGCCTTTGCCTGTTCTGGCTGACGTATGCCGGGTCGATCCAGGCGGCGGATTGGCCCCGATTCCGCGGGGAAGGCTTGGCTGCGACCTCCGAGGAACCTGTGATCACCCGCTTGCCAACAAATGGGCCTGCCGTGGTTTGGCAGGCCAAAATCTCCAGTGGTTTTGGCTCCTTTGCGATAGTCCAAGGCATAGCTTATGTCTTGACGGGTTGCGTTTGTTATGCTTTGGACGCCGCTACTGGCCAAATCATTTGGACGCAAAGTAAAACATGGACGGGCAACAGCACTCCGGCTTATTACGACGGACGGATATTTATCTATGGCAAAGGACTCCATTGTCTGGATGCCACCACCGGAAAATTACTTTGGTCAGCCCAAGGAGAAGCAACGGAGGAAGCCCAATCTCCCTGGGTCGAAGATGGCCGGGTGTTTATTTCCATCAGCGATCATATGGCCTACAGAAGCCACGGTTCCTTAATAGCCTATAACGCAACCAATGGGGCGCTATTGTGGCAAGGCCACACCAATCCAGCGGGTTATAGCAGTCCGGTGGGAGCCACCATTCACGGAGTGCGGCAGATCATCTTCCCCGGAATCCTGGGGCTATTGGCGGTGCAACCCGAAACCGGCCAGCAACTATGGTTTTATAAAACAAACGCGCTAAGCGGCGGACCATCCCCAATCGTGTGCGGAGATATTGTCATCGCCAGCAGCCAAGCCCTGCGCATTAACCTCACCAACGATCACTTTTCCGCTACCCCCATGTGGCCCCACACACAGAGCGGAGGTTGCTACGACACTGCGGTCGCCTGCCAACAATCGGTTTTTCTGAACATAAATGGATGGCTCGTGTGCCGAGATTTGGAAACCGGACGTCTCAATTGGGAAACCAATTTAAGCAAGCGTCTTGGCATGGTGACCGTTACTTTAGCTCAAGACAAACTGATCCTCCTCACCAAGGATGGGCGGCTCGCTCTAGTTGAAGCCAGCCCGGAAAAATACAAGGAAATCTGCTGTAGCCCAACGGCGAACAGGGCGGACAAACTCTATATGGACAACATTTTAAATAGCCCCGCCCTGGCGGATGGGCGGTTATATTTCCGCGGCAACTCGGGCTTAAGATGCGTGAACCTAGATCCCCGGCCGGCGCTGGTTTTGGCCGTAATCCGCAACGGTGGCGAAGCCCAAGTCCAGCAGGTTATCAGCAACCGCAATGGCACCGCGATCACGGCCGCCCAGGCCACGAACATCGACCTCTTTTGCAGTCCCAATCCCGCACTGCCCATGGCCCAATGGGAGTGCCTCTCCCCTGCCCTGCGTTTGACCAACGGCGTGCTGAAATTTGAAGAAACAGAAGCGCAAGCTTTGCCAGCCCGGTTCTACCGCGCAACCGAAACAACCCACCCATGAACCAACAACCGTCCATGGATCGCGGCCCACAACGCAACCCCGCGGCTAATCCTTGCCCTCGCGAGCCAGGCGAGGGCAATGGATTATCGCCGCGAATTTTTATGCGCCCTCAGACGCACACTTGTGCGTTGACAAAATGAGCCTAGGATTAAGCCATTCACCCGGATTTCGGAGAAACTTAGTTTCCGCAATAGGCTCGGCTTTGGAGATAAACTTATGAAAATATTCGGCATCCTAACCGTTGGCTGGTTGCTATTCAGCGCCACAAACCTTGCTCCAGCGGCGGATTGGCCTCGATTCCGGGGTAACGACCTCCTGGCCAGCAGCAGCGACCCCATGCGAACGAACTGGGCGGATATCAAACCCAGCATCCTTTGGTCGACTAATAGCGCCAACTATGGCTCAGTGGCCGTAGCCAATGGAATAGCTTACTACTGCGGGGGAAATCAATGTTATGCGGTTAAAGCAGGGTCTGGTCTTAGCTTGTGGAGCGTATTATTGTATGGAGCCGGTGATTCCACGCCAACAATCGTGGATGGGAGGCTTTACGCCTACTCCTCAGATAAATTGACTTGCTTGGATGCCACGACCGGTAAAAAGCTATGGGAAACCTCTCCCATGGGAAGTTCGGACTCACAGTCGCCTTGGATCGAAGGTGGCCGGGTTTTTATCTCAAATAACTCCTCCACCAATAATATCAAAGCTTTTGACGCCACGAACGGCACGTTGCTTTGGCAAAGCCAAGCCATACCCCACACTTATGGCAGCCCCGTGGGGGCCACAATTCAGGGAATGCGGCAGATCCTATTTCCCGCTAAGGATGGCGTCATAGCCGTAGCGCCCGACACCGGCCAACGCCTCTGGAGTTATCAAACCAACAAGTATTCCTATTGGAACCAAGGCCCATCGCCGGTGGCCTGCGGTGACATCGTGCTCGTGGGCAGCAAGACTATCGCTTTGAAGATTAGTTCAACCAATGGCCAATTTAAGGCGAAACCGATTTGGACGAACAGTTATTCCGGCAGTTATTACACCACTATTGTATCCCATAATGGTTGCGCCTTTATCAGCGCGGGCGAGTATTTATCCTGCCGCGAGATTGAGACCGGCCATTTGAATTGGGAAACGAATCTGGGGCCGGGAACCATCATCCTGGCCGATGGCCATTTGCTGCTTACCGGGTGGGACACGAGCTTAATCCTGGCCAACCCCAATCCAGAGCGCTACGAGGAAATCTGCCGCTGCCCGCCCTTAAACGGAAAAACCAATGTCGTTGATTCCGATATTTTTGCCTATCTCAACACCCCCGCATACGCCAACGGATACCTCTTTATCCGACCTAAGAATGGCACTTTTTGCGTGGACTTGGATCCCCAGCCCGCGATGGCCTTGACTCTCGCCGCCACCAATCGGGTGGCCCAACTCAGCGTCCGCCAGGTCAATGGCTGGGACTTAGCCAAATCCCGGGCCACCAATCTTGTCCTCCTCTGCACGACCAATCCGGCGCTGCCGCTCGCCGAATGGACTCCCGCCGGGGCCATGACCTGGAAAAACGGCGCGTTAACCAAACGGCTGGTCCTCGTCTCCGATGAACCCGCCTGGTTTTACCAAGTGACGAACCAGACGCATTGAACTACGATTTAGAACCACCGAAAACCAACTGATTTTGCCGTGCGTTTGAAACCGCCTAACGCGACACCGCCCAAACCACCAACCGAAGGCAGCCAATAGAAAGTCAGGGAATATGGGGATAGCGCCTGTTACTGATACGAGTCTGCGAGAATCAGGATCCAAGCCAGCCAATCGCTGGCGCAAAGAAACCGGCGTCTGGCTCGGCAGCACGATTTTGCGGTGGGTCAATTGCGCTACGCCCTCCCCTCTCTGGCCCCTCGCATGCTGCATTTGGTTGTTTGCCGCCACGCGGCTTTTCGCGGCCCAATCCGGAGATTTCCTCTACGAAACCACCAACGAGACCGCCACCATCACCGGGTACACAGGCAACGGCCCGGGAGTCGTCATTCCGGATAACGCGGACGGCTGGCCCGTGGTGGCCATCGGGCGCAACGCCTTCAACAGCTGCCCGGCCCTCCAGAGTGTAACGGTGCCTGACGGAGTGCATACCATCGGCCCCTACGCCTTCGCGGCGTGCACGAATCTGGAAACGGTGACCCTGGGCGCAGGCTTGGCGCGGCTGGAAACCGGGGCTTTCTTCGGCTGTGTCCGGCTGACCCATGCCGCCTTGCCCGGTTCCTTGGAATCGCTGGGCGCCTCGGCGTTTGAAGATTGCACCCAGTTGACCCAAATCACATTGAATGATGGCCTGCTCTCCATCGGCAACAATGCCTTCGACGGCTGCCTCGCACTATCGGATTTGGCCGTGCCGGACAGCGTGCTGGCTATCGGGGACTCCGCCTTCAACTACTGTTTCAATCTGACCCATCTTGTCCTCGGCGCGAGCGTAACTAACCTCCCCCCGGGTCTCTGTTCGCAATGTGTCAATTTGCAAAATCTCACGGTCCGGGGCGCGATTCGTAATGTGGGCGATCAGGCTTTTTATAGTTGCACGCTGCTGCGAGATATTTCATTCCCGCGCGGCCTGACGAACATAGGCACCCGCGCTTTTGCCAAGTGCATTAGCCTGCGCGGGCTAGCACTGCCGGATAGCCTGGCTACCATCGGGGCTTCGGCTTTTAACGGCTGCGAACGCCTCACCAACACTAGTTTTAACGCCACGCATTTGCTGATTAGCACCCAGGCGTTCAATGGTTGCTCCAGTCTTACGACACTGAGTTTTAGCAATCTCACTTTGAAGATAGCGGAGCAAGCTTTCCTCAATTGCCCGCATATCACCAACTTGAATTTCCAGGCCGATGAGGTGGAGATTGGGAATAGCGCTTTTCAAAATAACAACCAGGTGAGTGGCGTGGCGGTCCGCGCCGGCCGCGCTCAAATCCGCGATAAGGCGTTTTACGGCTGTGGCAACCTGAAACAATTGAGCTTCGACTGCGCTACTTTAGCGATCGGCACTCAGGCCTTTTATGCCTGCCGCCTCCTAAAAACCATCAACTTCGGCCGAAGCGCGGTGGAAATTGGCGATGAGGCCTTTCGTTACGTGGATTCGCTCGAAGAAATCGCTTTTAGCTCCAACCCCAGCAACCTCGGCAAATTCGCTTTCGCTGCTTGTCCCAATTTGCGGTCTATCACGTTTGGTGGGGGCCCCATGCTCATCCAAGACAGCGCTTTTCAATTTTGCACCGCCTTGGAACAACTGGCCATTACTGGCACCAAAGTCGTGATTGGCCCCTCCGGGTTTTTCAACTGCTATGGGATCCGCACCCTGGAATTGGCGGCAGATGAAATGGAAATTGGCACGCGGGCTTTTGGCGGTTGCCCCGAGTTGGTTAGCGTGAATCACACGAAAGGGGTGGTCAAGATTGGCCGAAACGCGTTTAACAATTGCTCCCAGCTGTCCAATGCCAGTTTTAAGGAAGGTTTGGCGGACATTGGCGATGGCGCTTTCCAAGGATGCACCCGGCTGGCCAACATTGCGTTCCCCGATAGTCTGGCATCCATCGGCAACGGAGCTTTTGCCCGTTGCGACGCTTTGACCAATGTGACTTTTGGCAGCGGGCTCACCAACCTCAGCGGCTTCGCCTTCCTTGGCTGCACCAAATTGCGCGAAGTGGATTTGCCCGATTCTTTGAGCTCCCTTGGCATAGCCTGTTTTCAACAATGTTCCGCCTTGACCCGCATCCGTTTGCCCAACCAGTTGCAAATGATGGGCAGCAACGCCTTCAACGGCTGCACTTTGTTAGGCAACATCGTTTTGCCGGAAACCCTTGCCTGCCTTGACGCCTTCGCATTTGCCGGCTGCACGCACCTGACCCATGTCGTTTTCCCGCCGCTTTTGCAAACCATCGGCGCGAGCGCTTTCTCCCGCTGCCTCATGCTCACCAACCCGGTTTTGCCTGACGGGGTATCTGCCCTGGGCCCATATGCCTTTATGCACTGCGCCAAAATATCGGCGTTTAACCTGCCCCGCGCCTTGACGAACATCAGCGAAGGCGTGTTCGATGGCTGCCCGTTGTCCACCTTATCCCTGAGTTCCAACATCGCCAGCGTATCCTCTCAAGCGTTTAGCGGTTGCACCACTTTGACTAACCTTGACGTCGCCGCCGAAAACCCCTATTTCAGCTCGATCGATGGCGTTTTATTCGACCATTCCGGCGCCACTTTGCTGCAATATCCACGCGGCCGCGCGGGGCCCTATGCCGTGCCGGAAGGCGTGACCCAATTGGCCGCTTTCGCCTTTGACAAAGCATCGCAACTGACAGCCATTACCCTGCCGTCCAGCCTGCGCCAGATTTCCAACCAGACTTTCGCCAACTGTACCGGAATCAGCGAAGTCCAGATTCCGAGCCAAGTGAGTGTCATCGGCGCATCCGCCTTTGCGTTTTGCACCAGCCTGAACCGGATTTTTATCGGTTCCGGAATGAACCGAATTGGCACGGATGCCTTCAATGGTTGCAACCTCTTGGAAAGTGTGGTGTTTGCGGGCGATGCGCCCGCTTTGGATAGCCCGCTTGTGTTCGCCAACGCGCCGCGCGCGGCTGTTTTCCATCGCCGCGATGCCACCGGCTGGGAGGCCACCTACGGCAGCGCCCCAACGGCCTGCTGGACACCGCAATCGCCTTTCACCTTCCAGCCGCTCACAAACAATACCGCCATCATTTGGACTTATTTAGGAAATGAAACCCAAGTGGCCGTTCCCGCCAGGATCGAAGATTTAACCGTCACCACCATTAAATCGGGCCTGCTGGGCAACGCCCCTCCGGTGACTAGCCTTACCTTGCCCGCCACCGCAACCAATATCGCAAACCAAGCCTTTAGCGGCTGCGCTACGCTCGCGGACATTGGGGTGAGCACTGACAATCCCGCGTATTGCGATATCGATGGCGCCCTGTTCACTAAAGACCAAACCACCCTGCTGCAATACCCGCCAGGCAAAGGGACCCGTTACACCTTGCCCGAAAGCGCCTCGCAAATCGCCTCCACCGCGTTTTACGGCTGCACCACATTGGCCGCGATCACCTTGTCTGCCGCCTTCAGCGAGATCGATTTTACCTGGTTCGAACCCTGCGCCGCGTTGGCCGATCTCTCGGTAGACCCCGCCAATCCAACTTACGCCTCGGTCAATGGCGCGCTGTTGAATCACGATCAAACCGTGTTCCTTTACTGTCCGCGATACAAGCCCGGCACTTTTACCGTGCCCAACGGCGTAACGAATATTGCCCCCCAAGCATTTGACGGCTGTGTCCGAATCACCGATCTGATTTTGCCGCATGGCCTGGCCAGCATTGGCGAAGCAGCCTTCGCCCATTGCCAGGATCTCCAAAATGTCTATTTCGCCGGCGACGCCCCCAGCGCGAGCAACACGATTTTTGACGGCGATTACCAAGTGAAGCTTTACTACGCCTTCGGCACCAGCGGCTGGAGCGCGGGTCTTGGCGGGCGCCCGGCCTCGCCCTGGGCGCAGCACGCGCCTTACACTTATGAGGAACTGGGCGGCGGGGCCATTCGCATCACCAGCTTTTACGGCAACTACGCCGAGGAAAACGTGCCGGAAACCATCGATGGCTGGGCCGTCACCAGCCTTGGCGATTACGCCTTTGCCGATCGCCCCTATCTTACCCGGGTTACTTTACCTAATACGCTCACGAACCTCGGCGACTACGCTTTCTCCGGCTGCACGAATCTGGCAACGATTATGATTAACGCGCCCCTCACGCAAATGGGAAATTACGCGTTCAATCATTGCGCCAGCCTCATGAATATCGTCATCCCCGCCACCACCACCCAACTCGGCGAAGGCCTCTTCTATGGTTGCCGCCGGCTGATGGATATCAGTGTCTCCGCGGGCAACACCGCGTTTGCGACACCCGGCAACGTTTTATTCGACTTTAACCAAACCACCCTCCTCCAATTCCCCGCCGGGCGCGCGGGCCGTTATGTGGTGCCCGCCTCGGTGACCACCATCGCCAACGACGCCTTTAATGGCTCCGCCCTCTTGGACGAAATTATTTTGCCGAACTCCGTGACCCAGATCGGCGATTGGGCCTTCGCCGATTGTGCGAGTCTCACAAATTTGGTTCTCGGTAAAAGCGTGACTAACTTGGGGATCGGCGCCTTGAGTGGCTGCACGCGCCTGGCAAACCTGATTTTGCCCAGCAGTCTCACCGCCATTAAAAACTGGACCTTCTCCGGCTGCGCTAACCTCACCGGCTTGTATTGCGCGGGCCAAGCGCCAGTTCTCACCAGCGCCAACGCCTTCCAAAACGCTTACCAAACCACCGTTTATTACCAGGCGGGCACCACCGGCTGGAACGCATACTTCGGCGGGCGGCCCACCGCCCTCTGGGCTCCAACTTATAGCCAATGGACCGTTTTCACGGGCCTCGCCAGCGAATCCTCCGCCGCCACCGGCGAGACGGACGATCCCGACCACGATGGCATGTCCAACATATCTGAAATGCGCGCGGGCACAGACCCCTTGGACGCCACCTCGCGCCTGGCGCTCGAACTCACCGCGCGCCCGGAAGATCTGAGCAGCGAGGATCGCACCCCACTCGCCGAGGGCCAGATCGCCCTCTATTTCCAATCCGTCCCGGGCCAAACCTATAAAGTAATCGCGGCCACCGCGATCCCGGGCGATTGGGCCGAAGTGCTCACCCTCAAAGCCACGGCCAAACAAACCCGCGCCACCCTTTCGCGACCCCAGACCAACACGATTTTTCGTGTGCAGATGCGGCCCTAAAACAAAACGCTACGACTATGAGCCACATCAACCCTAGCGATAATTCCATCCACTCTGCTTGCGATAAAATTAAATATCACTTACGCATTCTCTCAGCCCTGTTGGCCGGCCTCTGTTTGCTGTCGCCCCAACTGAGCCAAGGTGGGCAATACGAGAATCTTACTTACGAAATTACAAATTCAACTGTCACCATCACCGGTTACAAAGGCACTAACCCCGTTATGGTGGTCCCTGGTGTCATTGAAAATTTGCCCGTCACTCGCATTGGTAATTCCGCTTTCACAAGCAATTCTATAATCAAAAACGTGGAACTACCCAGCTCCCTTCAAACCATCGAGCCTTCAGTCTTCAAAAATTGCATTCAACTAACCAATGCGAGCTTGCCCAGCGGCTTGATCAATATCGGCAAAAGCGCGTTTCAAGGTTGTTACCGCTTGCGCCAAATGGTGCTACCAGACACTTTGATCGTTTTAGGTGATAAGGCCTTCGCTTCCTGTGATCAATTGACCGACATCAAATTGGGGAATGGCCTAGTGAGCATAGGAAGCATGGCCTTCGAAAATTGCACCGCGCTGCGGCAGATCATATTTCCGGACAGCTTGGCTACTCTGGGTGACTATGCTTTCACGACCTGCTGGTCCATTACCAATGCCACTTTTGGCCGTGGCATCACCAACTTGGGCTTGGGGGTATTCGAAATTTGCCCCGAGTTGCGCCAAGTCAAATTGCCAAACACTTTGATCGCCATCGGCAAGCGCTCGTTTATTAACTGCACCAAACTTGCGACCCTCGCCTTACCGGATGGCTTAGTGGCCATTGGCGACTCGGCATTTCAAAATTGCAGTGCGCTAACCAACCTTACTTTTCCAGAAAGTTTAACCACTATCAGCAATTCCGCCTTTGCGAGATGCTCCAAAATATCCAACCTAACCCTGCCGGATAGTTTGACAAATCTTGGTGATTCAGTATTTGAATACTGCAGCGGATTAACCAATCTTGCGCTGCCGCAGAATCTGATTTCGCTGGGTTCCTCCACGTTTTTGGGATGCAGCGGGCTGACCAGCCTCAACCTTCCGGACGGTTTACTCACAATCAGCCATTCCGCTTTTGCGCAGTGCTCAAAATTAACAAGCCTCAATCTACCGGATAGCGTGACGAATATTAATGATTCAGCGTTTGAAAATTGCAAAGGATTAACCAACCTGACGCTGCCGAATAATTTGATTTCGCTGGGTTCCTCCACATTTGGGGGATGCAGCGAGCTGACCAGTCTCTCCCTACCTAACAGCTTGGAAAATATTGGCAATTACGCCTTTAAATACTGTTCGAAATTGGCGTCTATCACCATGCCAAACGGCAAGCCACAAACGGGCAACTTCATATTTTCTGATTGCACCCATTTAACCAGCCTGTTCTTTAAAGGAAACTATCAATATTGGAATTTAAGCACGGCTTTTTTCGGCAAACTGAACCTTACGGTTTATTACTTGCCGGGCTCCGCGGGATGGAGTTCGTGGTATAGTGGTTATCCCACGGCGGAGTGGACAAACCACCCTACTTTTATTTATTCCCAACTCACCTCCACTAATCTCTCGATCGTCGATTACATCGGCTCCGCGGCCAGCCTGGAAATTCCCAGCTCAATCGATGGCCTGGCGGTGGTGAGGATAGGTGCCAACGCCTTTGCGAAGCATTCCACTCTGGCGGCGGTCACGATTCCCGACAGCATCACCCAAGTTGGCCTCGGCGCGTTTTATAAATGCGCGTCCTTATCCAGCGTCAACTTTGGCGCAAACGTGGACCAAATCGGGGAAAGGGCGTTTGTGCTCTGCGGCAAGCTGTCGAATATCACCGTGGCTGCCGCCAATCCAAATTATAGTTCAGTGGACGGCGTTTTGTTCAACCGCGATCAAACCCTGCTCATCCAATGCCCGGCGGCCCGCACCGGTATTTATAAGGTGCCGGAGGGGGTCACACAGATCGGCCCCAGCGCGTTTTATGGCTGCGCGGAGTTAACCCAAATCACCCTGCCAAACAGCCTGGTGGCGATTGGCAACCAGGCCTTCCAGGGTTGCGTGAATTTGAGGGAAATCCAAATTCCCAACCAGGTGGAAAGCATCGGGGCCTCGGCCTTCTTTGGTTGCACTCGTTTAACCCAAATCATCATTGGCTCCAAGATCACGAACATCGGCGATTACGCTTTTACGACTTGCCGCGCACTCCGCACCGTCTTTTTCGAGGGTAATCTTCCGACCGCCTCGGGCCACCTCATCTTTTCGGACACCCCTTGCAGCGCAATTTATGTCCTGGGGGGTACTTCCGGCTGGGACTCGATATTTTGCGGTATCCCAACAATTAATTGGACTCGCCAGGCCCCTTTTGCTTATCACGTTATTCCTCCTTTCTCGGCGTCTATTTTTAGGTATTTGGGGGTCGACAGCCAAGTGGAAGTACCCGCTATCATCGATGGCTATGCGGTTGCCAAACTGGAAAAACAGGCGTTTTCCAATGCCGTTGACGTGGCAATCCTTGGCTTGCCGGCTTCGCTCACTAATATTGACGGCCCGGCGTTAAGCCTTTGCCCCGCTTTGGCCCGCATCTCCGTAGACACGAATAATCCGGTTTATTGCGATATCGACGGCATGCTGTTCAGTCAGGACCGCGCCACCCTTCTCCAATGCGCCCCGGCTACCACGGGCACGTACAACCTTCCTGACGGGGTTACGAATATCGGCAACACCGCGTTCTATGGCTGCGCCGGTTTGACGAATATCGGCTTGCCGAACACTTTGACGCATCTGGACGGACGCTGGTTTTCGCAATGCCCGGCGCTGGCGGGCGTTTCGTTTAGCGCCAACCACCCCGCCTTCACCTGCGTTGATGGGGTGGTCTTCACCCCGGATAAATCCACCCTGGTGTATTTCCCACGCGGCAAGCCGGTCACGGACTACACGGTGCCCAACGGCGTGACCAACATCGCGGCCGGTGCGTTCTATGGCTGCGGCGGGATCACCAACGTGATTCTTCCTCATAGCTTGGCAACTATCGGGGAATCCGCGTTCGCGGCTTGCACGGACCTTGAAACTTTGCACTTCGCCGGCGACGCCCCCAGCGCGAGCGGCACTGTCTTTACTGGCGACCTGAAGCTGGCCATTTATTACGCCTACGGCACCAGCGGCTGGAGCGCGGGTCTTGGCGGGCGCCCGGCCTCGCCCTGGGCGCAGCACGCGCCTTACACTTATGAGGAACTGGG
>MTLE01005285.1_pt1 | contig 15738 bp, 11 predicted proteins | sample 1982461 | NCBI WGS metagenome assembly MTLE01 (sample SAMN05712605, study PRJNA340218) | biofilm metagenome | isolation source: sample SPL anode biofilm adapted to -200 mV | place: USA | collected 2012-02-03
GATCTCCACCTGCTATACCGTCGGGAACGTCATTTCCTGGTTGCTGGCGGGGCAATTGTGCGAGTCCTATGGCTGGCGGCCCGCTTTCTGGGTGCCAAGCTTGGTGCTCATTCCCATGGCGCTGGCTTTCGGGATGTTCTTGCGCAATTCGCCCGAAGACGCCGGCATACCTCCTATCCGGGACGATGTATCCGCCCAACCCGCGCCGCAAACCGGCGCCGCCAATCCGGCCGCAAGCGGCGGTTGGGGCGAGACTTGGGCCATTTTGCGCCTGACACTTTCCAACCGGATTTTGTGGATCCTGGTCGTCGGCTTCTTCTGCATGAACTCCGTGCGCTATACGTTCATGAATTGGAGCGTGCAATACATGGCGGATTTCCAGGGCCGCAGCATCAAAGGCAGCGCCATCACGGCGGTGGCGATCCCGCTGATCGGTTCCCTCGGGGCGATTGCCGCCGGGTGGGTTTCGGACCATTGGTTTGGCCGCCGCCGCGCGCCGGTGTGCGCCATCATGATCGTCGGTTTGGCGCTGGTATGCGTCGGGTTCACGTTCATTCCCCAAGGCCAATGGATGCTGGCGACCGCCATGCTAGGCTTGGCCGGATTCATGATTTACGGGCCGGACATGTTGATGAGCGGCGCGGCGACGGTCGACGTCAGCCATCCGAAGGCCGCCTCGATGGCCACGGGGCTCACGATGTGCTCCGGCGCCATTGGCGCGATCTTCTCCGGCGCGGGCGTGGGCAAGCTGAAAGATGTTTATCACGGGCAATGGACGCCCGTGTTTTGGATGTTAGCGGCCCTGTGCTTGGTGGCCGCCGCGTTGATGATTTCCATTTGGAATGCCCGCCCGAAAGGGGCTAAGTAACCCATCCAGCAACCATAAGCCGCCACACCTATGCCGAAATCTAGCTTGTTAACCGCGCCCGGCTGGACCGATTCCGCCCGCGCCCAATTGGAGCGGATCATCAAAAAGGCCGCCGGCAAGGGCCAGGCCGCTGTGTTTGATTTCGACAACACCATTGTGTGCGGCGACATTGGCGAAGCCACCATGGGCTGGCTCGTGCGCGAAGGCGCGATCAGCGCCAAAAGCTTGCCCGCCGAATTGTGCCCGCCTATTCCGCGTGCCAATGGCGAACGCTTCACTTTGGCGGACGCCGCCGATGCCACCGTGTATTACGAGGAATTCCTTGTGCCCACCCAACACGGGGCCAAGGACCCCGCGCCGCTGGGCAATGGTTACATCTGGGCCGTCGAGGCCATGCGCGGTTTGACCGCGTGGGACGTTGTCCAGGCCACCGCCGCTGCCATGGCCGCCGCCAATGGCGCGCCACCCTGCAAACTGGAGGTTACCCCGGGCAAGACCGCCTATCCCATCCCGTTCTTTTACCCGCAAATCGTGGAGCTGATCGCCACGCTGATCCGCCACCAGATCGAAGTGTGGGTGGTGTCCGCCAGCAACGTGTGGAGCGTACGCTGGATGGTGCAACACGGGCTCAACCCGCTGCTCAAAAAGCACGGCGTGCGCGCGGGCTTGCCCCCCGAACGGGTAATTGGCGTCTCAACCTTGCTCGAGGACGGCGGGGGTGTTTACCACAAAGATTACGTCCTGGTGCGCGAGCAACCCGCCTACGCGCGGCTCGATGCGAAGTCGTTGAAAAAGTATACGCTGACCCGCTGGCTGCAATTTCCCGCCCCCACCTACTCCGGCAAAGTCGGAGCTATTTGGGACCATCTGGGCCGGCGTCCCTGGCTTGCCGCCGGAGATAGCCCCGGGGATTTGCCCATGCTCACCTTCGCCGAAAACCGGCTTTGGATCGCGCGCCTGGAGAAGACCGATTACCAAAAATCCGCCCTTAGCGCCATGCGTCAAACCGGCCCGGAAAACTGGATCGTCCAGCCCACCCTGGCCAAGAACGCCCCGGGCTTTTTGGCGGACCCCGCCGAAATCCACGAGCGTCTCAAACCCGTCCCTCCCGCCGTGCGCGCGAATGCGAAACTGTGGCAGAAGCAAAGCAAGGGTTGATAAATGCGCGAGCCATTAGAGTATGCGCTGGCTGCCAAAATTCAAATATCCCGGAAACAAAAGCCAGCCGTTATTAGTTTGCCGAGCGGGTCTATATCCTGTTTCCGGCTTCTGGCGATGGATACCTAAAATAAACGAGTTGGGCGTCTTTTCGGATGGCATAGAGATCTCAACCCAACGAGGGACTCGTCGATTATTGAGGCCCGCTGCTATAAGCCGCGGGACGATTCACCTTAATACCGATTCGGGAAAGTTTTCTATGAAGGCATTCAGCCCTTTGTTTGACGGGCAAGACGCCGCCTTGACTCGGCTGCTATTTACCATATTCCAAGCCCACCTTGCGGGCGATGTGCCACGCCGCGACGAATTGGCCGCGCAATATCGCAAAATAGTCCAGACATACTGGCTCATCGCAGGATCAACATTAAGCCTGTCATTCCTCCCACTCTTATTAACACTGGCCACCGCCACTAATCCTCCATTCGACGCGGTTTTGAAGACCATGCCTTTCTGGGGGATGCTTCCAATGGTCATTGTTCTGTATGTGCCTGGTTGGTACGCCAAAAGAGTGGTGCGGAGGTTGACCGATGTTTAAATTATGGCGTCATCCATGGTGATTATGAAAAAAACTGGCGGCCATTCCGCCCGCCGCCACATTCACCCCGTTAGGGGTGATAATATATTAGCCCAGCGTTGCCGCGTTAGCGGCTACGCTGGGTACCGAACCTCACCATATCTTTTGGGCAACCCTGAAAAGGGTTGAAGAAAACGATACGTTGGGGATGCGTGAATTGGTGGGCTGACAAGCAGGTTTGTTCTCCTGATTGCCCCCTGAATTGGAATGTTTCCGGGACCGCACTTCATGCTGGCTCCCCTCAGCCTCGACAATGCGCAAGGGTTCAACCCCATGCGGGGTTGAACGAAGATATTTTATCCGATGCACCCAGGGTAGGTGCTGACGCACCAACCCTGGGCTAATTTCTATAACCCCTTGCGGGGTAAAATGAGGCGGAGTGCCGTTCCAACTGTAGGGGACTTTGAATCCAATCTTGTATTTGCATCTTTCGCCCTTTCCAACTGCGAAAGCTAGACAAATTACGTCCCCCAAGCTTTGACGATCACCCTCCCCGGCGCGCGGGGTTTCTTTGGTTTTACTGGGCCTTTTTAGTTTCCCCCCGCTCCGTCTTCAACCTCAACTGCCCGCAGGCGGCGTCGATATCGTGGCCTTTTTCGCGGCGTAGAGTGGCGGGGACTTTGGCTTGGACCAGGACGTTAAGGAACGCTTCCTGGACGGCTTCCTCGGGGCGTTCCCACGGGAGGCCGTCGACGCGGTTGTAGGGGATCAGGTTGATTTTCGCGTGTAAACGGCGGGCTAGATCAGCCAGCGGTTTGGCTTGGCTGGGGGCGTCGTTGATCCCGGCGATGAGGATGTATTCGAGCGAAATCATTTTGCCCTTGAGCTGGACGTATTCCTGGCACGCCGCTTCCAACTCGCGCAGCGGATATTTGCGGTTCACGGGCATGATGCGGTTGCGCACTTCATCCGTGGCGCCGTGCAGGGAAACGGCCAGGCGGTATTGGACGGGTTGGGCGGCCAGTTGCCGGATTTGCGGGGCCAGGCCGCTGGTGGAAATGGTGATTTTGCGCGCGCCGATGCCAATGCCCCACGGGGCGTTGAGGATGGCTAGCGCGCGCATGAGCGCCTCGTAATTGGCCAACGGTTCGCCCATGCCCATGATGACCAGGTTATCGATATGCCGCAACGGCGCCTCGCCGGGGGTGCCTTCGTTTTTCGCCGCCGTTTGTTGCGCCACCCATTGTTCGGTGGCCAGCACTTGGCCCACGATTTCCCCCGCGCTCAAGTTGCGTTTCCAGCCGTTGAGCCCGCTGGCGCAAAATTTGCATCCGTAAGCGCAGCCCACCTGGGTCGAGACGCACAAAGTGTGCCGGTCGCTGCGTTCCCCATACAACGCGGGATTGGCGGGCAACAGCACGCATTCGATCAAGCTGCCGTCGGCCAGTCGCCACAGGAACTTCTGGGTCGCGCCCCACGTGCCCTGGCAGGTGACCAGCGCCGGTTGCGGCCAGGCGAAATGTTCGGCCAGCGTGGCGCGCAGCGCTTTGGGGAGGTTGGACATCGCGTCCCAGCCCGCCACCCGCCGCCGGTGCACCCATTCGCAGACCTGGGTGGCGCGATAGGTGGGGAGTTTCCATTCGGCAAAACGGGTCGAAAGCTCCTCCAAAGTGGCGGAGCGAATATCGGGAAGAGAACTAGCTTGGGGCGCGTCCATGTCTTTCAATCGATTCCAGGGCCTGCGCCCTCGTGGATTTCTACGCCAGAACGGTGGAGGGCGCAAATTAAAAGCCGAAGGGGCGGTCGTTAAGGGTGGGGGATCAGAGTCCGGGCACCACGAGGCATTTGCCCATCACTTGGCGCTGGCGCAAGCGGGCGAAAGCGGCGGGGGTTTCCGCCAAGGGGAATCGCCGGTCAATCACCGCTTTGAGCTTGCCATAGGCGGCCCAATCGAGCGTGGCCACGAGGTCCGCGCGATCGCGGCTATAGCTGCCGATCAACTTTTGCTGCTTTACAAACAGGGGCCAAAGTTCGAGCGAAATGTCGCGTCCGGCCGTGGCTCCGCACGTTACCACGCTGCCGCCGCGCGCCAGGCAATGAAAAGCTTGCTTGAGAAAATCGCCGCCAAAATGCTCCACCACCACGTCCACGCCGCGTTTGCCCGTGATTTTACGGACTTCGGACGGCCAGCTGGCTTGCGTGTGGTTCACCACCCAGCCCGCGCCTAATTGGCGGGCCAGCTCCATTTTTTCGGGGGTCGACCCGGTGGCAATGACCTGCGCGCCCAGTTCGCGGGCGATCTGAATGGCTGCCGAGCCCACGCCGCTGCTGCCGCCCATCACTAATACCCAATCGCCGGCATGCACTTCGCACCGGGCGGTGAGCATGTGCATGGCCGTGCTGCCCGCCAAAATCAGCGCCGCCGCCGAGACGCTATCCAGCCCCTCCGGCAACCGGACCAGTGCCGGCCAGGGCACCACCACTTGCTCGGCGAACCCGCCGTCGCATTCCACGCCCAGCAATTGGGCGTTAATGCACATGGATTCATCCCCCCGCTTGCAGAACTCGCATTTGCCGCAAAAGAGATTGGACTGCACGGCCACGCGATCGCCCAGCTGCCATTCATCCACATCCTCGCCCAAGGCCACGATGCGGCCGGCGATTTCCGAGCCGGGCGTGCGCGGCAGTTTTAAAGGGATGGGCAAAGCCCCATCCTCCAGCCATAAATCCAAATGGTTCACGCCGCAGGCCTCAACGGCCACGACGACTTCTTCCGGCCCCGGCGAAGGATCCGGCAAATCATTAACGGCCAACAAACCAGGGCTGCCATGGGAAATTAATTGGGCTGCTTTCACCGAGCTAAACCTACCTCGAAGCGCCCAATTATTCAAACTGGAATCCAAGCGGCAGGCAGGGCGTTGCACCGCTGTCGCGACGCTGGATTTATCGGCTTTGAGTCGCTGATAGGGTTTGACTCACCCGCGCCCGCTTACTATCCTGCCTTATGCTCTCGCGGTGGTTGCCCATACGGTTAATCGGCTCTTGGACAAGCGGATTAAGCTTAGCCTTGCTGTTAGGATTGGGGGCGGGGCAAATCCATGCTCAAGACTTGGCTTCTGCCGCGCGTTCCGCCCGCCGCGCCCTCCCTTCGGTAATGATTCAGAGCCCCTCGTTGCGCTGCCGCATCTCGGCGGATGCCAGTTTCTTCGATGTCCTAGACAAGCCCTCCAAAGCCATGTGGGAGTCCGGCAGCTTGCGCCAACGCTTGGGCACGATTACCCTGCGAGTCAATGGCCGCGAGGAAACCCGGGATTTGGAAAATGGCAGGGTAAATCGCGAATCTCCCTCCAGTGCGGTTGCCATCTACCTTCCGTTGCCGGACCAACCGGCGGCCGCCTTCAAAGTGACCTTCAGCGTGGCGCGCGAATCGCACTCGCTGGATCTTTCCTGGCAAGCCGATCCCAGTTTGGAAGTGGTGTCCGTCCGGCTGCTGGATGATGCCTTGAGTGTTGCGAGCACGGAACAAGGCTATGCGGTTATTCCCATTCGCGAAGGCCTTATGGTGCCCGCGGATAGCGGGCTGGCTTTTACCAATGCCTTTGCCACCTACGCTTACGAAGGGTGTCATATGGCCATGGCGGGCTTGGTGAAGAACGGGGCCGCCGCCATGATTCTGTGGGATGATCCCAATGCTTCGTTTATCTTAAAAAGCATTCCCGGAGACAAAACTTCCGCCAAGCCGCAAAGGCTGTTTTCTTCCGTCGAATTGCGGGGAGGCCGAGGGCTGCAACTGCAATTCCTCGGTTACGGGGATTATTTGACCATCGGCAATGCGTATCGCGACATCGCCCGGCGCAATGAATGGCTGGTGACGTGGGACGATAAACTCCGCCAACACCCCGCCGACAGCCAGCTTTTCGGGGCCATCAATTTCAAACTCTGGAGTGTGCTGGAACGCCAGATGAACGCGGCCAGCGATCGCGAGATTTCCGTAAAGACGAATTGGACCTTTGCCGAGGCCGCGCAAGTGGCGGAGCATCTGAAGCACGACCTGCGCCTCGAGCACGTGCTGTTTACCCTCGGGGGCTGGATTCACCGCGGATACGACAACCAGCATCCCGATATTTTGCCCGCCGCTCCGGAATGCGGCGGCACCGAAGGTTTGGCGGCCTGCGCCCGGCGCGTCAAAGATTTGGGCTACCTGTTTTGCCTCCACGACAATTACCAAGATATCTACCGCGACTCGCCTTCCTGGAATGAATCCCTGGTCATGCGCCGCCACGACGGCAAGCTGGCCGAAGGGGGCGATTGGGCGGGCGGGCACGCCTACTTGGTTTGTTCGCGCAAGGGCTTGGAACTCGCCCAGCGAACCCAGAACCTGGCGGCGGTCAAACAACTAATTAACCCTAGCGCTTACTTCATCGACACCACGTATGCCGCCGGTTTGCAGGAATGTTTCGACACCAACCATCCCTTGAGCCGGTCTGACGATCTGCGCTACAAGGCCGCTTTGTCCGATTACGCGCGCGAGTTGTTTGGCATGTTTGGCAGCGAGTGCGGCCGGGAGTGGGCCGTGCCCCACGCGGATTTCTTTGAAGGCTATACGGGCGTCAGCGGGCGCTGGTATCACGATGAAAAATTGCCCGCCAAATTTGGCGGCGTGGTCGTCCCGCTGTTCGAAATCGCGTTCCACGACACCATCGCCGCGTACGGCAAATACGGTTACGACATCCACCGCTCCGCCGAATACGTGCTCACGCAAATGCTCCTGGGCCGCACGCTCAATTACCACGATGTGCCCGCCCACTTGTATTGGCAGCGCAAGGAAGGCAAGTGGGAGGAAAATCCCATGCCGGCGCCTGGCACGCCCAATCCCGCCGCGTTTGTGCGCGGCGACAGCGGTTGGGCTGCGGGGATGCATCCCTTCGACCGGTTTGTCAAAAACACCTACGAGGCGATGTCCCCGCTCAACGAACTGGCGGCGCAACTGCGCGTCACGGGGCATTCCTTCCTGACGCCGGACCGCAAAGTGCAACAGTCCGTATTTGGGGTGAAACGGAAAAAAATCACCGTCACCATCAACACGGGTGCCACCAATTACACCTGCAATTCGCTGGCGGGCGGCGCAGTCGGGTTGCCGCCCTTTGGCTTTTTGATTGAATCGCTGGATTTTGTGGCCTTTCATGCTTTAAGCTGGCGCGGCCTGCAATACCCGGCGCCAGTGCTCTTTACCCTCCGCAGCCTGGATAACCAGCCTTTGGCCCGCTCCGGCAAAGTCCGCGTCTACCACGGCTTCGGCAATCCCCGCATCGTTATGCCCAAAGGCGAAGTGACCGTGGCCCGCGAGGAAATCATCACCGGCCCCGCGCCGGATGGACCTTGAGGGGCGATCGAGGTTTTTGGGCTATAATAATCCAGGAGATTTGGAATGGTTTCACCTGCGTAACCCGGCTAGAGTCACTTAATCTCAAAGAATGTTGCGACCAGCTAAATTGGGGAAGCGCGGATTAATTAGAAGTCGAGAACGAGGTTTCGTTTCGCAATAAAAGAGATCATCATGTTTGGCGCAAAACTCCTTGGTAACGGGAAAATCCGATTCACCCTGGCGGCCGGTTTAGCCGTCCTGCTATTGGCTCTGGCCTATTTTATAGGATACCACGACGGGCGAATGAAGGAGTTTCACGCCCGGATGTCCGGCGAGTTGCTTCGGACCTGCGTCATGCTGCGGGATTTGGAATCCAACAAGGTTTCCGAGGTAAAAGCGCAATTGAATGACAACGCCCTGAGCGCGGTGGTGCTGGAATTGACCGCCTGCAATTTCACCACCAACGTGGAAGTGTTAATTCAAAAACCGGGCCTCCGCGCCGCCGCCGGCATTTGGGGTTCGGAAAAGGTGCCGCACATCCAGCCGTACGATTCGCAATTCTTCGACCTCATCACCAACCGCCTGGCCTTGGTTAAAGACGCCCTGGAAAAACGCCGTCTGGAAAAGAATAAGTAGCAAAGGGAGTTGTCGGAGTAATGATAGGAGAAAGCATGTCTGGACGGGCTTGTTTTTCTCGAAACTATGGGTTGCGGATATGAGGGCTAAGTCGATTTATATCGGAGTATTAGTTTGGGTTGGAGCTAATGTTGGAGTTTTTATTTGTGGGATAATTTATAATATAATGCAGGTGTTTTGATAGGCGAGAACTCTGTTGTTTCGAAAAATATATCCAATTATCTGATGTTGCTTTGTTAAAATTTGTATAATCATCAATAGCTCTTTGGTAATAAACAATAGCCTGTTCCCTATGGCCTGCCTCGAGATGGATGTTTGCCATAATTTCTTCGGCTTGTGGGAGGCGGCATTGGGCTGCTTTTTCAAACCACTCATTTGCATAAACTAAGTTTTTTGGAGTACCCCTGCCGTTGCGACAAAAAAGACCCGTTTCGTACATCGCATCGGGATAGCCTTTGCTCGCAACAAGTTGAATGGCAGCCATGACGGTTTTGCACTCAGAATGCGGGCATATTTCCTGGCCGATTGGTGCGCCAGAACAGATGATGCGCTTGTTTAAAGGGAGATATTTTGGGTCTAACGCGATTGCTAGCTGGTACTCTGCACTCAAATCGCCACATGCAGATCGTAAACGGAGTGCAAAGGATGTCCCCCAGGTTGTCCAGATGAGAAGAGAAATGAGTCCAGTGGAAATAATCAGTTGTTGCCAGCCGCTAAGCTTGATAAGAAATGAGAAAATGGATTTGAACAGCCTCATAAATAATTCTTTGACGGTTTGGTGAATTTCGGCATTCTAAGAGAATAAGCGTACATAACAAGCCTTTCTTGGAGCGTCGGGAATGTTCATCCAAAACAAAACTAAGTTACGCGGTTTTTCGCGTGCTTGGCATGGGGGAATCCAAGTAACGCTTGGAGATCCAGGCTCAGAATTCCTGTGGTAATGATTTGGGATTTTTGACCTGAGGAGTTTGCCTGAGCCCCAGCCGCCGGGTGAGGGCACCCGGCGCTCCACCCATTTTCCGCAGGCTCAGGAATTCTGAGACGGGTGGTTTCTTATTATTACCGCGAGGCGCCGAGTTTTTCGTAAGTCAGGATCGCCGCGCCGGGTTTTTCGGCGACGGTCAACACCAGGCCGGAGGCCATCAATTCTTGGCCGGGCGCGGTCCAGGTTTTGCCGGTGCCCAGATCGGTGATTGCATAATCCGCGTCCGCTTCCAGCCCGTGCAAGGGGAAGGCGCCGGTCAAGAAACTGCTGGCCGCGCGGCGGAACATTTGCACCATGCCGCGGCCTGCCTCGGGACGGTTGAATTGCCAGCCGATCCAATCGCTTTTATCGAGGGAGTATTTGGTCAACGGGTAGTAATCCCCATAATAATTGGGGCTTAGGGCGCGGTATTGGGCAAACAGCCGGCGCAAGGCGGAGTAGTTGAGGGATTTTACCCGCAAGTCGAAACCGCAATTGAGGCCGGGAGCGACATTACTCCAAAAGGCGTAGGGCTCAACGGGGCTTTCGCCGCCGCCGTAGTAACCGGCGTTCTCGCAAGCGACCGTGCCGGTGCCGTGGAACGGTATCCAGAAGGAAATGCCGTAGGTCATGCCCTGGTGGCCGGTGGGTTCGAAGGCGTAATCGCTGCGCCACAAGGGCACGGAGCGGCGCAAGGTTTCCAGGTCGTTCCGGCGGCCGCCCGAGGCGCAGGTGTCGATCAACAGGTTGGGGTGCCGGCGGAGCAACTCATCCCAATAGGCCAGATAACCCGTGACGTGCTTGATCTCAGTAATGCCCTGGCGGTCGGGGGCATCCTGGCCGCGCCAATAGCCCAAGGGGTCCATGTTGAAATCCTGGCGGTAAAGATCGATACCCTCGCTTACGATCAAGCGATCGATATGCTCCACCAGCCATTGGCGCGCCTCGTCATTGCCTAAGTTCAGCAAGCCCCCTTTGGCGCCGCCGAGGATCCATTCGGGATGGTGTTCCGCCAGCCAGGTGCCCGCGGCGACGCGTTCCGGCTCGAACCAGACGACAATTTTGACGCCCTTGGCGTGGGCGTGATCGCTGATGGGCCGCAGGCCGCCCGGGAAACGGTTCGTGTCCACTTCCCACGTGCCCACTTGGGGCCAGCCATCCCGTTGCACGTACCAGCCGGCGTCCATCCACCAATAATCCAGCGCGATGCCTTCCTCGGCGTAACGGTCGATGAACATGATTTGCTTTTCCGTGTCCGCCTTGATCATTTCCTCGTACGCGCGCGAGCTGCAGCCAAACACCATCGGCGCGGGCAGTTGGCCGCCCGGCTTGGGCATGCTGTGGGCCATCATCCAGCGCCGCCAGACGTTTTGGGCGCGCACCCAACCCTTCTTCCAAAATTGCAGGACGATCAAGGGCGTGCGGATTTCCTCCCCGGGCAGCAATTTGAACCGCGTCAACTCCTGGCCCGCGCGGAGGTGGAGCTTTTTAGCGCCGTCGCGCGCGAAATCCATTGCCCACTGCCCGGGCCAGCCGACGACGGCGATCAGCCCTTCATCCGTGGTGGACTCGATATTGAAGTATGGCAAGTCGGTATTAGACGGCCGCCCGCCGGCCGCCGCAATGCGCTTCGTTTGCCCGGCTATCAGCGAGGTTTCCCGGAGGCCGTAATCCGTGGCATTGGCGGGCGAGCCCACGTTGTGATGCAAGGTGAATTCCCCCAAATCACCCCGCTCCATGTCCAGCTCGAGCGCTTGGATATTCTCGATGATCGGGGTGTCCGAGGTGCTGGTATTTTTGAGAAACAGGGTCCATTCGACCGTGGGGAAATCCAGGTATTCGACCGCGACGCAACGCACCTGCAGGCCCGTCTTCGGATCGGTCCAAGTGAGGCGGTGTTCCTGGCGCGTGGCGTCCAGCGATTGCGTGGCGCGTTGCAGCGGCCACGTTTTCAGCAACTCGCTGGCGGGCTGGCCCGCGAACGTGAACGAGAACGGCAGTGTGCCGGGTGCCAGCAGCGTGGGCCCGCCCGCTTGTGGCAGGTCCGAAAGCCAAAGCTCCGAGCCATCCGCCAGGCGGACTTTGGCGTCCGCCCAATCCGCCTGGTCACTGGAAATGCCATCCCCCGCGTCGCCCACTTCCAGCGTGAACTCGGAGGCGTTGCCCAAGTCCACCTGGATGGGTTCGCCTCGCTGGCCGCCGCGCAGGATGCCCGACTTGAAGGCCTCCTTGCCCGCCACGGTCACGCGGAACACCACCGAGCCCCCGCCCGCCGCCGCGTCAATGCCAATCACCGCCGCCAAGGATTTCGCCGGTTGCGGCAGGCGCACGATCACCTGGCTTGGCGCATGACAAAAGAGGCCGCGGCGATAGAGGTTGGTGCCTAGTTGAAGTGGTTTCTGGAAACGGCCATCCTTCAATACGGGATCGTGGTTGGAAACCACCTCCAGGCCCGGATTCAAAACCGCTTTGGACGCCGCCGGGGCCTCGAATTTCGCCGCCACCCATTCCCGCTTGGTGGCCATTTCGTCCGCGCTGGGTTTTACGGCCCATGCCTGGGTGCAAAACGCAGCCAGCATTAGTCCACAAACGATGCGGGCACCGGCGGTTAAGGCGGCCGCAATGGGCCGGTGCGGCGCGCGCAACGGCGGTTGGTTGGAGCTCTCAGCCTGAATCTGAAGGGGGTAGGCAAATTTCATATGTCGTAATGAGGTTATAGGCGGAGGCCGTTTACGCGGGAAACCGTCCAGACCTGCCATTTGGGGAGGTGATTGCTTCCCGATTTTTGAGAAATCCGGGCACGACAAACGATAACTGCCTAGCCGCATGGTGGTAAATTTTCATTCCGAAGGATGAGCTATGCGTGCATTCCCCGCAAGGTAAATACGGGCCATCCAGTGCCACATATGCGGGACAAAAAACCGGCCTAATATCGTCACGATCCTCCAAAGTGCGCCAATCGTCCAGGCAATGAAGATCATCCATCAGCAGCTGGCTTCTCGGCTTCGGTCTGGAGCATCAATTGGGTGTAAATCACATCGAGCCGGCGGCCGAATTTTTGGCCGACTTCACGCATGTGGCCTACCTGTTGGAAGCCCAGTGAAGCTTGCAGGCCCAGGCTGGCCGTTTGCTCGGCGCAGGCGCCCGCGATGATGGTGTGGAAGCCTACCCGGCGGGCATGATCGATGAGGGCCGTCATCAGCTGGCGGCCGATGCCGCGCCGGTGGTGGCCAGGGCGGAGGTAGACGGAGATTTCCACCGTATTCGCGTAGGCTTGGCGGTCCTTGTATTTAGAGAGCGAAGCCCAGCCCACGACTTCCTCGCCTTCCACCGCCACCAGCACCGCGTGCCGGGGCGAGTGCGCGCGGAACCATTCTAAACGATCTTCCAAGCTCAACGGTTCGGTGTAAAACGTCGAGGTGGAATTCAATATGTAATAGTTGAAGATGTCGCGGATGGCGGGCACATCCTCTTCCCGGGCGGCGCGCAGAGTGGTCATAGCTTGCTAAGGGTTGATTAATCCGGATCGCCCGGTTTGTGCAGCCAGATGGTTTCCTCACAGGCGGGGCCGTGCGGGCGCAGGGTCTCGTAGTTGCGGCGGAACCGCAGCCGGGGATCGACCTGGCGCACCAGCATTTCGGCGGGTTTTTCGGTCATTTGCTTGCAAACCGTGCGGGTATCCAGGCCCAGGATGCGGCAGGCCTCCAAGGTCGGGCAAAAGTTTTTCGAAGCAAAAGTCAGGCTCGTGGCATCGCGCCGGATGATGGGGGCTTCGGTGGTTGAAATTCCCAGACGCCCGAGCAGCGCGTGGTAGGCGGTTTCCACGGGATTGCCCTCGACCTTCGGCAAAGTTTGTTTGTTGGCCTGGTACCAGCGCACGCGGGTGACGCCGGCCTCGGTGGCCAGGCTTTCCATCGCAGCGCCGCTGGCCTGGCGCAAGTGATCGACTTGCTCCCGCACGCGGGCATCGTAAAGCACGGCGCAGCGATCATGTTGCACGCCTTCGTTGAAGAGAGCTTTGACCCCGGCGCGCTCGAAAATTTCCCGGCAGGAGAGGTCGATGCGGCGGCGCCCCTGCCGCAGGGATTCGCGAATGGTGTAGCCGTAATAAATTTCCTCGATGCCCGCCCACAGGGCCGCCGTGGCGCACATGGGGCAAGGCTCGTGTGTGGCGTAAAGGCGGCAGCCGTGGAGGTCGCGCCCCAGGCGGCGGGAGGCTTTGCGGATGACGCCCAACTCGGCGTGTGCGGTGGGATCGTTTTCGGTTTTCTCGGTGTCATGCCCCCGCGCGATGACTTCCCCGTGCCGCACAATTACCGCGCCAAAGCCCGAATTGCCTTCCTTAAGGGATAATTCGGCCTCCGCCACGGCCATCAACATAAAATCCGCTGGTTCCATTTTTTCCTGATTGCAGCCTCACTAAACGCCGCAGGGTGGTTAATGGCAAGAGAAAAGAAACTGCCAGGCGCGCCGCGAAACCCTAACCGCGAATGGCTGGTTTTACCACTTCCGCCCTGATAATCGGCGCCCCCGCCTTGCGCCCGGCCTGACGCGTGCCTATGCTTCTCCAAAAGGATTTTGATTATGAAAGTAATTGCCGATATTTGCATTATACCGATTGGCACGAGCGTTTCGCTTTCACCTTATGTGGCGGCGTGCGAGCGGATTTTGGAGGACGCCGGCTTGAAGACGGCACTGCACGCCAATGGCACGAACGTCGAGGGCGAATGGGAAACCGTGTTCGCCGCCTTGAAAAAATGCCACGAAACCGTCCACGCCATGGGCGCGCCGCGTATTAGCACCGTGATGCACCTGGGCACGCGCACGGACCGTCCGCAAACCATGGAAGATAAAATCGCCAGCGTGCGCAACAAAATGGGGTGAGGGCCAGGTATGCCCAATCGGCACCGCTAAGGTTTAAGTGTTTTTTAAACCGTCCCCTGGCGGCAGTTGAAGGAGCACCCGCAGCGCCAGTTCGAGGGCGGGGCGGACTTGCGCCTGGGTGGCGGCGGACAGCCCCTCGCCAAAAGCCAAGTCCGTTGCGGGAATCGTGATCATCCAGCCGGGCGGGGTTCGGCCAAAAAGTTCCCCGGCCAGGCGAAGCAAACCTTCGGGCGTAGTAAGGTGAGGCTCTATTTTGCCCGCGTTGGTGATTTCCAAAGCATGGCCTTGCGGGCGCGCGCCGGGCTGCGCATCCACGCGGGCGTCGATGAAAATCACCGCCCGCGCCTGGTGAATCGGCTCCGCCATTTCGGGGGTCAGTTGATGGGCGGTGTGCACCCGCACTCCGCGCAACGGCCATTCCGAAATCGTATCCGCCACCATTACTCCCGCCCCGTCGTCGCGACGCAGGGTGTTGCCGTAACCAATGACCAGCACGGAGTCTTCCGGTTCCGCTATGGCTGGCGAAGGTCCACCGATGGATTGGCGCAAAGCGAGCATTTCCGCCCAAACGGTTTCCACGGATAGTTGAGCGAGCCCGTGCGATGCGGGAAAGACCCGAAGGGTTTCGCTCAATGGCCGCCAGACAGTGGCGTCCGTTTCTCCCCACAAGGCCAAGCCTGGCAGGCCGCACGCGGCGGCGAGGTGAGTGATGCCCGAATCGTGGCCGAGGAAGGCTTGGCAAGACTTCAAATATCGCGCCACCGTGGGCAAGGGTTCTTGGTTAAGGCAAATTACGCGTGATTCGCCCGCGTCCGCACGGATTGTGGCGGCCAAGCGCGGCAGGCGGTCTGCCTCCGCTTCGCCCCCTATGAGGACCACTCCGCCGCGGGTCCAGCGCAGCCATGCTACGAGCAATTCACTCCAAGCAGTCTCAGGCCAGTTTTTGCGCGCGGAGCCGCTGCCCGGATGCGCCGCCAGCCACTCGGTGCCGCCGGGTAATGGCCATGGTTCCACGGGCATTGGAGGCAGAGAGGGAGTGGGGCGAGATGACTCGGGTAAAACGTCCAACAACATTTGGGCGGCGTGCCGTCCGCAGCCATCGGCGGGGCGCGGCACGCCTTGCAGAATGGGGGCGGCGGTGCAGCGCCGAATATTGGCGTGGAACACGCCTTGCGGGTCGTGGATGTAGGAAATGACTAGGGCCGCCTCGGCGAACCAGGCTTGCCAGGTTGCATCCAGTGCTGCCTCGGGTGTGAAAAACGTGGCCAGGGCAGGGGACTCGATGGAGT
>MTLE01004395.1_pt2 | contig 15704 bp, 9 predicted proteins | sample 1982461 | NCBI WGS metagenome assembly MTLE01 (sample SAMN05712605, study PRJNA340218) | biofilm metagenome | isolation source: sample SPL anode biofilm adapted to -200 mV | place: USA | collected 2012-02-03
ATCGATTTCGGTAAAGAAACTTTCGGCTTCCTGCGTTTTTATAAACTCACGGGCAAAGGCAAAATCAATATTTATTATGGCGAAAGTAAAGAGGAAGCGCTCGACATTCAACATTGCGAAACATTGGATCAACTAACCGTTGAAGGAAATATGGTAACGGATGAAGCGTTGGCTGTTACTTCTTCAAATGAAGAATTTTATACATTGACCAATAGTAAAGCTTTCCGGTATGTGTATTTATCCAAAGATGCAGACGTTGATTTCATTGAAATCAGCATGTTATATGAGTTCAAACCGGAAACGCAACGGGGCTCGTTCCGTTGTAACGACGACGAAGTGAACCAAATGTGGAACGTTGGCGCGTACACCATGCAGTTAACTACCCGCGAGTTTTTCATTGACGGAATAAAACGTGACCGATGGACGTGGAGCGGTGATGCCTATCAAAGTTACCTAATGAATTATTATTTGTTTTTCGATAATCAAACTGTGAAAAACACCATTTGGGCACTTCGCGGAAAAGATCCGGTAACCAGTCATACCAATACCATTTTGGATTATACTTTCTTCTGGTTTCTTGGTATTTACGATTACTATTTGTTCACCGGCGACCGGCACTTTATTTCGCAGGTATATCCGCGCATGCAAAGCATGATGGATTATGTACTTGCTCGTACCAATCCGGATGGAATGGTAGAAGGACTTACAGGGGATTGGGTGTTTGTGGATTGGGCCGATGGCTTTATGGATAAGCATGGAGAGTTATCGTTCGAACAGGTTTTATTTGCAAAAAGTCTGGAAACTATGGCGCTTTGTGCTAAACTGACCAGCAATTCTGCCGACCAAACAAAATACGAAAATTTAGCTGCTGACCTGCGCGCTAAACTGATTCCTGCTTTCTGGAACGAAGCAAAAAAAGCACTGGCGCATAACCGTTTGAACGACGTTCAGCAGGAACAAATCACCCGTTATTCCAATATGTTTGCCGTGTTCTTCAACTATCTGAGTGCGGAGCAAAAACAGGAAATCAAAGATTCGGTGTTGCTCAACGATTCGGTGATGAAAATCAGCACGCCGTATATGCGTTTCTACGAACTGGAGGCGCTTTGCGCGATGGGTGAACAGGAAACCGTGATGAAAGAAATGAAAGACTACTGGGGTGGTATGATTCGCGAAGGAGCTACTTCATTTTGGGAAAAATTCAATCCTGAAGACAAAGGAACTCAGCATTTAGCCATGTATGGTCGTCCGTACGGAAAAAGTCTTTGTCATGCCTGGGGAGCTAGCCCGATTTATTTATTGGGGAAATATTACCTCGGCATTCAACCTGTGCAGCCCGGTTACTGCGAATTCAGCATTACTCCCAACCTTGGCGGACTGGAATGGATGGAAGGCGCTGTTCCAACTCCCAACGGTGAAATAAAATTGTACATGGACGGCAAAACCATTAAAGTTAGCGCTACAGAAGGCAAAGGATATCTGACTTTCAGCAGCGGATCAAAACCTGAAGCCTCAAAAGGAACGATTGAGAAGTTGGACGGAAACAAATACCGATTGATGATTGATGGAAAAGAGGAAGTGGTGGTGGGATATAAATAATTTATTCAACAGATGAAAATATAAAATAGCCGATAAAGCCTTGACTTTTATCAGCTATTTTGTGTTAGTTTGAAATGATTGTAAAATCAAATATCAAATGCTTTAATACTCCTATGTCAGAATGAATAGATTCATAATAGGTATTTAGTAGTTTATTTGATTTCAAATCTAAGATTTCACTATTTCTTTTGTCTTTTTCTAATAAAGAATTAATGCCTATAATCGTTTCTTTTACATTGCCTTCAAGAAGGTAGCCTAACATACATCCAATTGGATACTTAGTAGATATAAACCTATCCATTCCTTCTTTTATATATGCTTTTTTTAGATTAGTATCATTCTCCTTTATTCTTTTGGCTTCCATAAAACAATCAAACCTCAGATTTCCCCATATTTTGGTATAGACGAAGTCTATTCTCGGCAGTTTGTCGGCAAAACCTTTTTCAATATTGTTGGATTTAGAGAATAGTTTTTTCTCTGTTTTACACGTAATTCCTTTGCTTATTGATAATTGATTTCTATTGACATAGTAACACAACAATTCAGAAAAATCATTCTCCAACCAATTTAGTTGATATTCTTTTTCGGATACAGAAGTTAAATATGCATTGATAATTAATTCTATGCAATCTTCCTCAAAAGACTTTCTAAATTTATTGACGATAATGTCGTTTAATGCCATAGTTAATTCCCATTTAAAATTTCAAGAATTAACTCGGAAGCATCTTCTATTGCCATTGATTGCGACCAAAATCTACGTTGGTTCGGACGAATTATATAAATATCGTCTCCAGTTTTATAATTCAACTTTTTCCGGAAATAGATATTGCTTGCATTTTCTTCCCATAAACGTTTGTCAATTTTCTTCAATTCATTATCAACAAACTCTCTGGAAGTTTCGATTTCATTTTTCGTTTTACTAAAAGAGAGTTTAATCATCATGAGAGGTGTGAACCTGCTTATGTTATAGACAGTGGCATTTGCAAACATATCCTGATTATCAAGAAAATCATTAAGTTCAATACTTATAGACTCAGCGTATTCACAAATATTCTTTACATTGGGATTTAAGCTAATCGTTTCTGTATCTTTTCTTAACAATGGAATAGTATATGAAATAAAGTCTTGAATTATAGCGCTTTCTATTTGTTTGATTGAAGATAATTTTTGAAAAATGTATTCATCAACCTTTTGCTCTAACACGTTAATAAACTGATCTCTATTGAAAAGGTTATCTACAACAAACGTATCATATAATTCAGCTAGTTTATATAAATCTTCAAATTCAAGAAAAAGAGGTAAGTTGAATAATTCATTTGGCTTTATTTCCTCACGCTCAATACCTATCGAAGCAGATGTTAAAAAGATATAGTAAAGTGCAAACTTTGAATTAATTAAACAGACTAGTCCCTTCAACATCTGTGAATCCGGATGATGTATTCCTATTACCTTACTATTAAATGAACAATCATTATCTAAATAAGAAGCACATATTTCCCAATTAGACAATCCTTCCTTTACTATGATATGAGGAGCTTTGAATGCTCCTTTTTGCCCTGTTCGCCTCAATACATTAATTGGGGGTAAGCTTTCTAATTCTGTTTTGTAATAATCAGCATAAATCCTTTTGGAATCTTCTGTTAAACCATCATTTAATGTAGAAAAAGAAGAAGAGGAAAACCTTTCTATTAATTGAGGTTTTATATAGTTTCTTATTATAGAATTATCTACAATGGGTTTTATTGTTGACTTATCAAGAAATTGAAGCCCTAATCCTTTGACAAACTTATTTTGCGATAATAAATCTTCAAAAATCTTTCCATCAAGAGCATTTATGAGATTCCAATCATTTATTCCGCCCCACATAGCAACTTTCCAAATCTTTGTGTCAGGCTTCTGACATTCTTCTCTTGGTAGATATTTTAAATCAGTGAAATCAATATTCAATCCATCGATTACATTGGATTTAATAAATGTCTTGGGAGCATAATAGGCAATTTTATCTAAGGGGTGTTCTGGTTGTTCTTTCTGGAAATACACTATACTTATAGGACCCGTTGCATCTCCAAATAATTGTCCTCCAAAATTCTTCTTTGCATTACGAAGTATTGAGAAGTTGAAGACTTTTTCTACATAACAATCATTAAACAACCATTTTCTAAAACTCCGATAAGTTCCGCCAGTGTTGGTTAAAACTTTGGTGTTAAATATCAAAGCTATTTCACCATTGGGGGCAAATTTTGTTGCTTTGTGAAGAAATGGTAAAACCATTTCTTTGGCAAAACCGTATTTATCGCAATAATTACGAACAGAGTCTAATAAATCAGTAGTTCCAAAAGGTGGATTTCCAACTACTAAATTGTACTCAGTATTTTCAATTTCTTCATTTTGCAGAATTGTATCTCTACAAAACAGATTATTGCCCTGTACTTTTAATGATTTATCATTAGGATTATTGATAAGATTAGGCAAACGATGTTTTTTCTTTTGCCATAAGTTTTTAGGGTCTAATTTATCAACCAGTGCCAAATACAAACTAAATGCAGCCACTTTTATCGCTTGCGGGTGCAGTTCAATACCAAAGATATTATCGGTTAATATTTTGCTTAGTTTATCAAAATCAGTTAGTTTCTCATTGTGTTGGTTCTCGTAACGTTTCACCAATCGCTTAAAACTTTCAACTAAAAAAATACCTGATCCACAACTTGGGTCTAAAACTTTAAAGTTATATTTTTCTTCTGACTTATTAATAGGTAGTTTTTCATTCAGAATAAACTCCACTAGCGCTGGAGGCGTATAGTACGTTCCTGTTTTTTTCTTTAATTCAGGATCGGTTTTGAATAAGAAGTTTTCGTAAATCTCACTTAACAACTCAATATGTATAATGCTAAAATCAAACAGCCTCCAATCTTCAAATAATTGTGTTTGTGGTGTGTTATCATTACCACTGATGAAACATTTTTTTATAATTCGAAGTTGTTCTGTAGATATTTCCTCTCCTTTTTCTACGGTAAAAACATTACCATTAAAATCATCTTCCAATCGTTCATACAATCGGTAAGTAGCAGCTGTGTCACTTAAAATATCAAAATAGGATTTTGATCCTTCTTTTATCTGGGAGTACAATTTTTCATCCGTAGCTCCTCTGTCTTCAAGATACAATAGGAACAAAGAACGAAGTATGATTTTGTGAATAAAATTAATTTCAAGACCTTGATTTTCAAGCTGTTGGGCTGTGTTTACTAAGCTTTCGACCAAGTATTTATCAACTCTACGTTGTAAATTTATTTTATCTCTGATAAACTGAGCCTCTCCCAATGTCCAAACTATACCTGTATCAATAGCAATTCTTGAGAATAATTTGTTAAGTTCTTCAAGCTGTTGTTTATCTGAATAATTATATGTTTTTATTTCAATGCATCTAAGTTCTTTTTCATAATCTACATCTGTTTTTGTTTTGATGAGAGGTTTTTCTGAACAGTTGTAGATACGTATTTCAGTTTCAGAATAAACGTATAAAAACAACACCTTTTTATAATTCCAGACTTTTTGATGTATATCTGCAATTTTTTTCAGTGTAGCTTCGTCGAATATTGTTACCTCCTTTAAAAATATTGCAGGAAAACTATTCCCATTTTCGTCTGTATTGAAATAAACCGAATCAACTTCAAAATATTCTGCTAGATTTAAGACAATAGACTCAGAATCCAAAAGATTTTCGCTTTTGGAGTTCACCGACTTGGCTCTATCAAAGCCGATAAATTTTAAAACTTCTTGACTAGTCATATTATAGCTATGAGTTTGAAGTTTTACAAAAAATATAATTTAGTTTATGCACAAAGATACATATTTTTGTGAGATATAATATATCAGTTTTAAACTGATTTATTGTATAAATAATTCTGCATTGATAAAGTTCAAACTTTCTGGATAATAGTTTATTTCTCACCTTCACTTCTTCTCAAACTCAATCCCCTTCTAATTCTTTTTCAATTCCTTGTCAGCCATAAAGCAGATTTTCTTGGCACGAACCTTTTTTGCCGTACATTCTTCGGGCGTGTCGAATCCGTCGATGGTGGCGGAAATGGTAGACCGCCAATCTTCAAAGTGTACACGATAACTGTCATGCAATAAACCCTGTACCTTTAGAATTTAATATCACTGTCGAGACAATTTTTAAAGTGGATGTTCCAGATTCAGTAAAAAATCTTTGAGTACATTAATGGTTATTTTTACGTCTTTAAAACCGAATATATTCCAATTTAAATTACACATGCCTTTCAATCACAACCCCTTACTTGGCAGCTCAATTTTGCCTGTCGATATCGTTTTGCTTCCCGAATGGTGGCACAAAAACGAAAGAATTACTTTCGATCCGAACTTTTTTTATCATCCATTGAAAAGGGTGGAAGTTGAACAACAAAAGGAAAAAGTACTTTACGACCGTTGGGGAAAGTATGGACTGGGACAACATCACAACGAAACCCGTCCCGAAATTGGTGCGGTGCATTTAGCTGCCGGCTATCTGCTTTCGGAAATGCTCGGTTGCGAGGTGGTTTATTCCGAAAATCATCCGCCACAGGTGTTGGCTGCTCACAGCGAACTGACAAATGTGACAACGGAAGATGCTTTCAGCTCCGAAGCTTTCAAAAAAGTGCTGAAACTGGCTGATGCTCTGAAATCGAAATACGGCCGTGTTACCGGTGATATCAACTGGGGCGGCATTCTGAACATTGCTATGGATTTGCGGGGCGAAGAAATTTTTCTGGACATGATGATGACACCCGATGAAACAAAAGAGTATTTTACTTCCATCGCATCGGTCATTGAGCGGTTTACCGATTATCTTCAATCTGAAACAGGTTCAACATCCGTTTCGGTCAACCGAGGTGTGCGGCATTTGCAAAAACCTGTGTTGCTGCACTCGGAATGTTCGCATACCATGATTTCGGCAGAAGATTACGAGGAATTTTTGTTGCCGTATGATATTGCCTGGAGCAGCAAACGTCCTTATGGCATTCATTATTGTGGCTCTGACCCTCACCGAATGGCTGCATCATTTGCCAAAATTCCACATCTCGATTTTCTGGATGTGGGCTGGGGTGGCGATATAAAAGTTCTGCGCGATCATTTGCCCGATACTTTTCTCAATATCCGTTACAGTCCGGTGGAACTGGCGCGTCAAACCAAAGAGGAAGTTCGTCAGACGATTACAAAACTGGTAGCCGATTCCGAAAATCCATACCTGACGGGAGTTTGCTGTATCAATATCGACGACTCGGTGAGCGATGATAAAATTGATACAATATTTGAAACGGTGGAAGAATTGAGAAAAGAATATTGTAAAATCTAAATCAAAACAGAACCAATCTTAATTCAAGAACAAACTTGTATATTTGTAATTTAATCAAAATAAATGGATTAAAATTACAAATGTATTTTATGGAAAAATTATTATTAATATTGGGACAGTTGCTAACTTTGAGCGCTGAACTCCGATTGGAACTGATTTCCAGAATATCCGAGCTGAAAGTAAAAAAAGGTGAGATTCTTGTGTCCGAAAGCAAGGTGTGTGATCGTCTTTTCTTTATAAAAAAGGGATTTTTAAGAGGATTTCATTATCAAAACGGAAAAGAAATCACTTCCTGGTTTGGATTTGAAAATGACTTTGCCACTGCAACATATTCATTTGTATCGCAAAAAATGGGTTATGAGAATGTTGAAGTAATCGAAAACAGTATTTTGTATTTTATCTCCTATAAGGATTTGAACTACATCTATCGTAATTATCCTGAATTTAATTATATAGGCAGACTTCTCACTGAGAAATATTACCTTGACTTAATGGAACGTACACTTTGTTTACAATTTCAAACGGCTAAACAAAGGTATGAACAGCTTGTCGAAACTCACCCGTATATACTCAAACGTGCCTCTTTAGGACACATAGCGTCTTATCTTGGTGTTTCTCAGGAAACATTAAGCCGGATACGTGCAAGAAAAAAATAATTTTTTTTGATTTTTGTCAAAAACTATCTCAATCGAAAAACTGATATTTGCGTTTAAATTAGCTTGGTATGTAGTGATATATGTCAATAAATCATCATATTGGCCAACAATGAAAATGTAAGTAAGATTATTAGTTAACGGGAGGACAAAAAAATGAGAAAAGCAGGTTTAGAAGACAAAAATATTATTATTGATATTTTGACAAAATCGGTTAAAAACGATCCACACATTGATTTTCTTTTAGGAAGATCGAAAAATAAAAACAAGTTGAGGATAGTTCTGGAATATTTATTTGAAGAATCGTTTAATAATGGAGAGATTTATTTAAATGATGACAATACCGCGGCTGCCTTGTGGAAAACGTCTGAGAAAACGAAATTTACGTTAAGATCCGTTTTCTCACATATTTCGCTGTTTTTTAAAATGGGATTTGAGTCTACTTTCAGAATTCTGAAGATGGATAGATTCGTAAAACGTCCTAAGGATGGGAGATATGCGCATTTATACACTATCGGTGTGTTGCCTGAAGGTCGTGGGAAAGGATATGTAAAACAATTTATCAATTTTATGGCGGACAAAATGAGTAAACATAAATCGCCTATTTATCTTGAAACTGCAAATGTGAAAAATATAGGTATTTATAACAAGATAGGTTTTCACGTTTTTAAAGCAGTCAGGCAGGATGAACATTTACTATTTTGCATGAGTAGAAACGATTAATTACAATAAGAAATAGTTTATATAAATCGTTTTTATTTCGGATTATCCAAAACAAGTAAGGAATAATATTTGAAAATTATATTGAACCGTCGTCAAAACGTGTATTTTGAGGGCGGTTCAATTTTTTTAATACGAACAATTGTTGAATTTTTAATGTTCGGGATGAGAATACAAACCATTCGAAATTGAGTACAAACAGTCTTTTCTAACGTCTTATTCTAAATGTTTTTTAACGGTAAAAGTGGTTTTAAACTATGAGATTCAGAAGTTTGGTTGTGTTTTTTGTTTTGTTGCTGGCAGTTGGAGTTGAAGGCGAAAATATTCGGATTTTTTCTTATCCTGATGCATCTGATCGTGTCCGGTTTGGTGTGGAAATGTTGAGTAAATCTCTTGCAAATGCAGGATATAGTGTTGAAAATAAGACTTCCGGTACAGTTTCGAAAAATGTAAAAACGATTATTGTATTAGAAAAAAACAATAAAAACCGGGTAAAACTCTTTAAAAAACTGAACATTGAATTTCCTCTGAATCTGAAAAAAGAAGGATTCGATATACAAACAAAAGGAAATACTACCATTATTTGCGGAGCGGATGGCAGTGGAGCAATTTACGGTTGCCGTGAAATCATTGACCGCTTGCAGAGCGAGAAAAAACTGGATTTGCCCGTGTCGTTCTCCGATGCCCCGGAGATGGTTTTACGGGGAACCTGTATTGGAATGCAAAAACCTACTTATCTGCCCGGACGCACTGTCTACGAATATCCTTACACTCCCGAAACATTCCCCTGGTTTTACGATAAGGAAGAATGGATAAAATACCTTGACATGCTGGTGGCCAATCGCATGAATTCTCTTTATTTGTGGAGCGGACATCCGTTTGCATCACTCGTCCGGCTCAAAGATTATCCTTTTGCTGTGGAAGTGGATGACGAAACTTTTAAAAAGAATGAGGAAATATATTCTTTCCTTACGAAAGAGGCTGACAAACGCGGTATTTTTGTGATTCAAATGTTTTATAATATCATTGTTTCAAAACCTTTTGCCGAACATTATGGTATTAAAACACAGGACAGAAACCGCCCGATAACGCCTCTGATAAGTGATTACACAAGAAAAAGTATTGCCGCGTTTGTTGAAAAATATCCGAATGTGGGGCTTCTTATTACGCTCGGCGAAGCAATGGATACTTATGAGGATGATGTGAACTGGTTTACAAAAACCATTATTCCCGGTGTAAAAGACGGACTGAAAGCCCTTGGGCGTACCGACGAACCTCCGATTATTCTCCGTTCGCACGACACGGATGCCAAATTAGATATCGAAGCTGCTAAACCGTTGTACAAAAACCTGTATACGATGAGCAAATATACCGGCGAAAGTCTTACAACTTATCAACCCGGCGGTCCGTGGTCGCAAACCGACAGGGATTTGGCGGATCTCGGAACGGTTCACATCAGCAATGTGCATATTCTGGCCAATCTGGAACCTTGGCGTTACGCATCGCCCGATTTTATTCAGAAAACCGTGATTGCCATGCACGATATGAAACATGCCAACGCGCTGCATCTTTATCCGCAGGCTTCATTTTGGGATTATCCTTACACGGCTGATAAACTTCCGGATGGTCGGCGTGAAAGGCAAATTTACCGCGACTGGATGTGGTACAAAGCTTGGGCAAGATACGCGTGGAACTATCACCGCGACAGGAATGACGAAATAAAATACTGGGATCAGCAACTGGACGATTTTTATGGAGTGGATGATAATGATGCCCGGAAAATTCAGCGGGCTTACGATGAAAGTGGCGAAATTGCCCCGAAATTGTTACGCCGTTTCGGAATTACCGAAGGAAACCGACAGACATTGCTGCTGGGTATGTTTATGAGCCAGTTGGTGAATCCGTATAAATACAAAATCTATCCGGGGTTTTACGAAAGTTGTGGCCCTGCCGGCGAAAAGCTGATTGAATACGTTGAAAAGGAATGGAAACACCAACCTCACTCAGGCGAATTGCCATTAGATATTATTGCGCAGGTGGTTGCTCACGGCGATAAAGCGGTGGCTGCAATTGATTCGGTTGAAGGTAAAGTAACCAAAAACAAAGCCGAATTTGAACGGCTGAGAAACGATATGCATTGTTACCGCGAGTTTGCTTATTTTTTCAATAATAAAGTAAAAGCGGCCAAATTAGTGCTTGATTATCAGTGGAGAAAGAATATTGCCAGTTTGGATTCGGCGGTTCCGTATTTGCAAAAAAGTTTGGAACATTATCGTAAATTAGTCGATCTGACCAAAGATCATTACCTTTATGCCAACAGTATGCAGACTTCGCAACGCAGGATACCCATTGGTGGCGATAATGGAAAAAACAAAACATGGGAGGAATTGTTGGTTCACTATAACAAGGAATTCAGCAATTTCCAGAATAATCTGGCACTGCTGAAGTTGAAACAAACAGGACGCAGTACTAAAGTGGAACATTTGGTGTCGCTGACCAATGCAAATGTTACAATTCTTTCGGACAGTGTTCAAAAGATTCAACTTAATCCAGGCGTTTCACTCTATTCGGATATGGAGTCTGATGTTCAGGAAATTGCCCCCGAACTGATCGGGTTGAATGCATGGTTGCTGAACGCCGGTAAACAATCGGAAAAAGGAACAACAGTAGAGTTTGAGTCGCAAAAACCTGTAAATTTGCTGGTCGGATATTTTCGCGACGATCAAAAGAAATTTGCCAAAGCGCCGACACTCGAAACCGATGCGGCTGCCAATTTGTACGGGCAGGCTGAGCCAGTGATACGAAATGCGATGAAAGTGGATGACTTGCCGGCTGTGAACGTGCATGTATTCAGTTTTAAGGCAGGAAAAAACAAACTGTTACTGCCCAAAGGATATTGCCTGATACTTGGATTTACAAACGACAGGGTGGCTCCGCGAAATGCCGGAATGGCTGGTGATGGCGATGAAGAAACAATGGATTGGATGTTTTATTAGGTAAAACGTTAAACGATAATTTATTTCCAAAGGCTATGAATAAACGTTTTTTCTTTGTGGCTGCATGGTTTTTATGTGTTTGTACTATTTATGCACAACAAAATAAGACTGACAGCACAGTAACTGATATCGATGGAAATGTCTATAAAACTGTAAAAATCGGAAATCAGGTATGGATGGCTGAAAATCTGCGTACAACTCATTACCGAAACGGCGATTCGATTTTAACTACTCAGACCGATACGCTGGATTATTCTGCAGAAACGACTCCGAAATATCAGTTTGTGTACAACAACGACAACAACTTGCTGCGACTTTACGGACGAATGTATACCTGGTACGCGGCAACCGATAAACGTAACATTTGTCCGCTGGGTTGGCATATCCCAACCATTGAAGAATTTAAACAACTGGATAAGGCACTTGGAGGTAAAGATGCAGCTATTGGCAAACTGAAAGTTGTCGGAACAGATTACTGGAAAACTCCGAATTTGGATGCAACTAACGAAAGTGGATTTAACGGATTGCCGGGAGGTTGGCGTGCTGCAAAAGGACATTTCGGAGCGTTAGGGAAATACGGTCATTGGTGGGCAAGCGACATGCAAACACCCGAATTTGCATTCCGCATGTTTTTGTCTTTCGATTCATCATGCTACAAAAACCATTTGGGTAGTTCCGACCCGCAAAATGCATGGTCGGTTAGATGTGTAAAAGACGACGCTTCAAATCCTTAATGTAAAGTCAAATTAATTGAATAAAAACAAAGCAAACATTGCTTCCTGGTATTCGTCACGAATTTATGAAAAAAATACAGTTACTTTTCATTCTGTTTATTTTTACGGTTTTATCTGCTCAGAAGACTCCCTTCTCCCCGGAGAGAGGAGTTGGGGGTGAGGTCGTACCTCAATCAAAAATGGCTGAGATTTACGAGCAGGTAAAAACGCCTTATAAATACGGACTTGTACTGGCTCCGACTGACAATCATCATAAAATGGATTGCCCGACCGTTTTCCGCAAAGATGGAAAATGGTTTATGACTTTTGTGATTTACAATGGGAAAGAAGGAAATGATGGACGTGGTTACGAAACATGGCTGGCCGAAAGCGACAACCTGTTGGAATGGAAAATAAAAGGACGACTTCTTTCTTATCGCGATGGAATGTGGGACTGCAATCAGCGTGGAGGATTTCCGTCGTTACCGGACATGAACTGGGGCGGAAGTTATGAACTACAACCCTACAAAGGGAAATACTGGATGACTTACATCGGTGGACCCACAGCTGGCTATGAGCAGGGGCCGCTGAGTATAGGTCTCGCATGGACGGCAGAGAAAAATCTTGGAAAAGCCATTGAATGGCAATCGGCTTCCGCGCCCATTCTCACCAACAAAGACAAAGATGCTCAATGGTTTGAAAATCTGATTCAATATAAAAGCACCATTTATTGGGACAAAAAGAAAACACTGGGTTATCCTTTTGTAATGTTTTACAACGCGGGTGGAGTGCATCCGGACACCAAACTCAAAGGTGAACGTATTGGCATTGCTCTGTCAAAGGATATGAAACACTGGAAGCGTTTTCCGGGAAATCCTGTTTTTGCTCACGAAATTCAGGGGATGATTACCGGCGATGCTCAGATTCAGCAGTTTGGCAATCTGTATGTAATGTTTTATTTTTCGGCATTTAGTACCAACAAACCTTATAAGGCGTACAATACCTTTGCGTGCAGTTATGATCTGATTCACTGGTACGACTGGAAAGGTCCCGATCTGATTTTTCCTTCCAAAAAATACGACGATTTGTTTGCCCATAAAAGTTATGTGATAAATTACAATGGAGTTGTTTATCATTTTTATTGTGCAGTAGATCAGTATAATCAGCGCGGAATTGCTGTGGCTACAAGTAAACCCATGGGACGTTCGGCGGTTCATTTCCCGGCATCTGAAATTAAGCAACGCCGCACAATTGTAAATCTCGACAAAGGTTGGAAAACCTGGATGGACAAGGATACGCTGAGCGTAAACATTCCGCATAACTGGGACGATTATTACGGTTACCGTCAGCTTACACATGGAAATTTGCACGGTACAGCCACTTATTCAAAAATCTTCACTGCTCCGGATGCAGGTGCAGGCAAAGAATATTTTATCCGTTTCGAAGGAGTTGGAACGTATGCAACAGTAATTCTGAACGGAAAAAATCTCGGACGTTTTCCCGGTGGACGAACCACTTTTACGCTCGATGTAACGAAAGTAATTGTGCTCGGCAAGCAAAATCAAATGACTGTGATTGACGAGCATCCTGCGATGATTTCGGACATGCCGTGGGTGTGCGGGGGTTGTTCATCGGAAACAGGTTTCAGCGAAGGTTCGCAACCGTTGGGAATTTTTCGCCCGGTGGTGTTGGAAGCTACTGATAAAGTCCGCATAGAACCTTTTGGAGTACATGTGTGGAACAACGACAAAGCCGATTCGGTATTTATCGAAACTGAAATAAAAAATTATTCTGATCAACCCGTAAGTATCGAGGTGGTGAATAAACTGAACAACGAGGATGGAATTGGCGTATTCAGACTGGCTGAAAAAATCAATATTAATGTCGGAGAAACAAAACTGATTCGTCAGGTTTCGCCCGTTCAGCAACCGCATTTGTGGAGCACGGACCGTCCTTATCTATATAAACTAGCTTCGATGATAAAAAGGGATGATAAAACAACGGATGAAATTTCCACACCTTTCGGTATACGAACTATCAGTTGGCCGGTGAAACGTAACGATGGAGACGGCAGGTTTTATCTGAACGGAAAACCGGAGTTTATAAACGGCGTTTGTGAATACGAGCATCAGTTTGGTCAGTCACACGCGTTTACAAATGAGGAAATTTATTCCCGCGTAAAACAAATTGAGGCAGCGGGCTTTAATGCTTTCCGGGATGCGCATCAACCGCACAATCTGGAATATCAGAAATACTGGGATGAAGACGGAATCCTGTGGTGGCCGCAGTTTTCGGCACATATTTGGTACGATACCCCTGAATTTCGTGCTAATTTCAAAACGTTGCTTCGTCAGTGGATAAAAGAACGCCGCAATTCTCCTTCTGTGATTATGTGGGGATTGCAAAATGAAAGTGTACTTCCAAAAGATTTTGCCGAAGAATGTAGTAATATTATTCGCGAAATGGACCCTACTACCAAATCTATGCGGGTAATTACAACCTGCAACGGCGGTGAAGGAACCGACTGGAATGTGGTGCAAAACTGGAGCGGAACCTACGGCGGAAATATCGAAAATTACGGACACGAACTTTCGCAGCCCGATGAACTCCTGAACGGAGAATACGGTGCCTGGAGGAGTATCGGTTTCCATACAGAACCACAGGCGTTTGACCCGAACGGTAAATGGAGTGAAAACAGAATGTGTCAGTTGCTTGAAACTAAAATACGTCAGGCCGAAGAAAAAAAGGACAGTGTATGTGGCCAGTTTATGTGGGTTTACAATTCGCACGATAATCCGGGTCGACGTCAGCCCGACGAAGGTTATCGGATGATTGACAAGGTGGGATCATTTAATTACAAAGGTCTTGTGACACCGTGGGGAGAACCGACCGATGCGTATTACATGTATCGGGCCAATTATGTCCCTGCCTCGAAAGACCCAATGGTTTATATCGTTTCACACACATGGCCCGACAGATTTAAAAAAGCAATCCGCTCTACAATTGAGGTTTACAGCAATTGCGACAGCGTGAAACTTTTCAACGATGCGACCGACGATAATTGTCTGGGGAAAAAGAAAAATAACGGTGTGGGAACGCATTTTATGTGGGAACATCGTGATATTCGCTACAATGTACTCAGAGCTGTGGGCTATTTCGAAGGAAAACCCGTTGCCGAAGATGTAATTGTGTTGAATAATCTGGAAAAAGCACCGCATTTCGATGCTCTCTACGATAATGGAGAGAGAGATGCTAACGCAAATCAACGCAAATTAACGCAAATTAAAAACAAAACTAATTCCTCTGATAGTAAAGCATTAGAATCAAAGATTTGCGATAGTTTGCGAAATTTGCGTTCAAGTGATTCACTAATTAAGGGTGCTCCAAACTATAATTATATTTACCGCATCAATTGTGGCGGTGACGAATATACAGACGAATTCGGGCAACAGTGGTTGAAAGACGATACTTCATTTTCACATTCATGGGCTGAGGATTTCAAAGATTTGAATCCGTATCTGGCAAGTCAGCGCTTAACTTACGATCCAATAAAGGGAACGCGTGACTGGTCGTTGTTTGGTCATTTCCGTTTCGGGCGTCATAAACTGAAATATGACTTCAGAGTGCCAAATGGAAAATACCGTGTCGAACTTTATTTTACTGAACCCTG
>MTLE01001042.1_pt1 | contig 15682 bp, 16 predicted proteins | sample 1982461 | NCBI WGS metagenome assembly MTLE01 (sample SAMN05712605, study PRJNA340218) | biofilm metagenome | isolation source: sample SPL anode biofilm adapted to -200 mV | place: USA | collected 2012-02-03
GCATCGCCCCGACAAGATCAAGCAAAATGCCCTTGTCAGGTTCGTTTTATAACCATCCGCGTTCGGCAAAGGAGACGGGGTCCCCATCTCCTATCACAAAGTGATCTAGCACTCGCACGTCGATCAGACGCAAAGCGGCGCAAATGCGCTCAGTGATATGGCGATCGGCGTGACTTGGTTCGGCTACGCCTGACGGATGATTATGACAGAGAATGACTGCTGCAGCATTATGTTTTAACACTGCTTGTACGATTTCCCGCGGGTAAACGCTGGCGGCATCAATAGTTCCGAAAAATAATTCGCAAAACTGTAACACTCGATGCTGATTATCCAGCAACAACATGGCAAATACTTCGCGAGGGCGATCGCGTAACTGGGCTTGTAAATAACGGCGAACTAACAACGGGCTAGTTAAAGCGTCCCCCCGTTGCAGGCATTCATTCAGGTAGCGGTTACTCATCTCCAGCACCGCTTGTAGTTGCACATATTTGGCGGGCCCCAGCCCATGCGCCTGACAAAACTGCGCTTGTTCTGCACCGAGCAGTGCGCGTAGCGAACCAAATTCCTGCAACAGCTTTCTCGCCAGTTCAATGGCATTACAACCAGCAACGCCGGTACGCAAAAAGATGGCTAATAATTCCGCATCGCTTAATGCATTGGCACCACGTTGCAGCAATTTTTCGCGTGGTCGTTCATTTTCCGGCCAGTCACAGATCGCCATGCATTTCCCTATCTTTTATGCAGAAAAGTGTACTTTAAGCGATGTTAATGGTCGTAAATGCCTGTGAACACCGACAGGCATTGTGTACTATCTTGGCCAGTTTTTATGGATCTGGGGTGCATGCTGATGCAATTGCAAAATAAACGGATCCTGCTGGGCGTGACTGGCGGGATCGCCGCATATAAAGCGGCCGAGATCATTCGTCGTCTGCGTGAACAGGGCGCAGATGTACGTGTTGTCATGACCGATGCCGCGAAAGAGTTCATTACGCCGCTGACCTTACAGGCCGTCTCCGGCCATATCGTGGCGAACAGTATGTTTGATCCGCAAGCGGAAGCGGGAATGGGGCATATTGAGTTGGCGAAGTGGGCCGATTTAGTGGTGGTAGCGCCGGCGACAGCCAACGTTATTTCCCGCCTGACCACCGGCATGGGTGATGAGTTACTGACCACGTTATGTCTGGCGAGTACCGCACCGTTAGCGATTGCTCCGGCGATGAATATGCAGATGTATTTACATACGGCGACACAAAGCAATTTGCAGGTGCTGGCGCAACGTGGCGTACAGATCTGGGGGCCGGGGATCGGGGCTCAGGCGTGTGGGGATGTGGGGCCGGGGCGGATGCTAGATCCGCTGGATATCGTGGCAGAAGTGGTGAAATTTTTCCAACCTGCACCGCATTGCGAGCTCTCTTTTCTCATTACGGCTGGCCCAACCCGCGAAGCGATCGATCCGGTGCGGTATATCAGTAATCACAGCTCCGGCAAGATGGGCTTTGCGCTGGCTGAAGCGGCTGTGGCTATGGGGGCGAAAGTCACGCTGGTGGCTGGGCCGGTGAATCTGCCAACACCGAATGGTGTGCTGCGTATCGACGTAGAAAGTGCGCTGGAGATGCATGCGGCAGTTGACGCACAAGTTAGCGATCATCAAATTTTTATTGGTTGTGCCGCGGTAGCGGATTACCGAATGGAATCGGTAGCTGCGCAGAAAATGAAGAAACAGGCTGACAGCGATACGCTGACCCTCAAGTTGGTAAAAAACCCTGACATTATTGCCGGTGTTGCAGCGCGCGCAGATAAACCATTTGTGGTAGGCTTCGCCGCCGAAACGCAGGATGTAGCCCGTTATGCGTTGGATAAACTGCAGCGTAAGGGGCTGGATATGATCGCGGCAAACGATGTCAGCCGCGCAGAGCAGGGCTTCAATGCCGATCAGAATGCCTTAACTGTATTCTGGCAAAATGCACAGCAAGAATTGCCACTGGCCAGCAAACAACAAGTGGCTCAACAACTCATTTCACTCATTATACAGCGCTATCAACATGAAACAGATTGAACTTAAGATCCTCGATGCTCGCATCGGCAACGAATTTCCATTACCTGAGTACGCAACACCTGGCTCTGCTGGTTTAGATCTGCGCGCTTGTCTCGATGAATTAGTCGAACTGGTGCCCGGTGATACCAAACTGATCCCAACCGGATTGGCCATCCATATCGCTGATCCAGGTCTGTGTGCCACCATTCTGCCGCGTTCAGGTTTAGGTCATAAACACGGTATCGTATTGGGGAATTTAGTGGGGCTGATCGATTCTGACTACCAAGGTCAGTTGATGGTGTCAGTATGGAATCGTGGTAATACCTCGTTTACCATTCAGCCAGGTGAGCGCATTGCACAATTGGTGTTTATGCCAGTGGTACAGGCGAGTTTTAACATCGTTGATGAGTTTGACTCGTCAGAACGCGGTGAAGGTGGTTTTGGCTCGTCTGGCCGCCATTAAGTTCCTGCTGGTGCAAATGTAAAGAAGAGTGATTGATCGCTCTTCTTTATGCCATAATTTGTATAGTTTTCGACAAGTTATGTATTGCAGATACAGGGAGAATATCAGATGGTTGATTTTATTCTGATGTTAATGAAATGGCTGGGCCTGTAATTTTCGCATGAGAGATACAGGCCAGTCGTAACCAGCCCGTATTTTTAAGCATTAAATGCCGTAACTGGCACGATATTCTTTTACTTTTTCTAAATACACTGCCATCTCAGGCTGCGTTTCCAGATAGTTGATGAGATCGCTTAGCGTGATGATTGCAATGACCGGTGCATTGTAATCACGCTGTACTTCCTGAATTGCAGACAGCTCACCTTTGCCTTTTTCCTGACGATCCAACGCAATCAATACACCAGCCAGTTCCGCACCATTAGCATGGATTAGATCCATCGATTCACGAATGGCGGTGCCTGCGGTGATCACGTCATCAACCAGCATGATGCGGCCTTTTAACGGGCTGCCGACCAGATTGCCGCCTTCACCATGATCTTTGGCTTCTTTGCGGTTAAAGCACCAAGGCACATCCTGATCATGCAATTCAGCTAACTGCACTGCCGTAGCCGAGGCAATCGGGATGCCTTTATAAGCCGGCCCGAACAATACGTCGTAGTTGATCGCACTATCTACCAGTGCGGCGGCATAATAACGGCCCAGTTTGGCCAGATCACGGCCAGAATTAAATAAGCCGGCATTGAAAAAATACGGGCTTTTTCGACCTGATTTCAGGGTGAATTCGCCAAATTTAAGAACCTGTTTTTCCAGGGCAAATTCAATAAACTCGCGCTGATATGCCTTCATCGTGATTTCATTCCTTGTCACTTAAAACGTTAGATTAAGCTAATGCCTGATGTTGTTGCTGAATGATCTGCTGAATACCTTGTTTACCCAGTTCCAGTAATTGCATCAGCTCTTCTTGCGAGAACGGCGCGCCTTCAGCAGTACCTTGCACTTCGATCAATTTTCCGGTTTCCGTCATCACCAGATTCATGTCGGTTTCGGCGCTGGAATCTTCGTCATAATCCAGATCGCAAACCGGAACACCGTCATAAATACCAACAGAAACCGCAGCCACCATAAAATTCAGCGGGTTGGTTTTCAGCGTGCCTTTGGCTTGTAACCAGTTCAGTGCATCCACTAACGCCACACAAGCACCAGTAATCGACGCAGTACGAGTGCCACCATCAGCCTGCAATACATCGCAATCCACGGTAATCGTGTGTTCACCCAACTTGGTCAAATCAACCGCGGCGCGCAGGGAGCGCGCGATCAGACGCTGAATTTCTAACGTCCGGCCACCTTGTTTGCCGGAAGCCGCTTCACGGTGCATGCGTGAATGAGTGGAGCGTGGCAACATGCCGTATTCAGCGGTTACCCAACCCTGGCCTTTTCCTTTCAGAAAACGCGGTACACCTTCGGTGACTGTGGCTGTGCACAGCACTTTGGTGCGACCAAATTCAACCAGTACAGAACCTTCGGCATGACAGGTAAATTGACGGGTAATAGTGATAGGGCGTAGTTGTTCCGGCGTTCTTCCGCTTGGACGCATGATGATTCCTGGCTGATTAAATTGTCATGAATTATACGTGATCTATGTCTTCATTGCATGGCTACTGACGCCGTAGTGCGGGATGAGTATAATCGGTCTAATTTCACGCCAATCAAAGAGCACGCCATGATCCATAGTATGACCGGTTACGCCCGCAAAGAATTCAAAGGTGACTGGGGAACGGCAGTCTGGGAAATCCGCTCCGTTAATCAACGTTATCTGGAAACCTACTTCCGCTTGCCGGAATCGTTCCGCAATCTGGAGGCGGTATTGCGTGAGCGTTTCCGTCAGGGGTTAGAGCGCGGCAAAATTGAATGTAATCTGCGTTTTGAAAGTCAGGTTAGCCAAGGCCAGCTGCAAATCAATGAAGTGCTGGCGGAGCAGCTGATTGATAATGCGCTGTGGGTCATTGACCGAGCAGGGCAGGGGCAGTTAAACCCCGTGGATATTCTGCGTTGGCCGGGCGTAATGGAAGGCGAAGAGCAGGATATGGATGCGCTCAATGTCACCTTACTTACCGCTTTTGATGAGGTGTTCAAAGATTTCATCGCGGCTCGTCGTTCCGAAGGGGACAAACTAAAAGCCCTGCTGGAACAACGTCTGGAAGGTGTTGCTGTTGAGGCAGCGAAAGTGCGTGAGCATATGCCGGCGATCCTGAACTGGCAGCGCCAGCGTCTGTTAGACCGTTTGGCTGAAGCCAAGGTTGAACTGGAAGCGACCCGCGTGGAGCAAGAAATTGTCATGCTGGCACAAAAAATCGATGTCGCCGAAGAGCTGGATCGTCTGGATATGCACGTCACCGAAACCCACAAGATCATCAGCAAAGGTGGGGCTTGTGGTCGTCGTCTGGATTTCATGATGCAGGAATTCAACCGTGAGTCGAACACGTTAGCATCCAAATCAATTAATGCGGAAGTGACCCAAGCGGCTGTAGAGCTGAAAGTGCTGATTGAGCAGATGAGAGAGCAGATCCAGAACGTGGAATAATCTCAGATATTCATGGTCCGCCGTCATTGTCTCTGGTTGTTGCAATGACAGGCGGATCATTGATGTTATATATCTTCTTACAGACTATTTAAATCATTAGCAGTGTTTTGCCAGAAATGCGGCTACGGTTTCCATGCAGGCTTCACGTTCTTCTACATGCGGCATGTGGCTCGATGCTTCAAAGATAACCCATTCACTATCAGGAATATGGTCAGCAAACGGCTGTACCACTTCCGGTGCGGCTTCATCGTAACGACCAGAGATGAGGAGTGCCGGAACAGAAATCGCAGGCAGTCGATCAATGATGCTCCAATCTTTCATTGACCCAATCACATGAAATTCTGTCGGACCATTCATCGCGTGGTAAACGGTTGGATCAATATCCATCGCATCAAACGTACGCTTCACCTCATCCGGCCACGGATCAAGTCGGCATACATGACGCTGATAGAACACCTGGCTAGCGGCACGATAGTCGTCGCTGGTTAGTGTACCCGCAGCTTCGTGTGTCAGCAGGCACTCCTGAACTTCCGGCGGCAGTTCTGTACGCAGACGGGCTGCAGCTTGTAGCCAGAGCGCCATAGAGGCAGGGGAATTGGCAATCACAATGGCTTTGAGCCCGGCGGGGCGTGTCACGGCATGTTCTGCTGTAAGCATGCCACCCCATGATTGGCCCAGCAGCGCGTAGTTTTCGGCAATGCCCAGATGCTGTAATAGGTTATTCAGTTCATCAAGAAACAGTGAAACTTGCCAGAAATCAGCTGGGTTATCAGGTAGATGAGTGGAACGTCCGTTACCTAATTGATCATAGTGGATAACTGCCCGGCCATTTTTGGCGATGTCGCGGAAGGCATCGACGTAATCATGCGTACAACCGGGCCCGCCGTGAGCGACGACCAGTGGTGTCTGCCCGTTACGCAAGTCCCCACAAATACGATACCAGGTCTTGTAACCTTGAAATGGAGCATAGCCTTCATGAATGGTGTACATAATGTATTTCCTGTTGCCTGAAGTTAACAACAAGGTAAAACAGCATGCGCCACCCGAAAAGCTAGCAAAATAGATAGATTTTAACTGTCGAGTAACCGGTAGTGCATCGCTCTGACGACAGCCTGTACCCGGTTACTGGCACCAAGTTTACGCGTTGCTGTATTCAGGTGCAGGCTGATGGTGGCCACTGAGCGGTGCAGCTTGCGGGCGATCTCTTTGGCTGTTAACCCTTCAGCTGACCAGGCGAGACATTCGCGTTCACGTTTACTTAAGTGCACATGCTGGCAGGTCAGCGTGTCTTTATCAAAGAGCGGGAATACCGATTCGTGGAAGGCATGAGCAATAAAACTCAGCTCCGCCAGTGTTTCATTCAACGCCAGCTCTTGCTGTGAACAGGAGGTGATCCCGGTGATGGTGCCAAAACCGCCATTGGGCAGATGCAGTGGCACGGTGGCACCGCAGGACATGCGGTGATCTCGCATATAGTTCTGCACCGGCTGGTGCTGCTCCGCTAATACCACGCGCAGCGCTGTTTTCTCCGGGCGCTGATAAGACCATACAAAGGGGGCACAGGTCTTCAGGGCATAAATCTGTACCGGGTCGGCCTGATAATAGCCCTGTTCACACCATAACGAATGCATATCATCCGGGACATTACTCATGTGTAACAGTGACGGCGTGATCAGTTCACCTTCTAGAGAACAAGGCACTGGGGTGTAGTCATAGATCATGGCATCAAATCCCAATCGCGAGGTTTGCTGATACAGTTCAGCGAAAGCCTGACTAAGGGTATCTGATCGGGGAGTGGTGCCTGGATTGATTCTGATACTCATGATGACTCTCCAAAAACGCATCGTACGCCACGGCTCAGAAACGAGCAGTGTGAAGCTGTATAGCATCATGCAATTCAGGTGCCACGCGACAAGTCATGTGACCCTCTGTTTGGGCTGAAAACTAGCATTTTTACTAATATCTGCCGATGAAGAGCACAAGTAGGATGATCATAATCTTCAGGCTGTTATGACGGTTTGTCTGTCGGCGAGAGGATTTATGAAGCTTGAGTCCGGTTTGATAGGCAATGCTTTCCCCGCGTCGATGAGCGTCAATGTCGGGGTGATGAACGTAGGAATGCTGACATTTGGTCACATTACTGGAAAGAAAAATGCTTGCGTGTTCACTTCTGGGGCGATTGTCTGGTTATAGCCATTCGATTGCACCGCAAAGGATCGCAGCTGTGACGGGCTGCGCTGAAAATGACATACATGCAAGTGCGGGCTACACAATCAGTTGTTACAGCTCAGTTATCTGTTTTTATCGTCAGCGAGCTTCGAAGGAGTGAATATGCATCGCTACCGTTTTTTACTGTTCCGGCCATTGCAGCTACTACCGGTACTGTTTGGTATCAGTATATTGACCTTTGTGATGGTGCGGAGCATTCCCGGTGATCCGGCCCGTATTTTACTTGGCGTGCGCAGTACACCGGCTGCACTGGCCAGAGTCCGGGCTCAGTTTGGCCTCGACCAGCCGCTGTGGCTGCAATACTTCTATTTCCTGCGCAATCTGCTGAACGGTGAACTGGGGAAATCGATTGTCTATCGGATTGATACGCTGAAGCTGATTTTCTCCCGTATGGAGCCGACGGTGTGGCTTATCGGTGGCAGTGTCTTGCTGGCGATTTTGTTAACGGTGCCGCTGGCGGCCATTGCGGCTAGGCAACAAGGCAGGCTTGCCGATCAAGTGATCCGGTTGTTGTCTACCGCTGGTCTGGGCTTCCCCGCATTCTGGCTGGGGATCATGATGATTCTGCTGTTCAGCATCACCCTTGGCTGGTTTCCTGTGTCAGGTTACGGCAGTAACTGGCTGGAGCAATTGCATCACATAGTTTTGCCTTGTCTGACTGTCGCGTTGGCCCTTGCTGCGGTATTGATCCGTAATCTGCGCGCCAGTCTGCTCATGGAAATGCGCAGCGACTATGTCACCGCTGCCAGAGCCCGAGGGCAGCCGATCGCCCGCATCTTCTGGCGCCATGTCATGCCCAATTCACTGGTTCCGACCATCAACTTACTGGCGGTCAATATTGGCTGGCTCATCGGCAGTACGGTGGTTATTGAAAGTGTTTTTGCGTTGCCAGGAATGGGTCAGTTGCTGGTTAAGGCCATTTTCAGTCGTGACTACATGGTCGTACAAGGCGTCGTGCTGGTGTTCTCGCTGGCAACTGTACTGGTCAATTTACTGGCTGATCTGATCACCGTCACGCTCGATCCGAGGGTAAAACTATGAATTTGATCGGTGTATTACAGCAGGCTCATCGTCGTTGGTTACCACGTCAGAACACATTAATCTTTGGTGCTGCCATTATTCTGCTGTGGTTGCTGCTGGCGATATTGGCACCATGGATTGCCCCTTTTGATCCGACAAAACTGGATCAGACGGCCAGCTTGCTGCCTCCTGGTGCTGGTCATCTGTTTGGTACCGATAACTTCGGGCGTGACATTCTGTCCCGGGTCTTGTGGGGGGCTCGCGTCGATCTGCAGATCTGCCTGATTGGCGTGATCTTTCCTTTTATGCTGGGAACCACGCTGGGCGCATTTTCCGGCTATATCGGCGGCGCAGTTGATGCTGTACTGATGCGCTGTATCGATATCGTTCTGGCATTCCCATTTCTGGTGCTGATGCTGGCGATTATTGCCATCCTTGGCCCCGGATTGATGAGCTTTTATATTGCTATGGCGATGGTTGGATGGGTCTCTTATGCCCGTCTGGTTCGTGCGCAGGTGCTGACATTGAAGCATCAGGATTTCATTCTTGCCGCACGCAGTCTTGGTTATAGCCACGCCCGCATACTGTTTGTTCATCTGTTGCCCAATGCATTGACCAGTGCATTGGTGTTCTCGATGTCTGACTGTGTTTTAGTTTTGTTAAGTGGTGCTGCCGTCAGTTATCTCGGCCTAGGTGTTCAACCACCGACTGCCGAGTGGGGTGTCATGGTGGCAGAGGGACAAAGTTTCATTACGACTGCATGGTGGATCACTACGCTGCCGGGATTGTCTATCATCGTACTGGCGATGGGGTTCAGTCTGCTGGCTGATGGCTTGGGTGACAAACTGGGGGAACGCACATGACGTTGCTGAATGTATCTCAACTTAGCGTAGTGAACCGTCAGGGTATTGCATTGGTCGATGATGTCTCTTTCCGTCTGAATGCCGGTGAAATGCTGGGGCTGGTGGGCGAGAGTGGATCGGGAAAGACGCTGACTTGCCGCGCCCTGATGCGCCTGCTGCCCAATGAAGCGTTGCGTATTGCGGGTGGTTCCGTGCAGTTACAAGATCAGAATATTCTGGATCTGAATGAACGTCAGATGGAGAAAATCCGTGGCCGAGAGATCGGCATGATTTTCCAGAATCCGTCCAGCCATCTGAATCCGGTGATGACTATTGGAGAACAGATTGCGGAGAGCCGTCGCTGGCATTTCGGTGTCAGCCGGCGTGAAGCGCTAGCGGACGCCGTGCGGCTGTTGCGTCAGGTCGGTGTTCCTGACCCTGCCCGTCGTGTGAACAACTACCCGCATGAGTTTTCAGGTGGTATGCGTCAGCGCGCCATGATTGCTGTGGCGTTGGCGGCAGAATCAAAAGTCCTGATTGCCGATGAGCCGACCACCGCGCTGGATGTCACTGTGCAGTTGCAGATCCTGCGGTTACTGATGGAGTTGCGCGACACACTTGGTGTCGCGATTGTGATGATCACGCATGACCTTGGCGTCGTGGCGCAAACCTGTGATCGCATTGCGGTCATGTATGGCGGTCGCCTGTGTGAAATCGGTGAAAAGAGAGCCGTGTTGGCCCGGGAGCTACATCCATATACCCAAGGGCTGATTGATTGCCAGCCGGTCAGCGAAGGCGGGCAGGGGCGGTTGTTAACCATTGATGGTCAGCCTCCGGTTGCCGAGCGATTTCCAACTGGCTGTCGTTTTCATCCTCGTTGCCGGTTTGCAACCTCCGCGTGTGAAGCACGGCAACCCAGTATGCGGGAAGCCATGACTGAGCCGGCACATTTTGCGGCCTGTCATCATCCATTAGGTAATCTGCGGGCACAGGAGGTGCTATGTTGAACTCGAATTGGTCATTGCTGGAAGTGGATGCGCTGTCCGTTTGTTTTCCTGTTGCGGGTCAATTGTTTGGTAAAAAACGTCAGTTACATGCTGTGAGTGATGTCAGCCTGCAACTGCGGGCCGGTGAAACACTGGGGCTGGTAGGGGAGTCGGGCAGCGGCAAAAGCACGCTCGGGCGCGCGATCCTGCAACTTGAAAAGGCGACCAGTGGCCAGATCCGTTTCGATGGACATCCGATCACCAATGGTTTGCACAGTGATATTGCACGGTTGCGTCAGCAGACAGCGATGATATTTCAAGATCCGTTTGCTTCGCTTAATCCACGGCAAACCATTGGCGAAAGTATCGCGGAAGTGCTGCGGGTTCACCGTAAAGTAGCGAAAGAGTGTATTCCGGCCCGCGTTGATGAACTGCTGACTGAGGTTGGTTTGCGTCCGGAGCATGGCTTGCGCCGACCTCATGCCCTGAGCGGAGGGCAGTGTCAGCGTGCTGGTATCGCCCGGGCACTGGCAATGGAACCCCGCCTGATAGTCGCTGATGAGTGTGTCGCCGCACTGGATGTCTCCATTCAGGGGCAGATCATCAATCTGCTGATGTCCCTGCGCGAAAAAATGGGACTGACTATTTTATTTATTGCGCATGATTTAGCGATCGTCCGTCGTTTGTGTGATCGCGTGGCCGTGATGTATCTCGGTCGTATCGTCGAAGAAGGCCCCGTCGAAGCCGTTTTTAGTCAACCTCAACACCCGTATACCGCCGCATTAATTGCGGCAATTCCTGAAATCGATCCAGACCAGGTATTGCCGGAAAACGCATTGAATGGTGAGCCCCCAAGCCCTGTTGCACTGCCTTCCGGTTGTCCGTTTCATCCCCGCTGTCCGGTTGTACAAGCACAGTGCCGTAGTGGGAATGTTCCTGAAACCCGGCATATTGCCGATCATACCTACGCCTGTGTGCTTAACCGCAAGGATGGCGGAAGTGTTAATTCGTTAACTGAGGAGTTATGGAATGAAGCAAAAAACATATAGAACAGCCGCTAGCGGCTTGTTGTTAGCATTATGTCTGGCCAGTGAAGCCGCACAAGCTTCAGGTGTATTGAGCATTGGCCGCCGGGACGACAGCACGACATTTGATCCCATCAAGTCGGCGCAGAATGCCGATAACTGGGTGTTTTCGAATGTTTTTGATCCACTGATCCGAGTGGATAAAACCGGCACCAAACTGGAGCCCGGTCTGGCAGAAAGCTGGACGATATCGAACGATGGTAAAACCTACACTCTGAAGATCCGTGATACGAAATTCTCTGACGGCACACCAGTCACCGCCAGCGATGCAGCGTTCAGTTTATTGCGTATCCGTGATAACGCCGGGTCACTGTGGCGTGACTCCTACAGCATCATCGCCAATGCAGAAGCGAAAGATCCGCATACGCTCGTTATTACACTGAAATCGCCATCTGCGCCGTTCCTGTCACAACTGGCACTGCCTAATGCGTCAGTTATTTCAGAAAAAGCTGTAAAAACGGAAGGTGAAGAAGAGTTTGCTGAAAAACCGATTGGTTCCGGTGCGTTCAGCGTTAAAGAGTGGGTGCGCGGGGAAAAAATCACGCTCGTTAAAAATCCCTATTTCTGGCAGGCCGATAGAGTCAAACTAGATGGCGTAGACTGGTTTACGATCCCGGATGACAATACGCGCATGCTGAAAGTGCAGGCCGGAGAGCTGGATGCGGCGTTGAATGTACCATTTTCCCGTATTTCATCATTGCAGAAAGATGCCAATCTCACTGTGGAGTTGAACCCGTCGACACGTGAAGACCATCTGCTGATCAACCATTCACATGGCGCCTTGGGTAAAGTCGAAGTGCGTCAGGCTCTGGATTTCGCCATCGATAAAGATGCAATTGTAAAAACTGTCACCTTTGGTTATGGTCAGGTGGCTAACTCTTATATCCCAACTGGCGCTTTGTTCCATTATGCCGATAATCTGCGTCGTTCTTACGATCCGGAAAAAGCCCGGAAAATGCTGGCTGACGCAGGAGCTTCTGATTTAACGCTGAAATATATCGTGAATGCCGGCGATGAAGCGGATGAACAGATCGCCGTTTTAGTGCAGCAACAACTGTCTAAAGCGGGTGTGAAGCTTGATCTGCAGAAGGTCGATCCGAGCCAGAGCTGGGATATGTTAGTATCGGGTGATTACGATATCTCGGTAATGTACTGGACCAATGACATTCTAGACCCTGATCAAAAGACTACCTTCACATTAGGTCACGATGCCAATCAGAATTACATGACGCGCTATCATAACGATAAGGTCAAAGCGTTGGTGAGCTCAGCCCGAGTTGAAATGGAACCGAAAAAACGTGAGCAGATGTATATTGATCTGCAGAAGATGGCCAAAGCAGATGTGAACTGGATCGATCTGTATTACAGCCCATACCGCAACGTTAGTCGTAAAAACATCAAAGATTTTTATCAAAACCCATTGGGCCGCTTCTTTCTCGAAGATACGGTAAAAGAATAACGACGAAAGCCGTAACGAAGAACAGCCCTGAGCGGGCTGTCCTTTTATATGGATATTGGAATATTGGAATATTGGAAATATGCGTTACTCTTTTACCAAAACTGCATCATCCAGCAAATCTTCATCATCATCGGTTGGCTCGGTCAATTCACCTTCCAGCTTCGCAACAACTGAAGATGCAATCGCATTACCCATGACGTTAGTGGCAGAACGCGCCATATCTAGGAAATGATCCACACCTAAGAGCAGCAATAAACCTGCTTCAGGAATATGGAATTGTGCCATGGCAGCAGCGATCACAACTAATGAGGCCCGAGGTACACCTGCCATACCTTTCGACGTCACCATCAACAACAACAGCATGGTGATCTGTTGCGCAATAGTAATTTCAATACCGTAAGCCTGTGCGATAAACATAGTGGCAAAAGTACAGTACATCATGGAACCATCCAGGTTAAATGAATAACCCACTGGTAACACAAAGCTGGAAATTTTTTCTGAACAGCCAAAACGTTTCAAACCCTGCAACGTTTTTGGATAGGCCGCCTCTGAACTGGCAGTAGAAAAAGCTAGTAGAATAGGTTCACGAATGAATTTCGGCAGGCTCAATACTCGACGGCCCAGGAATAGGCTGCCCATCAGTAACAGTAGAACCCACAAGATCAGAATCGAGCCGTAAACCTCACCGACAAACGTGCCATACGTCAGCAGAATACCCATACCTTGTTTTGCAATTAAAGCGGTAATGGCACCGAAAACAGCAAATGGTGCAAAATTCATTACATAGCCAGTCACTTTCAGCATGATATTGGCAATGCTTTCCATAACATCGACGACAGGTTTCGATTTTTCACCCAAACCGGCTGCCGCAACCCCGAAAAATAAGGAGAAAATGACTAATTGCAGGATCTCGTTAGTCGCCATTGCTTCAACAACACTTTTTGGAATTGCATGAGTGATAAAATCTTTCAGCGTAATAGCCGTTGCACTAATACCTGATTTGGCTGCAACATCGGGTAATGGCAAATTCAAACCAACACCTGGTTGTAGCAAATTCACCATCACCAGACCTAATGCCAGTGAAACCAGTGATGCTGTCATGAACCAAGCCATGGCTTTGATACCGACGCGGCCGACGGTTTGACTATCACCCATCTTGGCAATACCCACGACCAGCGTCGAAAATACCAATGGTGCAATAATCATCTTGATTAGACGCAGGAAAATGTCAGTCAGAATTGAAATATTCGATGCAAAAGCAGCAATCGCTGCCGGATCAGTCACATTCGAACGGTACAGATGGCCAGTGAGGATCCCCACTAACATACTGACCAAAATCATGGCTGTCAGTTTATTCATTTTCATTATGGTTTTATTCCTAAGTAGATAAAGCTAATAAACATCCCGTCAATAACATTCTTCCCTGTACCGCATCGGCGATGCGTAAATACCCGGACAGATAAAAGCCACCTCATAGACAGAAAGCGTCGAAGGCAAAAGGTGCTATATCCGGATATTTGGGTAAATTTACTACAAAAAGCCGCCTTTTTGCAGATTAAGTGCTTTTTAAAGCTAACAAAAGGCAATAGTAGAGCAAAAATAGAAGGTGCAAAGGCTAAAAAACAATCTAAATATTGTTCAGGATGACATACAGATCGAGCCTACACCGGCATTACACCGGTGTAGTTACAGGAATGTCTGATGCAGCAAGCTCAATACGGTTTCGGCCATGTTCCTTACCGTGACGCAACGCCATATCCGCTCGGATCAAACATTGATTAAAATCCTCGCCTGGCAATAATTCCGCGATACCAAATGTCATTGAGATAGAAATTGTTTTACCATTTTTATGCAAAGGCAAACTACGTAATTTATTCTGTACTCGTTCAGCAATTTGCTCGGCAGATTTCAATGGACCACCTGGTAAAAGAAGCAGAAATTCACCGCCGCCCCAACGAGACGCCCGATCATTCTGGCGAATGGAGTCATGTAAGATCTGAGCTACATAAACCAACGCGGCGTCACCAATGTTGTGACCATACTGTTCATTAATCATTTTGAAATAATCAATGTCAGCAATGATCAGCGACATATGTTGTCTGGTTAGTGAAGATGAAGAAAATATCTCATCAATCTTTGACAGTATCGCTTCTCGATTATGTAACCCGGTTAATTTATCCGTATCAGACTTATCAACAGATTCATATCCGTGTTCTTGCCAATAAGTCGCATAAAAATGCAGTTGATAACTCAAACCAGCAAAACAGACGATTGCATTCAGGTAGCGAATAAGCATGGCATAAATCGGAGGCAGTTCGATCATTGCTGCTTGGTCATATAAGTGATAATCCAATAACAGATAAAGCAGGACAGTGACTTCGACCAGAAAAATGCGCCGGGATTGTGGTCTGACGTTATAAAGAAACGTAATAGGGATGAGTAGCAATAAATACAAATGAAATCCGCTTTGCCAACCCAAAACTTCACTAGATATTAGTGCATGCCCCAACAGATCGATCCAGATTAATACCGCAATGGTTTTAAAGGCAGATGAACGACTAAGCCGGATGGCTAGTATATAAAAAGCGACACTGGCTATATGAGCCATGATGAGCATTGGAATATTGAGTGCAACAAAAAGCATAAGAAAGAGTGTATGAACGGATAAGGCTAAAATCAGAGCCTGACGCACGAAGGGCTGAAAGCGGGAAGATTCCATTGTCAGTTGTTTCATAAATCCATACCCCATGAAAAACAACATGAATGTATCAATAAGAATGGCACAAAATATTTAAATCAACATATGACTTACCTGTAATCCGGAGAATTAATGATGTTCAATTGATAGGTCCTTTCTCTATTGAACGGTTAAAAGCCAACTCTGGGTTATTCTATGTACATAATGATTAAAAAAAGTGCAGTCGGAGACAATCTTTAAAAAAGGGCTTGATCAAAAAAGATCACTCCCTATAATGCGGCCCC
>MTLE01009137.1_pt1 | contig 15678 bp, 13 predicted proteins | sample 1982461 | NCBI WGS metagenome assembly MTLE01 (sample SAMN05712605, study PRJNA340218) | biofilm metagenome | isolation source: sample SPL anode biofilm adapted to -200 mV | place: USA | collected 2012-02-03
GAAGTACAGATGAAGTACAGATACAATGGTTTCGACTACGCTCAACCATCCCCACCGTTGCCTGAGCAAAGTCGAAGGCTACGCTCAACCACCGGGTCGCTGCCTGAGCGGAGTCGAAGACAAAGAAGCGAAGAGGCGGGGATGCAGAGAAGGATTATCTTAAAAGGCGTTTTGGCCTTTCATTTGGGTGTCCCTGTGTCGAAGTCAGGGGTAAATTACGTTTTCTGGTTAAGATCTAACGACAAACATTAAGGCATGTTTGCTTATTTTTGTAACAGCTGAATTACATTAACTAGTTCAGCTGTTTTTTATGAACCAAGAAAACCCATTAACCGAAATCAATTCGGAACTTGAACTGGCCTTTAATTATGTTGAAAAGACTGGTGAGAACATCTTTCTGACGGGGAGTGCGGGTACAGGGAAGACAACATTCCTTAGAAGTCTTCGACAGAGAAGTGGAAAACGGTTGATTGTCGTTGCACCAACAGGCGTTGCTGCAATTAAGGCAACGGGTGTAACTATTCACTCTTTCTTTCAGATTGGCTTTGGACCACAGGTGCCTACCCGCTTTGATGAGAAGGGGCAAGAGAAGAACTTTAGATTTAATAGAGACAAGATCAATATTATTAAGAGTCTGCAGCTTCTTATTATTGATGAAATAAGTATGGTTAGAGCCGATTTGCTTGATGCGGTTGATCAGACTTTAAGGCGTTTTCGAGAGCCAAACCTCCCATTTGGGGGTGTACAGCTGTTATTAATTGGTGATCTTCAACAACTTTCTCCGGTGGCTAGAGAGGAGGAGTGGGAGCTTCTTAAGGGGTATTATAAATCCCCATATTTCTTTGATGCCCTAGCATTTAATCAATGTAGGTTGATAACCATTCGTCTAAAAAAGAACTACAGGCAAAGCGATGATTATTTTATTAGTCTATTACGAAGTGTAGGAGATGGGAATGTCTCGGGTGAAGTGCTTACAGCTTTAAATAGTCGATTTAACCCTGATATTGCAAATGTTTTTCAGAAAGGCTATATCCATCTTACTACCCATAATAGGCAAGCTAATGAAATTAACACAAAAGAGCTGAAGGCGCTAAAGGGCAAATCATTTAAGTTTACTGCCGAGATTACTGGAATATTTCCGGATGTAAATTACCCTGTCGAGACGGAGCTTGAAATAAAAGTGGGTGCTCAGGTTATGTTTATTAAAAATGATCCGGGTAAATTTAAGCGCTATTTTAATGGTAAAATAGGGGAGGTTAAATCAATTAAGGATGAGTCTATTGAGGTTCTGTGTGATGGGAATGATCTTATTGAGGTTGAACGGGTTGTTTGGAACAACCTTAAGTATATAATTAACGAAGAGACGAAAGAGATAGAGGAGGAAATAATCGGAACATTCACCCATTTTCCATTACGTTTGGCATGGGCAATAACAATTCATAAAAGTCAGGGTCTGACATTTGATAAAGTGATTCTGGATGCTCAGGCTGCTTTTGCCCATGGTCAGGTTTATGTGGCATTGAGTAGATGTCGTACGTTTGAGGGGTTGGTTTTAAGCAGTAAGATATACTCTTCAGGGGTAATTCGAGATCGGGTAGTCGGCCATTTTATTGAACAACAAGATAAGTTATTGCCTGATCTTGATTGTTATAAGAAGTCAAGAGAGGTCTTCTTTCGCCTGAAGATAAAAGAGATGTTCCAGTTTAAACCATTAATCTCGTCAATCGAGAAACTTGTTCATAAAGAGGCGGAACATCCCGGTGCCTTCGCATTTGAAACCTCTATTGCGTTACGTGAGATATACTCTGTTCTTTTTAAAGAGATTGCACCGGTTTCAAATCGATTTATTTCACAAATTGAATCTATACCTATACTTATTGATTATCCCGGTGGAGGTACGCTGTTGGAGGAGAGAATCAGAAAAGCGTCAGAATGGTTTGGTCAGAGGTTGCTCACGGATGTTCATAACAGAGTTGTAACTCTTGATTTTAAAGTTAAATCAAAGGAGCTTAATACGCAGGTGATAAGACTGGTTTCTGATTTCAAAAAGACACTAGGACTGATGATCTCTCGCTTTGCGGCCTCTAAAGAGGGTTTTGATCTTGAAAAGTATCTTAGGGCAGAGGCTCTCTCTGAGATAGATCTCGGTAAGGTCGACTTTTTAAACGCCAATCCAAAAGATCGAATCAAGAATAAAGTTGAGAAAAAACCTTTAGAAAAAAAGGATAAGCGGCACACTCGTGAGATCACTTTAGAGTTATTGCATGATGGTGTCTCAATAAAGGAGATCTCAATGCTCAGGGGGTTACAAGAGGCGACTATCTACTCACATATTCGGTATTATGTCGGGAATGAAGTCTCAATCGAAACTCTGATAGATATGGAGAAGTATGAGAAAGCCTCTCAATGGTTTTTAAACAATCCTGACGTTCAAAGTATGACAGAGTGTAGAAATGCTCTCGGTGAGGAGTACTCATTTAACGAGTTAGGCTTAGTCTTAAGTTCATTGTGGAACACAGGAAAGTTAGAGCGAAGGCCTTATATTAGAATTGAGTCTAAAGCTGATCCGGAACCTAATCTCTAAGAGTAGAATATTTTAATAGCCTAAAGGTTTTATTTCGACGGGGCAAAAGCCTCTAAGACTTCAACCGCTATGACCTCACCAGAGACACACATGACCTCACCTGCCCAAAGCTCAACGCCAACAGTGACTTTTCTGCCTTTAACCTCTTTAATGACTCCTTTTAAGCGCAGTTCAACCCCCATGGGAGTTGGTTTGTGATAGTTTACATGTAGTGAGGCAGTGACACAACGGGGTGCATTGTATGGCTCTATGTTGAGCCCTTTCTCTCTTGCAATTGCATGAGAGGCTGATCCTGTCCCATGGCAATCTACTAATGAAGCAAGTAAGCCCCCATAGACAAACCCTTCCATTGTATTAAACTTGTCATCCGGGGTGTATCGGGTCTCTGTTTCACCAGTATCATTCATAAATGTTCTAATATGAAGACCCTTATCGTTTAGACGTCCACATCCATAGCAAACAGCAAAATGATCGGCGTAGTAGTCTTGTATGGCTATCATCTGTCGGGTATTATTTAATCAAACTAACTGCAAAGTACCTGAAAAGTTCAATAAGTAGTTATTCTTTCTATTGGAATTATGTCTGTAGGATTAAGAATACCATACTCAAAAATCAATAGGGTAGTTTGCCAGTTAGAAACTCATCTGGCATTTTTGCTATTTATGATAAAGCTTCGGATATTTGGTAACTAAGCTTACTAAGGATTGCCAAAGAGGTTACCAAAGGCCAAAAACTCCATTTGGGGTAATCTCAAGGAATCTGAACCAGGTTTCACCTAGAAACAGGTTCAAGAACCAGGCAATAACCATCATCGTAAAGCCAAACTTAAAGGTATCGGGTAGGCTGTAATGGTCTGTAAGGAAGAGCAGTGCCGCAGGTTTGCTGTTAAAAGGGAGAACATAAACATGTTCTGCGAGCAGAGCAACGGGGAGGGCAAGACTTAAAACACTAAATCCGTAGTTATTAGCAACACCAATGGCAATAGGCACAAAGATCATGACACGCATAGTCTTGCTTTGGAATAGCAACGCCGAGAAGATCATTGCAGCGGTGAGGATCACATAAAACACCCAGAAATGGGTATGACCTCCTAAGCCAAGGTGGTTAAAGAGAGCACCAACCATGGTCGAGGGTAAATCGGTTACCTTAAACGCTTCTCCAAGGGTATAGGCCCCGGCTGAGAAGAGCAATAGGTGCCATGGGATATCAACATCATTCCATTTGACAATACCGACACGAGGTAACAAAGCGACAATGGCACCCACAAAGGAGACGGCAGTAGGCGAGATACCATGGAATTTATCGGTTGCCCAGAAAAGTAAGATCACGCCAAATAAAACCAATGAACGGATTTCGAGACCCGACATTGGCCCCAGTTTTTTGAGCTCATCTTTTAGTCTATCCATGCCACCTTCGATATGAGGAATCTGATCCTCTTTTGAAAGAGGGAAGATGATCCTACTTCCGATCAACCAACCCAGAAACATCAGACCTATAGCTACCGGAAATGCAGCAATTAGCCATTCAGAATAAAAAATCTGGCTTCCAATGGCCCCAGCTATAAGTGAAGCCCCGAGCAGATTAGCTCCTGAGCCTGTAAGAAAACCACTTGCACCAATGTTAATACAGAATAGATTCTGAAGTACCAGATTCTTTCCGAAGTTATTTCTTCCAGTCCCGGGTCTTGCCCCATAGATTGCGGCAACAACCATAAATATTGGAAGTAGAATTGCGGCTTTTGCTGTTGTTGCCGAAATAAAGGCGGAAAGAATAGTGTTTATAATGATAAAGGAGATGAAAACCGTTGAGGCATTTTTACCAAACTTCACAATAAACCACAGGGCAAATCTTTTGGCTACACCGGTAGTGACAAGCATGCTTGCGAGAACAAAAGACATAATATTAAGCCACATTACAGGATGCCCTAACTGTGCGTAAGCCGACTCCTCATCAAGAACTCCGGTTAAAACCAGAGAGACAATAAGAATCAGTGATGTAAGATAGTTTGGGATGGCTTCTGTAATCCAAAGGACTAATGCCATTGCAAAGAGAGCGAGGAGGTACCGGTTTGCTGCAAGGAAGTTGGCGTGTCCAAGCTCTTTATAGTGTTTTGCTGCAGCCTTTGCGAGGCCTGCGGGCTCAAAATTCCATAAGAAAGAGAGGTCGGCAAACCATGATAGATAAACAAAAACAAGAATGGCAAGAGGAATACCAATCTTAACCAACCACTGCTCTGTAATTGTCAGGTTTCTTTTAGGGAGTTTCTCTACCCTATACTGACTCATATCTAAAAGGTCAATAGTCTCCTTCATACAAATCTGTTAAAAATCGGGGGATAATTACTATTATCCCCCTTTACGTTTTATATTACCACTGTTTAAAAGGATTCTTCATAAGCATGGAGTTGTAGTATCTGCTGTCACCAGTGACCTCTTCTCCGATAAATGCAGGTTTGACAAAAGCCTCATCTTCTGAACTAAGTTCAACTTCAGCAACAGTCAACCCTTCGTTCTCTCCGAAAAACTCATCCACTTCAAAGGTATGATTACCTGAGGGTACCAGATATCTGATTTTGTCAATCACACCTGGTTCGCAGATGGCCAGTAGTTGTTCTGCCTCCTGAAGTGTGATCTCTTTCTCCCATTCAAAACGACTTGCACCTGAGGCGTTGCCAATTCCCTTAATGGTAAGATAGCCCTTATCTCCTTTAATTCGAACTCTAACGGTTCTGTCAGGGACTGAGTTAAGGTATCCTTGTACTATTCTGGTTTGGCGTGAGGCTAACGATTTGAATTCACCTGAAACTAAAAATTTACGTTCTATCTCTTGTGCCATGATGTTAAATTTATTCGTTAGCTAATTTTTTATCTGTCATCCCGATGACCCTCTTGATGGCTTGAAGGTAGTTGATATTTTCAACGCCATCCAATTTTAAATCGTTGATGGTCTTTTTGATATCCTCCACCTCTGTTGATTCAGAGCTAAGGGTAATGACTTTAGCACCATTAATTAGTACTTCTGCTACCTCACAGATGGTATCATTAACCATATACCCCCAACGTCTCTTAAATACTCTTACCGCTGCAAGGTCTTTGTGACTCCTTATAAGATTCAGAAATTCTTCTAGTGTATAAATCTCTTTTTCAAATTCGGGCATCTCAACTTTAAAGGCAGGAAAAACCTCCTCTTTAAGGGTGTTTACGGAGATAGGAAATTCACCTTTCATTAGCGGGTTCCACTGTTCCAGCGAGTCAACAGATCCGATAAAGGTCTTAATGTCCATCTTTCCGTCTCTGATCTTCGTGTTGTTTACATCATTAGTTCTCGAGACAATGTAGACCTCTTCACTTTCACGTTCCCAGACCTTTTCCGGAACAGGAACAGAGAAACGAGCCATTCTCTTTGCTGCCTCATCAAAATTTTGTCCGAATGTGCGAAACTCATACCTAGGTTTCGAGATCTCTCCAATCTTTAATTCTTCTTTTGCCATCTCCTAAATTGTATTTGAAAATAATGCCATAAAGTCGTTGCCTGGCATCCAGTTGGATTCGAATGGCTCACGACCGATAATCTTTTTTAATGCTGTCGGGTAATTAGTATTGGCAATGTCAGAGCTAAGTCCCAATTTCTGAATAAGGTCTTTTACTTTTTGAGGATCCTCAGATTCAAAGGCGATTGTTTCAATCAGAGCTCCATTAACCACTACCTGTGCATACTCATTTATACATCCATCAAACTCAAACCCAAATCTATGTTTTAACGTCTCAACGAAGGCAAGATCTGGGTCTGGCTTGATGATTTCTTCGACAAACTCTTCTAACTTATACTCTTCTCTATCAAATCCGGGACTAACGATTCCGAGTGCAGGGAAGACAATTTGCTTGATTATTCCTGCTTTTAGCGGGAATTGTCCCACAAGGAACGGATTCCACTGTTCCAATCCATCGTGACACTGTTCAAGCGTTTTAATGTCCATCAAACCGTTTCTTATTTTGATATTATGCTTGGTTGTAGCAGTAGACAAAATGTAATGGTCAGTCATGACACGCTCTTGAATAAGAGATCCGTGTTGCATTAGTAGCTTAAGCCAAGCACCCTGACAAAGGCCGAATATTCTGTACTCAAAACGAGGAAGAGTGACTGATTCCATTTTTTATTCTCCTGTTTTAAACCTGAATTGATATAGTTTTCGTTTAGAGTCACTAACGAACCATACCTCATGAGCATCGGCACTGAGAACGACACCTTCAGCTTTATCGAGCTCATGTTTATAGCTTTCAAGCACCTCTCCGGCATAGTTGATATGCGTAACATTAGCACTCTCATCGCTTACTATCCATAACCCATTTCCTGAAGGATCTGTGGTTACATCAGAGTAATCGGTGGCAAAATTCAATGATCGAATATTAGTTACACCGGTTTCAGGTAGCCACTGGGCTAAAACTCCCGGTGCCCCTTCATTGACCAACCAGAAGGTACTTTTTACAGAATCCCAGACAATGCCTTCAGGGCCTTTGTTACCACCACCTCCGAGGTCAATATCCCATCTCTGAAGTTCTGATCCGGTAAGACTTATTTTCACAATTTGACTCGCCTCTTCTAATAGAAGGTAAAGGCTATTGTCTATATTTCTGTAAGCTATTCCTTCGATCCCTGTAAGATCCAGATTAATGGTGTTAAGCACATTACCCATTGTGTCAACACATTGAATTAAACCTGATGCATCACCAGCAATCCAGAAACAACCAGATTGCAGAGCCATAGACATACCGCTTGGCTCTGCAACATCCAGTCGTATCTCTTTAATTAGTTCAAGACTTTTTTTGTCTGTTGAACTCTCCTTTTTATTGCAACTTACGATCGTAATAATCAACCCCATAAAAAGCAATAATGCAAGTTTGGCACCTTTCTTCATCTGATAGTGTTTATCGTGATTTTTGTTTTTTCGCATGGTGTTGACCCTCAATAATCGAATCAAGTTACTTTTTAGGAGCGTTATTTGACGCACCGGGAGTTGGTATACGATAGACTCCGCTTTGGAAGACAACCCAGGGTTCGCCTCCATCAATATCTCTTCCGGCAGATGCATCTGTCGGTGGAGCTGCTATTGTCTGGCCTTCACCATACGCTATTTGGTCGATAAAAGTAACACCATCCTGGCTAAGTCCAACGGCTTCTCCCGAACCACTAAGTTTAAAATTTGCATGAAGAGGCCCTTGATCGGGTTGCCCGTCAGCATAAATTACCAACCAGCTATGAGGCTGAACGGTTGTTTTCTCACTTTGACCGGTAGGAATCTGATGTTTATTTGGGGTCGCCAGATCATCTGTTACATACCATCCGCCGATATCAACAGGAAGGTCACCCGAATTATAAATTTCAAACCAATCGTCAAATTCTCCGTTCTCATCAGTTCCAAAGGCATCGTTACTCGCCATTAACTCATTGATGACCAATTTTCCGGGTTTGATATCACTATTAGGTGCTCCAGGAGTTGGAATATCAAATACTTGCCATACAGAACCACCATCCTGCGCACGTCCGTATGATTTCTCTGCATCTAGTCCGTGACCATCCGATCCAATACCCGAAGTGTATCCAAAAGCAGCACTAGTGGTTAATAGTACCCCTTGAGGTGAATAAATATAGATGTTATTATCTTTTCCTTCGTCAGTACTAAGTTTCATTCCAAGGTGGACATACTCGCCCGTTAATGAAGCATCATCAGAGCAGAGTAGTACCATATAACCTCCGGCTGGCAGTGAGCGACCTGTAGGTATCTGGTATTTAGCGTCTATACCGTTTTCTGTATCGGTAACATAAAGACCACCTAAATCAATAGTTGTAGTTCCTGAGTTGTAGATTTCAATCCAATCATATCCCTCGATTCCATTAGGAAACCATAGAGGATTAACTTTATTTGAGGACATAAGTTCATTAATAACCAGTCCCTTATATGGATTTTCAGTCGGTGGAGTTGGTTGTTCGGGAAGTTCATCCTTTACACATGATCCTAACAGCGCTAAGGCAAGGATCGGTAACGCCAAGTATTTTTTCATATCGTTATTCTTAAAAATCAATTTCAACTCTTAAAGCAATGGTACTAAAGTCTATGCCGCTTTCTCCTGTAGGAGCTAATAAATCGGTTGTATACTTGCCTCTTCCGTTAGCATATCTGTCTTGGTTTACCCAAGAGTAGTTAAGCATAAACTTAACACTTGGATTTACGTAGTAATTAAGCCCGGCGGTGATGATTTCTGCTTCACCCCCTTTTACCCCTGCATCCAGATCGTTGGCATCCATATAACTGTAGCGCAGAGCTGCCTCAATGGCGCCTCTGCCATTCTTTTTCATCCCAATACGTGTGAATTCACTCTCAGAGGAGTTATAGACATAGTTCTCACCTGTGATCATCCAGGTTGCAGCAGCAAACCACCCTTGTAAATTGACTTTTTGAAGATCGTTTTTACGATGAATATCCTGCATGATATACTCCCCTTGAAATTTCAGGTTTTTGTACTGTGCAGCCAGTTCGCCTCCAGCCATGAGTGCATACTTCGAGTTTTCAATGAAATCAGTATCAACATATTTCTTGCGATTGACGTCGGTTTCGGCTCTCATGTTTATTCTGAAGGCTTGAACCGGATCACCATACTCAGGAAGAGTGGGTGTCCTGTATGATACAGAACCACCTATATGGATAAGCTTGTTATCTTTATTAAGTGGTATCCAAACAACTCTACCTGTTAATGAGTAACCCTCGTCAGTTCCAGCATTCTTGTTTTGATCTTCAATGAGTACATTATTCATCACATTTGTGAAGACTCCAGCCTGGAATAGAAAGTGTTTTATCCAATAGCTGGCACCAAAACCGATGTGCCTTCCCGGTGCCATCTCTGTCACCATTGGGCTCTCCATAAACGACTGGTACCTTGAGCTGGTGGTGGCCTCCATGCTGAAAGGCTCCTTGAAGTTACCAATCTTGACAATCCCATTGTCCCACCCATAACGAATAAAGGCGTCTTTAACTGACAACTCATCACTTGAGAAGTCAACATCTAATTCTCCTCCCCAGTTTCTCCACACTCTGGTCTTAATTGCGAAACGAGCACGACGTATCTTCGCTCCGTTACCAATGTTATCATCATCGCTGCCAAAGAAGGCGGCCCCATCAACCATTACTCTGTTATCAAACCAAAGTTGAAAGTCTTTATTTGCTGATTCAAAGTGAAGGACTGCATCCTGCATCTCCGGATTTACTGAAGTAATATCGACCGAAGAGCCATATTCGTTTATTTTACTCTCTCTGTTTAAGATTACTATGATATTCTCTTTTCCAGTGGGAAGGCTAACCGTTTTAGCAGAGAATTCTGCTGATTCAAAGATGGCTTCTCGTGAACTTCCTTCTGGTATGATGATGGTGAATTTCCCATCTTTTAAAGTCAAATCACTTAGCATAGCTGCATTTACTAACTTAACCTTCACATTTTGTTGTGGATTTCCATTTTCATCTTGTACAATGCCTCGAATTACTTCCTGCGAGTAAGCGATGTTACCCAGAGTAAGCAATAAGGTAACAATCAGAAGCACCTTGGTTAATCTTATCTTCATAACACTTCAATTAATGATTTATGTTTTCTCTTGAATTTGTCAGACTACAAAACAACCAACAACCGGGCAGCCTACCAAATTTTCACCCTCAATCTGAATACTACATATAAGTTTTTTCTCATGTTAAGCGAATGTTATCATCTCAACATACATTTTATAAAGATTTGATAATTAATGTCTGAAATCAATAATTACCTCAACAACGGCGTTGATATCTCAAAAAAGTGTCAGATGATTGCCGGATGGATGAGGCATTAAAACGATGACTTAATCTCATGCCGGGGATGCTGAGTTTAGTTATTCTTCAGAGACATTGTTAGAGAAGGTTAAAGTGTGGCGATGTACTCTGTTATAGATTCAGAGGGTGCAATGCCAAGCTTTTTTCTTAATCTATAACGATTCATCTCAACACTTCTCGCTGTAATATTAAGCAGTGAGGCGATCTCCTTTGAGGATAACCTAAGTCTTAAAAATGCTACTAAACGTCGTTCATTTTGGGTAAGATCAGGAAATCTCTGTTGCAGTCTGATAAAAAAGTCCCTTAAAACATCATCAACCATCAGATAAAAACTCTCACGCTCTTTATCCATACTAATGGCTTCAGTCAGCATAATAATCACTTTTTGCAACTCTTCTCTCACCTGAGAGCTTTCTGTTTTCAGCCGGCTCGTTTTTATCTTCTCACGCATTTCGGTGATAAAATCGTTCTTCAAAATTATCACCAAAGCCATATTCATTAATTGATCATTTCTCAACCGAATATCATCTTCAAGACGACCTCGTTCCAATTTTTGATCGTTAAGCTGTTGATATATTATCTCTAGTCTTTGTTCATAATTGTTCGTTTGGGCTAAAAGTTGTCTCTGGTACTCATGTCTCATTGATCTCTTCAGCCTATGGAATAAAAAGAATGATAGTCCAGCCACAGACAATACAAGGATGAGAATTATAATAATGAAATCTGCTGGGTGGGTAGTTAGAAGAGAATCTTTTTGATCCGGAACGATTATATTATGATTGTCTAAAAGCCCAATAATTGTAATAATCAATATTGGCGAAAGCAGAGCCGGCAGTACTATTTTTAAAGCAGATTGAAGTAGAGAGCCATTTCTTTTATGGCTAATCCAGCTGGTATATCTGTTAAGAAAGAGAGATCCCATCGGTGGAATGCCTGTAAGAATGTTTAAAGGAGAGACAAGAACAGTAATTATAGAATCAAGGTAATCAGAAATAGGTTCTTCAACGGCTTTGTAGACTCGCTTCTTTGTTAGGTATTCAAAAACGAAAAATACCAGAACTGTCCAACTGAAATAGTACCAGGGGATATTTGATTCAGACGTCATTAAGCCTATGATTCTTAGTGAATAGAAAAAGGCGGTACTCGTGATCAGAATCATAAGAAAACGAGAAAAAGCAGCCCCAACTCCCAGATAATAATCACGTGTGAAGATTGAGCCCTTTTGCTGAATAAAAAGTCGTTGATAAATAGCACTCTCGTGATATATAAGCACTACTCTAAGTATGATTGGTAAAATGCCAATTGATAATGCTCCGATAAAAGGCCAGAGTGATAATGATTTATTTATAAGAATGATAATCCAGATCGCTGTTTCAATCCAACCCAGGCCTGGAAGGGCAATCATGAAAAGTAAGCCGGTGATTAAGATGACCGGGATAACCTCATCGTTCAGTTTAATAATTTCAAAACAGTCAAAAGAGGAGGCTAAGAATAGTCCTAAAAAATAGGCCAATCCTAAGGAAAGGAATTTGAATTTCGGATTGATGCAATGATGTCTATGGTTGGCTCTGGCGAGATTAAATGCTTGTAGAAAAGCCAGAGTCATTATTAAGATCGAGGTCAATGTCATCAGCTTAAGAGTTTAAGCGAAATCAGATTTAGGAAAGAGGCAATCTCGCCGGATGATTTGGCTATTTTCTCAATATGCAGAGCAAAGTATCGAAGATGTATCTTCTGGCTAAGTTTTAGTTCTGGAAAATCATGGAAGATTTTATACTTTAATCTAAGGGCTTGTTGTTCACAATCCAGAACATAGAAGTTGATTTTGTTTAATTTATCTTTCACCGCCCTTATGTCCGTAAAGAAAGCTCTTGAAGCCGGAATTGATGCATCACCGGCTAATGAAGAGAGTTCGTTGATTTTAAGGAAGCTGTTTTTAAGCTCTTCGGGTATCATTGGTGATTCAGCATAGAAGAGTTGAAGACACTCATGGGCTGATTGGGCAAGAGAGAAAATGCGACCAATCAGATCGGCTATCTGACTATTAACCTCAGAGGCCATAGGTCTGAGATATAGATCGTTTATTAAAGTACTGTTTACCTCTGATAGCTTCTGGTATAACTGATCATTTTGTAAGACTTGTGATTCAAAGCGTTCTCTGTCAACTTCCAGATAGGCTTGAACGCCATTTCTGTATGCTAATAGTAACTGCTCTGACATGCTTAGCATTGATTCGACTTCATTTGTCAAACGGTCGGCTTCTTTTCTGAAAAATGCCATCTCCCAGCTTATGTGTTATTATATCTTACTCAAATATAGTCAATTCATGGTAAGGTGGTCTCGATTTCAACTGATCAATCGAGGATTTTACCTTTAAATAACCCTTTTTTACAAAACAAAATATCTAAGATTTTTACGATTAACTTACTTTTAATCTTAAAGAGCATAGTAGTCCGAACTAACTGTAATGTAAAGTTCGACATTTCGGATTATCTACAACCTTACCTTTAGGCGTGTTTTTTATTCGTAATGAATGAGTGTAGGGGTGATAAAGTGTGAACATACTTTATAAATCAACAGATTAAACAAACTAAGTTGAGGTCGATCAAATAGATTTTGTATAACTTCAACAATAAATGTTGAATACGGTTATAGCAGGATTAGTTTTCATATAATAGGTAATTTACTACCATTGTAGTTAAATACTCTAATAAACTGGAATGATAAAAGACACCATTAAGATACATGACAGGTTTACTTTTGAACTTAAGCTCGAGTTTCCGGCTGAGGAGGGTGTCAATACTACTGAGTATAATGTAAATTCATGGATGTTTATTCCTGCTTCTCTTGAGATTAATAAAGTTACTTTCCCTAAAGAATCATTTTTTAACAGTCTAAAAAATCTAATCCGGTTCACAACACCTGTCTGTCTCCTGCGTGACATGACAGTCGGAGAGAATAGCCCTATTAAAAAGCTGGAGAACGCTGCATTTAGATTTAGCTCGACACCAGATGCCGGGAATCGGGTAAAGTATATTCAAAGACTAAAACTGTTTGCTTCTGTCTTTGCAAAGTCGATGCAGGATAGTATTGACTTGGCCAAGAAAATTAAGCCAACAGAAGATCAATATCATCTTTTTGAAGCCATCTTAAAAGAGACAAAAGTAACACTGGATGCTTATCGGGCTGTTATCCCTAAACTAAGGGTACCAACTATTAAGAAAAAGGACTTTAACAGGTTTCTTCTCACAGATGAATATATAAGTCTTTTCACCGAATACAAACTACTCCGTATGGGAGAGTTTTTGGAGCGAACAGGGAAGTTAGGATCAGCGAAAAGTGAACTCCTGGAGAAGATCTATTCCTTTGCACGCAGCGAAATGGATTATCGAATGGGGCAAGGTTATATTGCTGTTATAGACCCCGAATCTGATAACGAGGCGTTTCTCCACAGAATCAGCATGCTTAAAAAGTATGCCGGTAGCACTCTCTTTCTGAATGTACAGACAAGTCGTGATGGTCAATTAGCCGAGCAACTGCTCTTTTCTCTGGCGGCTGGATTTTCTATGGTATTTGCAACCGCTATAGCCTTTTGGTCTCAAAGTAAATATGGCAACTTCACTATGCCATTCTTCATTGCTTTAGTCTTGAGTTATATGGCTAAAGACCGCATCAAGGAGATTGCACGTGTTTATATGTCGGGTCAATTAAACAAATTGTTTTATGATTTTAGAACTTTGATAACTAACGCAGATGGATATGAATTGGGTTTTATCAAAGAGAGTATGTCTTACCCCGAGTTTAACAAACTACCGGAAGAGATAAGGAGTGCAAGACGCAGGACTATTAATACTGATGTCGACTATGAACCCAAAGATGAGAAGATCATCAGCTATAGAAAGAGAATTCATATCTATTCAAAGAAGCTTAGGAAAAGCGAAAGGGCCAAAGATTTTGCAGGAATTACCGATGTTATGCGCTTCAATCTCACCTCTTTTATTCGTATGATGGATGATCCGGAAAGAGATCTTTTATACCCAACAGGTAATGGGGTGCACTATGTAAAAGGTCACCGGGTTTATCATCTTAACCTTTTGATAAACTATATCTCACCATCTGGAACTAACTTTAAGCGTTTTAGAATTGTAATGAATCGTCACGGAATAGTCCGCATTGACAGAATAAAAATCAAGATTTAGTATTTCAAACCTAATATTTCAAACCTATGAAACATTTTTACATCAACATTTTTCAAACATCAATTATGAGAAAAGCGTTGCTTTTTTCTTTTGCTTCTCTTCTTTTATTTGTTTCATCTCCTGTAAAAGCCCAGCTCTATATCAATGAGTTTCTGGCTAGTAATAACACCAGCTTTGCCGGTCCTGAAGGTGACTATCCCGACTGGATTGAGATCTATAATGCTGGAAGTACTGCAGTCGACCTCGGCGGCTATTGGATGTCAGATGATCTTAATGAACCTGACAAGAGAGAACAAATTCCAACCACCTCTCCTCTTCTGACCACAGTTCAGCCCGGTGGCTTCATCCTTTTTTATGCTAATGGAAACGCTGCTGGTAGTGTCCTCAACTTTAATTTCAAGTTAAGTGCCAATGGGGAACATGTTGGCCTTTGGATGCCTGATAAAACTACTGTTGTTGATACCATCTCTTATGATGCTCAAACAACTGATGTCTCTTTTGGCAGATCACCTAATGGAGGTTATGTTTGGTATTATTTCAGTATACCAACTCCTGGGGCATCTAATCCAGATTATACAGGTATCTCTAATCTTCCTGCAAATTCACTCTCTATCTATCCGAATCCCGTAAAAGCTAACTCAACAATCGAGTTTACATCTTCGAAGCCTACTACTTGCTCAATCGATGTTTATGACCTTGCCGGACAGAAGATCTCTACTATTATCAATGAATCTGTTGCTGCTGGTGTTCATTCTTATACATTTAATTCATCTAACCTTCCTCAAGGAGTTTACTTCGTTAAACTAGTTACTCCCGAAGGAGCTTCTACTCGTAAGATCCAAGTTATCCACTAGTTAACTCTCTTTTATAGCCAAACGGGAGGGACTGATATCGGTCTCTCCCGTTGTTTTTTATGAATTCTCTCTTTTCTTGGAGTGATATTACAGATCAGTCGGTTATTGTGAGCATTGAGTGAGACATGAGAGAAGCGGGGAAGGCAGCGACCCGGTGGTTGAGCGGAGTTGAAACCACTGTATCCTTTGTAT